>Ga0209670_101132_pt1 | contig 12972 bp, 16 predicted proteins | sample PerSpoBPS_BMetaG_FD_184741 | JGI IMG/M metagenome (GOLD analysis project Ga0209670, IMG submission 184741) | Thermal spring microbial communities from Yellowstone National Park, Wyoming, USA - Perpetual Spouter B (PS_B) MetaG (SPAdes) (version 3) | ecosystem: Environmental > Aquatic > Thermal...
CGCCTCCTCATAGATTGTCGACAACGCTGACGGGAAGAAGAGTGCGCTCCCGAGCCCTCGCAGTAGACTGCCAAAGACCATGTGGATGGGGGTGTTGGAAAACCCGTAGACAAGGCTTCCCAGCATTGTCAGCCCCATACCGGAGGCCATAGTGGTTTTGAGGCCATACCTGCCGGATAAAGTGGCTGCAGGTACTCTGAAGAAGAAGGATATAAGCGTGCCTATTCCGTAGACAAGTCCGACGACTACAGGGCCGGCACCTAGTACCAAGGAGGTGTAGAGACCTATTACGGGTATTATCATATTGGATGAGAGGGTTGTGGAGAATACTGCAAGCCAGACCGCCGCCCTACCGTTCAAACCTCAACCCTCCTGTATAGAGGCTGCGACCTATAGGCCGTCAGCCACATCGCACTCAACGCGACAGCCCTTAGCGCCGCCATGGTCTGCGGCGGTGTCCAAGGCATGGTGGGTGTGTCTGTCCAAAACCATGTGAAGATTATCGCTGCGTTAGAGGCCTCGAAGAGCGGCATCCACGGCCATATCCTCCTAATTGCGGCGACGAACGGTATCAGCCATAGGGCCATCTGGGGTGTGAAGACATGGGCCCCAATCAGCCATGCGGCGAAAACCATAAACCCCTTCTCGGTCTCGGGCACAGTAGACATGTAGGACCTCAGCAGCAGGACCACGGCAACCATGTAGCCCAGCAGCTTCGCCGACTGGGAGAAGGGGTCTGAGGAGAGCCAGACAGTCCACGAATTCTCGATACCCCAGCCCGAGTGATAGCCGATAAAATCAGCTACATAGGATGGGTTCAGCGCAACAACCGGGGCCGCGGCAGGAATAGCTCCCAGCATAAAAAATTTGATAGCATCCAGTACGCTACGCCTGTTTTTACTCAGCAATAGGGCCGGAAGGAGAATTGCTGTGAACAGCTTAAAGGCAGCTCCCAGACCAAGTAGGAAATAAGCCAGCCTCTCACGGTCTTTGAGGAAGGCGAGCGCTAGGGCTGTCAACGCTGCGAAGAAATGGTCGAAGTTGTAGACCCCGTAAACAACTATGCTGGGGGCGAGCACAAAGAAAGCCGCGGCGTCGTCTGCGTAGCGGCTTATGGCCCAGCCCAGAGCGAGGTATGCGGGCAGACTGAGGAGGGCGAACACAAGATAGTATGTCTCAAGAGACCAGCCCCCTAACGCGGCCGCGGCATAGAGTGTGTAGCATGCTGCGGGAGGGTATTCGAAGAAGTAGTTGACGCATGGGATTTTGCCGCGGTTAGGTTCCAAGGCCACATGCCAGAACGAGACCACGTCGCTGTATGTGTTGCCCTCGACCATGGGGTGGTGTATGTAGGTGCTTAGAAGCCATGACACAAACGCCGCCGCCAAAGCCAGCTGCAACGCCGAGGGCCTCTTCATGAAACCACGTCCATGAACCAGTAACATGAATTATTAAACGTGGTTTAAACCCCCGATTATCACTTAGCCTACACAGGGTAGTTGCAGAAAGCGTGGAAGAATCCGCCATATGGTGGTCAACAAGATGGTTACCGAGGCGGTGATAACAAGAGCTTCAACAATGACTGGTGGATGCGAGTACTTCAGCGGAAGAGGCAAGGAGGAGTTCGTAAAAGTCTCATACGAGGAGGCCTTTATAAGTAATCCAGCACGAACACCGTCTGGGTAGGCAGAAGACAAGCGAGATACAGAAAACGTTTTTCCAGTACTCAACAAACCAAGCCCGTCTAGACGACGTCATAAACAGCTGTATCGAATATGTGGAGATGTTGAGGCAACATATTTACAAAGAGGATAGGCTCTTGTTCCCGCTAAGTGACAGAATTATGGACAAGGAAGACCAGGAGCGGGCCTTCGAATGTAGCAAGCGGATCGAAGAACTGGCCTCCTTCAGTATACATAGACGTGTAGCCAGGCTCGTGGACCGGCCCTAAAAATTTATCAGCAACCATCGCCGACACCATCATCAACTCAAAGGTCCATAGGATATCCTAAATTAGGCCAGTGTTAGCTTTTTGGGGATGGGGATGCGGCGGGTCATTAGGTTCAAGCCTGAGCTGCTGGACCTCGTGTTGAAAGGTGTAAAAACCTCCACCGTCAGGCCCGTTAACGGGGCGGAGTACGGGCCAGACCTTATCTTAACCGATGGGTTGAGACGGGTTCCGGCGGAGCTTCTCTCCGTGAGGCAGCTCAGCCTCTCCGAAGCCATGCGCTTCTACGCCAGCGAGGGGTTCTCAAGCCCTGAGAAATTTCTAGAAAACATAAAAAGCATCTACCCCCACCTAAAACACACCGACAAAGTAAACTTAATAGAGTTCAGGCTAAAATGAGTAAGGACGCGGCCGTAGTCTAGCCAGGTAGGACGGCGGGGCCCCGAGCACACAGCGGGCACGCCCGCAGGTCCCGGGTTCAAATCCCGGCGGCCGCAGATATATTTATTGTATAAACTATACTTATAGCTGTATATGGCTAGTTGGAGAGTGTGGGATGAAGAAAGGAAAGTGGAGGTATGGGCTTAGGAAGTTTCTTGAAGAAAAGCTCTTCCCAAACCTGACATTCATAGATGTAGCCCTCACAGCATCCATATGCCTGGGAATTCCCGCACCCCTAAACAGGCTTAGAGAAAGCCTGGAAACACTCAAAACACTAGGAATAATCTCTGAAAACCTCAAACCACTACCATACGCAACACATATAACGAGACTGTTCAAAGGATATATGACGAAGACAAAACTGGTAAGAAACCCTAGAGACAGAAGGGAGTGGGAGAACATACTAGGATGGAGAGCATTAACAAAAACACCAAACTAAAGGTCTATTTTAGACATATGAGGCTCTGTAGTTGCATTACTCCAATCCATAGGATGTTTAATCCACAATGTTCTATTACTGTGGCCACGCATACTACATAGCCCTTTCATAGTGGGAGATGTAGGAGCAGTCACATACAGGGTCAGGCTAAAACTAGACGGAAAACCGTTGAGGAGACAGAGCTAAAGATATCATTTTCGTATGATGGTTATATTTTTGGCAGGATGGCTCTGTACTTCTTCATCCTTATCTTAATTCCTTCAGGCTTTATTAACACGTCATCCAGCAGAACTCAATAGGCCTATAACCACATGACAAAGCTGTCTGCTCAGCCTTACTGATAAACTCCATATCATCCTCTACAGGCTCTAAACCGGCCTTCACTAAAATCCCGTTTATCACCCTCTTAATGATCTTATCTGGCATTACAGTGTCAACACCACCCATCATCCTCAGATACTGGAATGTCACCAACCCAACAGCTTTAATCCTCCCAATAGGATCTTCCCACCAGTTTTCAAGTCCTGCATTGAAGCCCAAACCCTGAGGGTTAGTATGTCATCAGGTTGCCAATACATTTAAAGCTTCTCGCAAGCGACTTAATAAGCGAACAAAAGTGACTATATGATTAGCTCGCCACTACCAGCATCAAACAAATGTATCTTACTCACATCGAACCCTACCCAGACTTTGTCGCCGATGGGTAGGTGCATGGGCTGGGTGACAGCTTTTATTATTTCTGAGTCTATCTTGAGGTCGACAACCATGTTTATCCCTTGATGCTCTACAACATATACCTCCGCTAGGAAGACAGAGTTGGGTTGTCTATCGACCGAGATGTTGAGGTCCTCTGGTCTGACGCCAAGGTATATTTCAGATGATTGTGGTCTATTTGCTATGGCCTCGGAATAACTGCTGGGAAGAGTGTAGCGGAAAGCTCCAGCATCCAATTGAATCCACCCCGCATCTCTATTCACCGATGTCTTTATCATGTTCATCGGTGGGCTGCCGATGAAAGTTGCGACAAAGACGTTTGCCGGGTTGCTATAGATGTTCGCCGGCTCATCATACTGTAAGACCCTACCCTTATTCATGACAGCTATCTTGTCGGCCATAGCCATGGCTTCAGCCTGATCGTGGGTAACATAGACAGTGGTTGTCTTAAGCTCCCTCTGGAGCCTCTTAAGCTCGGCCCTCATGAAAAGTCTCAGCTTTGCGTCTAGGTTACTTAGGGGCTCATCCATAAGGAATACTTTAGGATGCCTCACGATAGCCCTCCCAAGAGCCACCCTCTGCTGCTCACCACCACTCAGCTGTCTAGGCTTCCTGTCCAGCAGATGTGTTATTTCAAGAAGCTCAGCTGTCTCCCTCACCCTACGATCAATCTCGTTTTTCGGAACCTTCCTCATTCTAAGTGGGAAGGCTATGTTATCGTAAACCGTCATGTGGGGGTATAGGGCGTAGTTCTGGAAAACCATAGCCACATCCCTATCCTTGGGCGGTAAATCATTAACAACGGTATCGCCGATCCACACCTCCCCCGAATCCGGGGTCTCCAAACCCGCTATACAGCGTAAAGTAGTAGTCTTACCGCAGCCGGATGGGCCCAGTAAAACAACAAAGGAACCGTCAGCTATATTAAGGTTGACACCGTCAACAGCCACCACTTTATCGAACCGCTTTTCCAGATTAACGAGCCTAACGGACGCCATCCGCATCATACTACACAAAAATTTTAGATATTAAGATTTCGCCTCCAAGCGGCGATAGTGCCCAAATAAGGTGTTATATTTAAAGGATGGTTGTGTTTGTTATGGATGTTGTGGCCCTTGTCTCTGGCTGTTTTAGGCGTAATAAAAAAGTAGGGAGGTTAAGGTCCTAGCTGTAGGAAGCTCTCCAAGGTTCTTAGAATGGCCTTGGAGCCTATGAGCAAGTCCGCCGTCCACTACCTCGCCAAGAAGGTATCTGAAGTCAAAGTTGCTAAAGGAGCCTAAGTATAGGTAGGTGTATAGCTGTTGATGAGACTAAGCTATCTGTGAAGGGTGTCTATGTATATGTTTGGTCTGCTGTAGACGTGTATTCTAGGGAGTTACTGGCTCTGGAGGCGTCTTATGGTAGGAGCTGCCTAAACGCATTAGCATTCCTTAAGAAAGCATTAAAGATGTGTACAAACAAGCCACTAGTCATAGTGGATAAAGGCCCATGGTATAGGTGGGCGTTTGAGAGTATAGGTATGAGAGGTTCGGCATGAGGAACAGGGTAGAAAGGTTCTTCAGATACCTAAAGGAGAGAAATACGGTATTCCACCATAAGATGAGCGCGATAAACCACATACAGGGAATCACTAACCTCAAACAATTCCAAAACCTATTCACACTATACTACCAGGCCGCGAGGACAGGGAGATGAGCGAAAATGCTTATTTGGACACTATCTGTGGTTCTATCGATAAAGCAGCACGGGTTCTCACACCTATTTTCGAGAAGATGAACATAGTTTTTCAAATCCGAGTGATGCGTCAATCCTTTTAAAAATACGTGATGTTGAACGGATAATCAAGCGTTTTTCCTTTTTGGGCAGTAAAGCCTTGGTTAACGGACTCAATAAGGATAGCGAAGACCACATACATCCGACTTGAGCTAACCGTGGGTACGTTTACGAGGCGGGTATGTAAATATAAAAAATTTTATATATTACTCCACATATCGCATTCCTGACTGAAAATGGGGCAGGATTTATTAAAGGAAAAAAAGATGACCCGTAGGCAAGCGGTATCGACCGCTGCTAAAGTAGCTGTTACAGCTGTTGTAGTTGGTGTTGGGACAGGACTAGGTGGATACCTAGCTGGCACCTCAACTGCACCGGTACGGGAAGTGACGAAGACTGAAAGAATTACTGAGACGGTGACACGCACTATTACTCAAACAGTGACGGCTCAACAAACAACCCCAGCCCCACTTAGGTTTGACGGAGTTAAAGTAACAGTGGCAGCGCTGGCAGGGGGTGCAAGAGGTCCGATCAGCGGTCCGTTCTATTACTACAAAGATGAAGTTAAGAAGCTTGTCGGTATGGATATTGAGGTTGTAGAGCTTTCCTTTGCAGACCTACCAATTAAAATAATTGCTGACCTTACAACGAAAACAGGGGCGTATGACGGTTTCGTTCCCTGCAGCAATATAATGGGTGACCTAGTGATTCCTGGTTACGTCCACGAATTAGGCAATTGGATTGTAGATCCAAGATTCCCGAACTGGCGTCCTGATAAATGGTCTTACGCAGTAACACAGTGCTCCCAGTGGGGAGGAAAATGGTACGGTGTGCCATGGGATAGTGACGCCTGGTATTTCAACTGGAATATGAAATACATGGACAAAGTTCTCAGGGACCCCGATAAGAGGCGAGAGTTCAAGGATAAGTTCGGATATGAGCTCGACCCATATGGATGGTACAAACGCCGTCAGTTGACATGGCAGAAAATAAGAGATATGTGTGAGTTCTTTACCGGCTGGGATTGGAACGGCGATGGCGAGGAAGATTGGGGAATAATCATGGGGCTTAGAGTCGGAGAACAGGGTCCAATGTGGTTCGTACCGTTCGCTGCACCTTTCCTAGTAGAATACGGACCAACTGTTGACAGACATCACAACATTTTCTGGTTTGATCCAGAAACCATGGAGCCCTTGCTAAAAACTGAAGGGATGGTTGCGGCGGCAAAGCTGTTCAAAGAGATCGTTACGAAATATATGCCGCCTGAAGGGTTCTCCTTCACCTTCGCCGACAAATGGGACTACTTCCTAAATAAAGAAAAAGCGATGTTCTGCTGGGCTGCACCTGACACCGCAACACTAGCAGGTAACCCAGAGAAATCGAAGATGAGAGGGTACCTCGCATCAATCGCCTGTCCAGGCAGTGAAGTCTACTACTCGTTAGCAGAAGGTAGAATGGTTCAAAAGATCAACATAGTAGGAAATGCTTCTGGCTGCTCATGGCATGGATGGGTTTCAACGCTGTCCAAAAAACCAGAGGCCATGTATTGGTTACTAGCTTATCTATCAACTCCAGAAAAGCTAGTCAAAGAAATATCAGCATCAAAGTTCTTCTGGACAGGGGTCGACCCTGGTGGTTTATCGCTGCAGGTTTTGACGGATTACGGTGGAGAGGCTACCTTGGCTGACTTTGGACTTCCCGGTAACTTCGTTGACCCCGGATATCCAAAATCACTCTACGAGGAAGGCGACCTAAGGAGATTCCACATAGCCGCCTATAATAACTGGTTCGCCGCCGACGCAATACAGCACTATCTAAGAGTACCCGGCGCAACCGCCATGTATGTTTCAATGGACACACACATAATCGGTGAGATGTGTCAGGGAGGGATTTCGCCAGAGGAGGCGTTAGATAGAACATATAGAGACTGGAATAAGATCATCGACGAGATCGGCAGGGAGAAGATGATAAGATACTATCAAGAAATGATAGAATACAAGAAGCCGAATCCATACAAGCCGAGACCGTGGCTGTGGGACGACCGCGCATTCCCCAAAGACCTAATATTTGGCTAGGAAGAACCCCTCTCTCCTTTTTATTTCAACAAAATTTATTTTTATGGTTCACGGTCATGGTTAAGGGGGGTTAAAGCAATGGTGCGTGATAGGGTAAAGTTCCTGTTCATCTTACCATCCGTGTTATATATTTTAACGCTTGTCGTATTTCCACTAGGGTCAGCCATAATCACATCATTTACTAATGCAAGGTTCGGCTCAGTTGAGTCTAGCTTCGTCGGACTCAGAAATTACATAGCACCATTTGATGATTACAGGTTTTATAATTCAGTTTATGTAACCTTATTTTTCGTCAGCGTAATAGTACCAATAGAGATTGGACTTGGGCTTGTACTAGCCCTTCTTATGAATAGAAATTTTAAGGGACGAAATATTCTTAGAGTAATATTTATGATACCTCTTTTTGTATCACCAATAGCATTCGCATTAATGGGGCAGGTGATCTTTTATGAGGGAGGAGGCGGCATTAACGGAATTCTTAAAGACTTAGGCTTACCAGTGGTGAGATGGCGATCACATCCTCAAACGGCTATTTTCACAGTTGTCTTGGCTGACGTATGGATGTGGACTCCATTTGTTTTCTTAATAGTTCTTGCAGGTCTGCAATCCATTCCTAAAGAGCTAATTGAGGCCGCCAAAGTTGACGGAGCCTCTGGCATACAGTTATTTAGACGCATTACTTTGCCTATGCTGACACCCGTCATATTAACGGTTTTATTCTTCAGAATTGTAGACACACTTAGGCTCTTCGAAATACCTTTCACGTTACTTGGGGGAGGCGGCCCTGGAATAACCACAGAAACTTTGACAGTCAATATATATAAGGCTGGCTTTCGAGGATTCTTTTTCGGTCAGGCGGCTGCCATGAGTTTTATATATCTAGTGTTGGTCTCTCTTATAGTTGGTGTCCTGCTATACAGGGTGAGAAAGTATTATGTCTGACAACCAGAAGAGAGGTGCACGCGTCACCAGTAAGAGGGTTAACAGTTTTGTCGCGGACATAGTAACATATCTACTCATTGCTGTTTTCTCTATCTTTTTCCTGTTCCCCATATATTGGACGTTTATAACATCTATCAAGGTATCGGCTGACACATTCACTTCGAAGTTCATACCCTTTATCCAGTTCGAGCCCACGCTGAAGGGATGGATCGAACAACTACAGGCTGCTGAAAACTACAAAGCTCTTCTCAATAGCACAATCATAGGGTTGGCGAGCGCAGCTCTCGCGACCTTCTTGGGTAGCATGGCGGGATACTCGCTCGCAAGATTTGAATTTAGACGTTTCTTCAAAAACTCGGATATAATTTCATGGTTTCTCTCTTTAAGAATAATGCCTCCTATTGCGCTCGCACTTCCGTTTTATGCCCTTATGCTTTATTTCGGCATCATAGACACTCTACCAGCCGTTATACTAATCCATACAGCCTTTTTCATGCCTTACGCAGTCTTAGTGACCCGCGATGCTTTTAAGTCACTTCCAAAAGAATTTGAAGAGTCAGCTCTTGTAGATGGTAGTTCAAGAATACAAATCTTCTTTAAGATAGCTTTACCGTTGGCAGCTCCGGCACTTGTCGCCACCTATATTATAATCTTTGCGTTTTCGTGGAATGAGTTTCTCTTCGCTTACGTATTAACTAACAAAGCAGCTGTTACCATGCCTGTTTACATAGCGGGGACAGTTACAACTGTCGGTGTTTTGTTTGACGTTTTAAGTGTGCGGGCAATCCTCACTATATTACCGCCAATAGTATTGGGATTCATTATTCAACGGTACTTAATCAGCGGATTAACTATGGGAGCCGTAAAAGGTTGATAACCATTATGTAGGAAGAATTCAAGTGATACTCTTCACATAAGAAAATTTATGAAGTAAATCAGTATCTCTAAACGTATTTTAAACGATAAGAGAAATGAAGCCACAGAGCTTCGGTAAAGTAAAAGAATAATCCACACCAGCAAAAAGGGTTAAATGTTAATCATCTCGTTATTTAAGAAAGTTTAAATATGACAATGGTGGTTGAATCTAATTGTGATACTAAAGGGTTGGTATTCGCAAAATGGGTGGAAAACAAAGCTTACTTTGATAAATCAAATGGATGAAACGGTAACAGTTAGAATAAAATTATTTATTGGTGAGGGGGGCAATCCAATAGCAGGTGTAAAGCTTAAGTTGCCACCTAAGGAAATTCGTTTCTACGATCTTAGGAGAGTCAAACGTGCAGACGGTAATTCAGGCGTATTATTGATAGAATCCGAAAAACCCATCGTATGCACTTCTCATCTAGTGAACCTTGAAGATGAAACGAAGGTTATAGACTATCGGCTCGTTCCGCAGGATGAGATGCCAGCATGCTGTTGAGTAATACATTTGACTCCTTCTGAACCGAGTTGCTGAATTTATGGTTTGTTTGATATTCGGTGAACTAAGGAAATAAATTATTACCTGTCAAATCAGCTGGAAAATTTGTAGCAGGGTCTTAACCCAGCCGGTCTTGTAAAGTTTCCTTATGAATGTGACGCATGCGTCCCGGTATGGAATAATAATGTCCCGAAATGGAATCCAAAACTATGTCATGCCACCATCTTTCGCTGAGGCGAAAAATTTTAATCTCATGACAATACGGTAACCATGCACATGGCTGCAGACAATCTAAGAGTGATTACTTGTGGCTTTGTGGTTGTCGATATAGTAGCGTCCGTAATACCGAAGTTGCCCGAACCCGGTGGTCTGATCTATCCCACTAATGGTGTAATATTCCACATAGGCGGCCACCCAGCAAACATAAGCGTCGACCTCGTACAACTAGGGATGGAATCAAATGAAGTCGGATGCATTGGCGCGGTTGGAAAGGACTTTTTAGGAGAATTCATTAAAAGTTTTCTAGGGTCACGTGGGGTAAGGTTTTTCCTACAAGAGGTTGATGATGCAAGAACAGGAAAGACTATCGTTTTAGTGGTTAAAGGAAAGGACAGATCTTTCATAGTAGATCCGGGAGCAAATCTACGTTTAGACTATAAGAAGGTAATGAAAGAAATAGAAGAAAGACAACCATCTATTTTTTATTTGGCTTGTGGGATGCTCGGTGATTTCGACTATAAAGTTCCACAAGTTCTAGAGCTATGTCAATCAAAAAATATCTTAACAATCCTAGATTTCATCAAACCCTACGGCAAAGGATGGGACTTTATCTTGCCAGCATTAGACAAAGTAGACGTACTACACTGCAATAACTTGGAACTTGCCGGTGTAAGCGGAACACGAAATATAAAGAAGGGAATAAAAATCCTACTTGAGCATGGCGTAAAAGTACCAATAGTGACTTTTGGCGAGAAAGGTGCACTTTGTTACTTCCAGAAGAAATACATAAGAGTTCCAGCGTTTAAAGTTAGGGTGGTGGATACGACCGGTGCCGGAGATGCGTTTTGCGCTGGTCTAATCAAAAAAATTTATGAAAAAACAAGAGATCGACATTGTTTTTACAATTTTAGCTTAAATGACATGATAGATACCTTAATATACGCATCTGCAGCCGGGGCATCGTGCGTTGAAGGCATAGGAACAACTACAGCCGTTACAAAAGAGAATGTAAGTAGACTCATTAGTAATCAAAAAGAACACGTAATGAAAAATATTATAGTCAGGGAAGACCCATTAAGTCGTTAACTCGCTATTGTTATAATTTCCAATTCATATGTCAAAGTCAAAACTTTTTAAATCCCCGACTCAATTCTTTCCATATGAAACTTAAGAGGCCCGACGACGGACAGCCTGCTAATGAACATGTTGAGTTAGAGGTGGCATTTACTGGAGTGAAGGATTATCCATCTATTCACTCGGATGTAAAGACTGATAATTTCGGAGTATTCATACTTGAATCAGATCTTCCAAGATCGCTTGGTGGTAGAGGCTCGAGACCGACGCCTCTACAATTTTTCATCTTCGGTATTGCCGCGATGTATGTTATGACTCTTGCTAGAACTTTGATGCAAAATGGGGTTGGATTTTCGAAGATCGTAACAAGAGCCAGCTGCCAAGTAGATTATACGACTTATAGAGGGAAGAGAAAAGAATCGTTAAAGGTTGCCCTTGCGGTGGGGGTCGAACCTCAAAAACCAGATTCTGAACTGCGTGGATTCTTGGAACAGGCTAGGAGTGAGTGTCCTATATTCCGCGGACTTAATATTCAGATATTACCTTCCTAGATTAAAAAATGAAGATTTAATTTTCGGTGTGTTAACATAATTTTCACGAAGGCATGAATAATGAGGCCTTTCTCAGACAAGCAGTAGAGTTTGGTGACGGCATATTGTGGCTTGCACCTACATGGGTGACGCGCCCGGCCAGCATAGGTGAACCAGGTGGTAGGTTGAGGTTACATGTTAGGGATTTATATCCATATGGGCCTAATCAGGGCGGAGTTTGTGAAAGATGGCTCGCCTCAACAGTTAGGGCTGATAATCCGGGTGGGCCAGATGACGAAGGCCTCAGCTATGTAGTCTTTAGAAATCAGCGTGGAGAATTAGTCAAAGTTTTATTGAGAGAACTAATAATTAATCTTGGAGATGAGATTCTAGGTAAAGACGTTATGTCGAAATACGGTGGATTAAAAGCATTTGCCAAATTTTTTGACTACAAAGGCCCGCTCCCGCTTCATCTACACCAAAAAGACGAACAGGTGAAAAAATACGGTAAGGAGGGAAAACCAGAAGCATATTATTTTCCACCCCAACTAAACTACCACGAGGGCCGATTTCCTTACACATTTTTCGGACTTCAGCAATCAGTTAAAAAGGAAGACATTATCAGATGTCTTAGGCAATGGAACCAAGGGGATAATGGCATTATAGACCTGTCTATAGGATATCGTATAAGGATAGCTACAAGTTGGTTAGTTCAAACAGGTATACTCCACGCGCCCGGATCGCTGCTAACATATGAGCCGCAGAAGACCTCAGATGTGTTTATAATCTATCAATCCATGGTTGAGGGGCGGTTTATTCCATGGGAGCTTGCCATGAAAGATATCCCCGAGGAGTTTAAACACGACCCCGAATATATAGTGGAGTTCATCGAATGGGACCTCAATACGGATCCTGAATTTAAAAGACACCACTTTGTGCCTCACATCGGTGTAAGGGACAAGGACGAAATGCATGAAGAGGGATATTACGAGAAATGGATAGTATATGGTTGTGAAGACTTTAGTGCGAAAGAGTTGACAGTATATCCTAAAAGAACTGTGGTGATAGAGGATGCTGAAGCTTATGGCTTTGTTGTAGTGCAGGGCAAGGGAAAAATAGGTAGATTTGAGGTAGAATCTCCAACTCTAGTTAGATTTGGGGAGATAACATATGATGAATTTTTTGTATCAAGAGAGGTGGCCCGTGAAGGGGTAGAGATAACCAATACTGGAAACGAAAACTTAGTGTTGTTAAAACACTTCGGACCTGGAAACAGCGAAGCACCATCAAGGATTGAGTAAGTAATAGGTAGTCCTTTTTCTGCTGTATGAAAGGATTGTGATGGTGTGGCTTTTTAGACTCACTACTTTCAAATTACATGGAAAACCACGGATCTG
>Ga0209670_101135_pt1 | contig 12952 bp, 12 predicted proteins | sample PerSpoBPS_BMetaG_FD_184741 | JGI IMG/M metagenome (GOLD analysis project Ga0209670, IMG submission 184741) | Thermal spring microbial communities from Yellowstone National Park, Wyoming, USA - Perpetual Spouter B (PS_B) MetaG (SPAdes) (version 3) | ecosystem: Environmental > Aquatic > Thermal...
CAAGAGACCCTGTATGCGGTGCAGAGGTCCCGGAGAATGTGGAGTTCAGAGTAGAATATAAGGGTAAAGTATACTATTTCTGCTGTGAACACTGCATGGCCGCATTTAAGAGAAATCCAGAGAGATACGTATCTAAGGCTGGGTGAGGAGATTCATGTCATGCTGCGACCTATATAGAGGATCCAGTAGCCGGTATGAGGTAGTGGTTAGCGATGTTACAACTGAAAGCCTCGCCCTTTAGGGCGGGGATGGTTTTAACAGCTCTCCAGGTTTTTGTTTTTGGAAGGGCTCTATGGCCTCTGGCGATGGGGGGTTGCTAACCATCTCGATCGGAATGAGGGTTAGTCCCGAGCCAGAGGTTGTGGAGCTCCTCAGGAGATACAATGTTGCTCTCAACTATGCTATAAACAAGATTCTGAGGCTGAATTTGAGGAGCATTGGGAGTGTTCATAATGCTCTATACAGAGAGCTGAGGGAATGGTTTGGGCTTCCATCCAGGGTTGCTATTGACTGCTATAGGGATGCCCTTGCAAATGCCAATGCCTGGAGAAACAATCCTAAGAAAGGGAGGAGACCAAGGGTTAGGAAGCTATCTATGCTCCTACACCCAGGATCGGGATATAGGGTGAAAGAAGGCTATGTGGAGATCATAGAAGGGATCAGGATGAAGATCATTGGCTGGGACAGGAGGTATGACCAGTATGAAAATGGAGAGGCAAGGCTAGTCTATAGAGGTGATAAGATGATTCTGTGGATATCTAAGAAGATCCCTAAGTCAGAGCCTTATCAGCCTAGGGATGTTATAGCTGTTGATATCAATGAGAGGAAGAGTGTGTATGGAGATCACGTGATCAATGGGGAGAGAGACACCAAGATTGATAAAGCCCATAGGTGGAAGAAGCTTGCCGAGGATCTCCAGAAGAAATACTCCTTCACAAGATACCCTACTTGGAGGAGGAGAAAAGCTATACTAAATAGAATAAGATCCTATCATAGGAAGGCTAGGAACATTCTTGAGGACTGGGCTAGGAAGACATCTCTTGAGATAGTGAGGCTTGCTAAGAAGCTTAGATATGCGGTCGCTAGAGAGGATCTAACTGGGCTGATAAACTCCCTGAGAAGGATCAAGAACAAGGATCACAGGACAAAGCTGATCATAATGGGGTACTCAAGGCTTGGGAAGTGGATTGATTGGCATGCTAAGAAACAAGGAGTTCTGCTAGCCATTGTAAAGCCGAACGGAACATCGTCTAAGTGTCCTAAATGCGATTCCAAGGAATTGGAGGAGACAGGCTATAGAAGGCCTAGATACCCAAGATGCGGATTCGAAGCAGATAGAGACGTCATTGGGAAACTAAACATTAGGAAGAGGGCTTTGAAAATGCTGAGGATCAAAGCAGATTCCGGGGGATCTCTGACCCCCCTCACTGCCCCTCAGATGACAGATGTAGTCCAGAGTAGATGGGGGGAACCTATGATCCGCCTGAAAGGGATGATGATCAAAATGACGACCTGAGGGCGGGAGAGGAGGTCAGATATTGGGGTATAGTTCTTCTAGAAAATAAGCTAGGAGATGGAGTCACTCGTTGGCATCGTTGGCGAGATTAGGGTTAGCTCAGGGTTGGCGCTATTTTCTGTAACCCTAGTACTTGGTATCCTTTCTGGATAATCCATTTGAATGCTGCGTCAGCTGTCATTGCTCCCTCTGCTGCTGAGGTTATCACCTGCTGGTAGTAATATTTGTTCTTCCCACCGGCACAGTCCCCTGCTGCGAATATCCCCTCTATATTTGTATATCCGCCTGGCTTCACATTTATCAATCCCTTTTCATCCACTTCAAGGCCTATTTTTCTGAAGAAGTCTGTTGGGGGTTGGTTACCTATCTCTATAAATACCCCCTCCACATCTACCTTCCTAGTCTCCCCTGTCTTCAGGTTCTTGATCACGGCGTACCTCACTTCAGCATCTCCCCCTATCTCTATTACCGTGCTATTCAATATGATCTCAACCTTGTCACTATATTTATTTAGTGTTTCAACATATACCGGGAAAGCTCTTAGCCTCTCGCCCCGGGTCACGAGGCAGATCTTCGATGCATATCCCACAGCATGTATGGCACCTGTAACGCCTGAATTGCCCCCGCCCACAATCACTATCCTCTTACCCTTGAAAAAGGGTACATCACAAACTGTGCAGTAGCTAACCCCTTTTCCGGAGTATTCAGCCTCTCCCGGGACCCCGAGCTTCTTTCTCTCGAGCCCTACGGCTATTATAACAGCCCTAGATCTATATGTTGTCCCACTCCTAGTATATATTCTGAAGAAATCCCCCTCCTTCTTTACATCCTCAACCCTATCCCTCACTATCGGCACACCGTGTTTCGAGACATGATTCACAAATCTCTGTATGAGCTCCGACGCCTCAACCTCGATCAGGCCAGGATAGTCATCAACGATCCCGGCACTTGCTAGCTGACCCCCTATCGTCTCCCCTATTAAGAGCGTTTTAAGCCTATACCTAGCTGAGTACAGAGCTGCAGAGAGTCCAGCAGGCCCTGCCCCGACAACTATAACATCATATTCCTCCTCTCTAGCTGGTTTAAATATTCTTAATCTAAGTGACATAGCACGCCTACCTAGAAATATTAATTTATTCATTGCTTATAAGCTCAAACAGCTAATCAGTTGAGACAGGTTATGTCATTAGATCCAAACGGCTCTTCCTCATCACCGTAATAATATATTTACCTAGGGTTTTAAAACCACTAGATAGATCTTATATTAAAAGGTCATATTAATATATGACCTTCTCCCTGTTTTAAAGGGAGAGGCTTGCCCTCTATTTAATGTCAACAAACAAAAGAATCAAGAGGATTCATATAGCAATAGATCCTAGCATCATATTAGATCAGTATTAAGCCTACTATTGATTAGGATTTAGATCTATGTAAAGTTCATATAGTATTCACCGCCCCATACCGGATATTATCTCGTATAGCTTTATAAGGGAGTGAGTTCCTTTCTCGCCTAGCCCTATAGATTCTAGAGAATTGTATAGCTGGAAGGTTAGCGCTGTTGCCGGTAGGGGTACTGAGTGTCTTGAGGCTTGTTCTAAGGCATATCTAAGATCTTTTTTTAGGTGAGATGCTCTGAAGCCCGGCTCGAGGTCGTTTTTCATGATCTTTGGCATGTAGTATTGGACTGTGAATGAGTTTGCAGCACCGCTTGATAGGATCTGGAAGAGTTTTTCCTCACCAACCCCGGCTCTTCTCGCAAGCGTCATTGCCTCTACCAGTGCCACCATGTTTATAGCAACCACGATCTGGTTGAGAAGCTTCATTAGCTGCCCAGACCCCACATCGCCAACATACACTATGGTCTTACCCATAGTCCTTAGTATCGGCTCTACCCTCTTGAAAACCTCATACTTACCACCTACCATTATCGTGAGAGTCCCTTCTCTAGCACCTTTCTCTCCACCCGTTACTGGTGCATCTAGAAACTCAACCCCGTATTTGGAGAGCCTCTCAGCAAAGCTCTTAGCATACTCGGGCGAGTTAGTCCCCATATCGATGAAAACCAATCCGGGCCTCGCACCCTTAACAACACCATCTTCTCGAAAGAGTATTTGCTCAACATCAGGGCCATCGGTTACCATAGCTATAACTATGTCGGATCTCTCAGCGACCTCCTTAGGACTATTAGCTATATATACGCCTAGGGATCTTAAGGGTTCAGCCTTAGACCTGGTTCTATTATAAACCGTGAGGGGATAACCGGCTTTAGCAATGTGGGTGGCCATTGGGAGACCCATTATCCCCAGACCTATGAACCCAACCCTCTCCATAGTTCCCAAGCACTAATTAGTTGCGAGGGCTATTAAGGTAGAGGGGGAACATGATCTTCTATAGTTTTCATGAATCACGACTCTATTGAAGATCGTATGCCGTTAGTTTATACCTGAAAGTCTCACCTTTCAAGACGGGGGATTGTTTTCATTAGCTTTCTAGTCACAGTGTTTTTAGAGCCTGGGGCCCAAGATGATAGGCCCCTGGGGAGCCTGACCACCCCGACTGCCTCCCCAGATGACAGATGTAGTCCAGAGTAGATGGGGGGAACCTATGATCCGCCTGAAAGGGATGATGATCAAAATGACGACCTGAGGGCGGGAGAGGAGGTCAGACCCTTAAGACTAACCTAGATCTTCAGGTTATTAGGAAGCCAGGATATGATCAATTGGTGCATAGATTATAACAGCTTCTAGCCAAGCTATGTGAGAGACTATGGAGCCTGAAATGCCTGATCTAGAGGCTATATAGCCTAGTATGATGCCGACTACAAGGGCCGCAGCTATCAGGGGTATATTCATAGTGGGTATATGTGCGACTGTGTAGTATATAGATGCAATGACCAGGGATCTTAGTCCCTTTCCATATAGGCTCTCTAAAAAGTAGTTCTGGAGATAACCCCTCCAATAGATCTCCTCCATAAACCCTATAATGGCTAGGGCTATCTGTAAAAACCCCCCTCTATCCACAGTCCTTATCATGCTATATACATTGGCTACATATCCCCACATCCCGATCCACATGAAAAAGATCCCCCCTAGGAAAAAAACTGTGTAAAGCACTATCGAAGCTGAGAAGGATAGCAAGAGGATCTTAAAGACCCCGCCTCTAACGAGTATCCTACTTAAAACCCCTTTCCTGGTCATCAGGACCAGGGCCGAGGTCCCCATAATTACTGTGGAGACTGTCATCGATACGATAAAGAACTCCCTAAAAACGATGAAAGAAAGGGGGAACAATATGATTGGGAGGATCAGGATTATATGGTCTAGAAGCTTTCTAATATCTCTTACAATCCTATGGTGGATCATCTTCTCTCCCCTGGATAGGATCCCTGCATATATTAATGATTTCAAGGGCTCTTAGCATTATGGCATCTTAAGAATCACTGAGAGTGATCGATGCGAGGATTTTGCCTGTTCATAGGATGTAGCTATAAATAGAAGACTTATAAATCAGATTAATGATTATCGATAGGGGGTGGTTTATCCAGGCCTAGCTTCTCTTTTAGCCAAGATATCTTTAGTAAGAGTCTCTTCTTTCTATGCCTCGGTTCTGCTGATACGCTGTGTCCATGGCTGCCCTTCGTGAACACGATTATCCTAGAATCCTTGCCTGCAGAGACCATGGCCACATGCATCGCAAGTGACTGGTCTATGAAGCATCTGTAGTCCTCCATACTGTGGATCAGTAGCAGGGGTGTTCTAACCCTTTGAACGTTGAATACTGGGCTCCTCCTGACATACTCCTCCAGATTCTCGATTGGTGTCCCGCCTATCTGATCAGGATCGAACCAATAGCCTATGTCAGAAGCCCAGTAATCTGCTATCCAATCAGCTATCCCGTTCTCGCTCACAGCAGCCGCGAATCTATCGCTCTTTGTTATGACAACATTTGTCATATAGCCGCCATAGCTTATCCCCGTCACAGCCATCTTTCCCTGGTCTACTGGGTATCTACTGATCACATGGTCTAAGAAACCCATGATCTGCTCGTAATCCTTCTCACCATACCCACCTCTTATATCTGCAAAGTTCTCTGAATATCCATCGCTTCCCCTAGGATTGCAGAATGCTACTATAAAACCCTCAGATACCATGAGCTGCATCTCAGGATTGAAGTAGTATCCATACATCCCTTTTGGCCCGCCATGTATATAGAGGATCAAGGGTCTTCTCCCTTCTCCATCAGGGACCATGACCCAGCCATCGATCCTCTCGCCTCCAATCTCTATTGGCTCATATATTGGTGCATATAGCTTTTTCTCTCTTACAAGCCACTCATTGATCCTAGTAACCTTTCTTTCAGAGCCAGCTTCATATAGATATACCTCAGGAGGCTGGGTGGGGGATGCGAAGATATATGCGATCCTATTATTCGTGGAGTCTGCAGCATATACAACCCCATCCCTCCTAACAAGATCCTTGATCGATGATCCCTTAACTACAGCGAGAACGACTCTTCCAGCATCAGCATATAGTATAGCGGGCCCCCCATCATATTCCCCTGCTATCGAGTGTATGTTTCTATCTATATCACATGAGACACACTCAACCCTTCCATAGCTAACCCTCCATAGCCTATGATGACTCGCTATCCCTATTCTCATTCTATGCCCCCGCATATATAGCTCTCCACCAACACACCCAAGCTGGGATACAGTATATCCCCTCACAATCTCTGAAAAACCTCCTCCAGGCGTTATCTTCTTAATAATGTAGCTGAGGGGCTTCCTCCAATCCTCCCTCGTATAGTAGTAAATTTCGCTCCTACAGACCGTGAATCCGAGCACGTCGTTAGGCTCCTCAGTAAGTCTGGAAACCATCCCAGACCCAACATCAACCAGGTGGAGCTGTGGAGATATACCAGCTATAAAGCCCTTTCCATCAAACCAGATCGGGAGCCTATCGCTTGAAACATAATCCCCATCCTGATCATAGAACCCCTCCCTAGGCACATTAGCCAGGGCGACCAGTGTTTCCTCATCTAGCCACTCTATAGCTATAACACCATCCCTGAACCAGGCGATCCTCCTAGGATCCCCCCTAAGCCCCCAGACAAAGATTCCCGAGCCCTTATCATCCTTACCAGCGCCTCTTCTACTTATGAAAGCAATTTTATTAGATGATGGCGACCATCTCGGGCATGTATCTCCCTCACCGATTAAATAGTACTCATCCCCGGATCTCGTAATGATCCTTAGCTCCGATACATACTTATTCCTATCTAGATCCGCCACCTGAGCGATATAAGCTAGATCCCCCGAACCTGAGAGCTTAACCTCAGCTATCCTCGCGATTCTAATAACGCCATCTATAGAAAGCCTCTTAGAACTCTGCATATGAAGCCCATATAATGAAACTAACGCCGCTTATAAGATTAATGATATCCTGTGGAAAGTTAGGAGCTCTTCCTATGTGGGTATCAATAGATACTTAAAAAGCAATATAAACACTAAAATGTTAAGAATTCCCAGCAACGATGAAAAGGATCCAAGATGGAGATCTGCAGCCTAGAATTACCCGGATAGGTTGAGCCAGGATATAGTGAGAGACGGTGGCAAGCCGCTGTCCCTCGATGGTCATTGATTATCACTGATATTCTTTTGTTTTGGATTGCTTTGTCTCTTGATCCACAGGGATGTTATTATATCCCTGTGGCCATCGAGGGACCTCCACCTCCCCCACAGGGTTTTGGATATCCCTATGGGTTCATGGGTGGCTGTGGAGCCCAGCGGAAAGGGGCTCCCATCTAGGGCTGGGATAGAAAACCCGAAGCCCTTCTAGGCAGAGCCCTCATAAAGGGCTTCGAGGGCTTTAAGATAGATGTTTATCAAGGCAACTACCTCTCTATGCTACCTCTCACCTCCTTTGCTACAAACACCTATTCTATCCTTCCTATATTCTATTACAGTCTTGTGTATCGGGCAGATCTTAGATGTATTCCTAGGATCTACTATCAATACTGGCACACCATATTCCCTAGCCTTGTCTATTATCGCATTGAGCTCTTCCTTCAATGCGCTCTAATATATCTTGTGCCTCAGCTGCTTATTCCTATACCTAGCGATCATAACCCTTATATCTTCCCCTGAGATCCTCTCAATAACTATTACTCCTCTCATCCTCATGGCATCTCTCACTATTAGGTTTTCTGTCTTCATCCTATAGTCCCTCTTCTTCCCCTCCTTAAGCTTCTTCATAGCCTTCCTAGCCTCCCTGCTACAGGATCCATTTCTCCTCTGAATACTCTCCTTCCTATAGCTATAGCCTAAAGTAGCCTTAGCAAGGTCTGCTTCTAGGATTATTGAGAATGCTTCGTAGATTGTTGCTACTGAGTTCTCATAACATCGACAGGCTTAATACTCTCTGGCCTGTAGATCTTGACCTCCTTCTCTAGGGATAGGTGGAATATCGCCCTCCTATTCTTTCTATCAAGCTTGATCTTAGCATGGGATGTCGGCTTAAACCCCTAGCTAATACTTGCAGAACTCCTTAGAGGGCTCTAGATCTATGTGCACCCAGCCCCTATGAGTATTGATGGCAACACTTGTGAAGAAAATATTCTCAAAACCATTAATCCTGATCTTGGTTGGGTTTACTGGTTTCCATATGTGGTCATCAACTAGCCATAGGCTAACACTATTGATCCTAGGCACTAGTATTCCATCGCTCATCTCAAGATCAACCTGGTGCCGAGCGATCTCCCAAGATCTCCTCCAGAGATATCTCTTGATCCTCCTACCCCTAAGATCCCTTTTCCCTAGACCTAGATGCTTAATCAACTCATCGAAGATCTCTTCAGCATATTGCCTAGCCTTGTTCCTCCTTAGAGAGGAAACCCTTTCAACCGTATCCTGGCATACTCCGTGAACATAGTGGGATGGGATATTTGGATAGACCTTCCTTAGCTCTCGGTACTTCCCATTCTTAAGCCTATAGTAATTCTCAATAATATTCCTAGATGCATGGGGAAGCACATTCTCAAGCATCCTAGTGTATATGTTCACGATCTCTTCGAGGATCCTGAACTCCCTCCTAGATAACTTCTTTGAGGGTAGAACAGCGGTTCTACTAACAACTATCTTATCTCCTGGCTTTACAACCCAAATCCACTTCTTATCCCTCTTTTTCCTCCTCCTAGCCATTATCCCTAGATCTCTCTTTGTTCCTAAACCTCCACTCCAACCATTAATTAATAATGAAAGAATATAAAAAGATTTCTACTATCATGAAAAGGGTTCAGCCCGCTCTAAGTAGAGGAAGCTAAAGAATTCACGGGACTCGATATTAAACCAATTATGCCTTACAAAGCCTAGAGATTGAGTATCTTAAATACACATAGATATTTAAACCTGTTGCTAGATCCGTAGCATCCTAATAACTTTTTGGCTATTTTTAGCTGAGCCTATGTTTCCTCGTATTTCTATATAGAATGTTTAAAACCTAGTTATTTGACGACTAATACTGGTATCTTGGATTTATTGATCACACTGCGGGATACGCTCCCGAGGATTAGTCTTCTGAGTGTTGAAAGACCTCTGCTTCCTACTACTATTAGATCTGCGTTGTTTTCCTTAGAGGTTTTGACTATCTCTTCTCCCGGGTTTCCATGTCTGACTATGGATCTATGTGTGATCCCCTCCTTAGAGAGCCTCTCTGAAGCCTCAGAAGCTATTTGCTGGGCAGCATTCTCAGCTATTTTAACAATGTTAGGGTCTGTCGATGTCGCTATATCAACAACAGTTACAGTGATCACTTCAGCTCCATATTTCTTGGCAATGTCTATCGCCATTTCCAGCGCCTTCTTAGAGTGGTTAGATCCGTCGTAGCCGACTACTATCCTCTTAAACATTGTGATCCCAGAAACTATGTTACGAGCTTGGTATAAAAACGCTGCGGAGATCTTCAGCTATGTATTTAGAGAGTTAACAAAGTAATCGCCAGGTATTCTAGCCCTTCTATACTTCTCCCTCTCCTTAATAGGGACTGTAGCATCTATCCCCAGCTTATCCCCAACACCATCCTGTGCAGAGGGATCTAAACTACTTAGCCTAGCATCCCTTATTATTATAACCCCTCTCGACGCCTGTAACCTAGTGGCTATGGCCCACTCAACCTCCTCAGGATTATCCGCATCCACATCTCCATCAACAACTATGACCATCTTAAGGGATGGATGTGCTGCGAAGGCAGCCAAAACAGCGTTCTTAGCCTCCCCCTCAGCCCCCTTCTCAATCGATATAATAGCGTGAAGCCAGCCTCCGCTGGGTCTTGTCAGCCTAACCTTGTAGACCCTTCTAACAACCCTAGAGACAGCCTGATATATATCAGCCTCCTTTCCAATCCCCATTAGTAGCGTATGCTCTGTTCTCCCGGGAAGAACTGTGTGGAAAGGTCTCTCCACCCTCGATCTATATATCTTGTCGAAGACTACCAGAGGCTCCCTCCTAACTCTATCATAAGTTAGGAGAGCATCCGCGAAGGGGCCCTCCTCAACATCTTGAAGGGATATCCTTCCTTCTAGCACATGAGAGCACTCACAGGGAGTTGGAAGATTATATATTGGTGTTCTGCACATCTTGAGAGATCCTCTGAGGAGTCTGTTAGCAACCTCTATCTCGAATACCCCGTATCTTGGTTGAAGAGCAGCGCTTAGAAAGACCACGGGGTGTGGTGAGAAGCAGACTGCTATGGGCGTCTCTCTACCTTTGGATCTATATGTATCTATGATCCTTCTAAGATGCCTTGGAACAATCCTTGCAGGCCCTGCCATAGGATCTTTTACCAGGATCCTGTGGATAGACGCGTTATATATCTCCTCCTCAGGATCCCTGGCTATGAAGATCGCTGATGTGAAGTATCTCCCAGCATCTCCCTCATAGAAGTGAAGAGCTGGTAGTTCATATAGAGATCGTCTATCTTCCTCGTAGTGATCTCTGAAGTCCTCTTCACCACATTTAAGAGGATTTCCCATGGCATCTAGAATTTTTAGATATAGATCCTCGTCTCTCTTAACGTCAAGATAGTTTTTCAAAACCTCTCTAGATGGTATGACGTTAGAGACCACATCGATCCCGGGGCAGCAGTCAACTCTAAAAATTACAGCCTTTCCAGCAGAGTCAGCATATTCTATTGCCTTGGCAGCCTCGAATCTCCAGGATAATACCTTATCAACCCTATATAGTAGACCCCCCATCTCCAGGAATTTAACTGCCTCGACTATATCGGGCATCTAGAGCCCCTCCAGCTATCTTCATACGCCTCATCCACCTTTATTCTTCCTATAGCTATAGCTACCGCCTCCCCCTGATATTTTGTAACTATATTTATTCTATTTGATATAGGATCTACAGAGTCTAATATACATGGGTATTCATTCCCCTCTCTAGATATTACTGAGCATAGAAGCCCCTTCTCACCTCCCCTCGGTATCTGGATAACTTCTCTCCCATCTCTCAGCTTTATAGGCCTATCAACATCTCTCGATCCCTCAACCAAGGCATATATAGTCTCCTCTAGCGATGTTGCATAGAGAATATTTACACCCAGGATTTCTGAGATCTGTGAGATCTCCTCCTTCGGGAGAGGAGTTCCTGTCAGCAGGCACGAGCCTATGATCATTATGTCTGATATATTCAGAGATCTCATTGTGGATCCTTCGAAGGCCTTTCTATAAGCTTGGCTCCTAAGGATTCTCCTCTCCTCTCTAGTTCTTGTCCTAATGCCTTGAGGGGATCTAAGAATGATCATCTCCCCGACCCCCTTCCTAGATATAGATCCTATATAGGATCCGCCTGCTAGTGCAACTATATGCGTTGCCCTGACAAATCTAGCTATATCTAGCTTCATCTCTATAGCCTGGGGCAATGAGACCCAGCCATCTGTGTTTATAACCACTAGATCCCCTATTGAGGAACCCCTAGAAGCTAGATCCGCTATAGACGCTATCAATCTAGAAGCACCCATGGAAGGAGCGTTATAGCCAACAAATCTCATGGACATAGGCTCTAAATCCCTCAGCCATACGAACTGCCTAGACGGGCATGAGAGCGCGATAAAGCCTGGAGGCCCTATATCCTCCTGACCAATATCTGCATCCACTATACACGGCCTCAAACCCTTCTCAATAGCTGTGTTTGCTAGCAACGTCGTGAACGTAGTCTTACCAGACTCGGTAGGACCTATAACAACTATGGTCGAGCCCTTAGAAGCTATTCTCCCAGCAGCATCAACCCACTCGAGCAGAGGCTCATCCTCAGGCCTTGCAACATCGACACCCCCTCCCTCACCCAGCTCAACATCTACCTTAGCATCGGATCTCGCATATATTGCTAGGGATTTATAGGAGCTCACAACCACCTGAGACCCTTTCGAGAGCCTCGCTCCAGCCACATAGCACTCTCCATCCACTATCGAGATCCTAGCCGGTCCCCTGACCCTTGCACTCCTTCCCCCAGATATGTCGATCGAGACCTTCACAGATACCCCCAAGAAGCATTTGGAGCAAGGGCTAAATTGCTTTATAAGATCCAGGATTCAGCTGCCGAGAAAATCTAGACGCTAGTCGGCTGGAAAGGGGATGAGATTAAGATCACAACCCTCTCCCCCCTCCTCTCAACCTTATAGAGCTTCATGGGGTTTGTAGTCACATCAGGGGTCAGAGAAACCCCATCACTTAGCCTAAACGTAGACCAGTGGCACGTACAAGTTATAGTCTTATCCTCAGCATCGAGATAACCATCGCTCAGGAAACACCCCTCGTGAGGACACTCATCATCGGCAGCATAGATCTCATCCCCAATCCTCACTATTAAAACCCCTCTTAAACCTTCAATCTCTCTTCTAATAGGCATCCTATCTGGGATCTCGCTTATCAGCAGCTCCAAAACCTCTTCCTCATTTACCCCAGTCACTATCTCTACCTCTTAGTTATTCTAGTTTGAATACTTATAACTTAAATCCCTATATTTAGTTAATATATCTTAAGCGTTGAAGGATCTGTAATAGGTTGTATGACCTCTACATAGATCGTGATTTGTAGAAATCATTTCTTAAGGGAGTATATTATTAATATTAATTATTAGGAGAGGCATTCAACATCTAATTACTGATCGGAATGCTTAATGTTTCATTGGTAAATAAGGGCCATTTTTGCTTTAATATTACTTCCAGATTAAACTAGCTAATTATCTTTATTATACTAAAAGAATAAATATTATTATAGACTAGAATTTTTCAATAAGGGATATGAAGGGAATCTGACCTCCTCCCCGTCCTGAAGGGCGGGGGTTCCCTTTGGGCGGTTCATTGGTTCCCCCATCTATTCGGGTTTACATCTGTCGTTTGAGGGCAGTGGGGGTGGTCAGAGATCCCCCAGGAATTA
>Ga0209670_101140_pt1 | contig 12894 bp, 7 predicted proteins | sample PerSpoBPS_BMetaG_FD_184741 | JGI IMG/M metagenome (GOLD analysis project Ga0209670, IMG submission 184741) | Thermal spring microbial communities from Yellowstone National Park, Wyoming, USA - Perpetual Spouter B (PS_B) MetaG (SPAdes) (version 3) | ecosystem: Environmental > Aquatic > Thermal...
CAAACTTCAGCGGCTCGTTGCGGTAGAAAACTTCGCGGTCGTTTTTCAAGTCTCGCACCGAATGGATATGACCGCCAAACTCTGGCAAAACGGTGACCCGCAGCAAGCCGTTGTCCAAGATGACAGCAGTGAACTCCCGCTCGGTTAACTCGTCCGTCAAATCGTCTTGCATCGGGTAGGGGTAAACGCGCCCCGTTCCCGCCCGCTGCAACGGTGGGAAGGGGTCTTCATGGAAGCGATACATCGGCAAACGCAACGGAGTGACCGACACCTTCACGCGTCCACTCATGCCCATCACCTCGCCCTTCGTCACTCATCACCCATCACTTCGTCGCTTGTCGTTTGCTCCTCGCCACCGTCGTGAGGGGCGGTCGCCAACAACCGAAGCAGGTGGCGGGCTTGTGCCAATTTGGACGACGGCACCAGCAGCGTCTTGTTGCCCGTGTAGGGGTCGGCGTCGCGCACGAAAGTCGGGATGCCGTTGGCGTTCAGCCACGATTGCACCACCGTCACTTCGCCGATCAAACCCGTCATCAGTTCCACCCAGTCGCTCATGGCAAATCACCGTCCGAAAGGTGTCACGGTTCCGTCACTTCCCGTTGCAACGCTTCCAACGCTTCGGGACGCAAAGCGATGTGCTGTTCGGCGAGAACTTTTTCGTCAATGGGCGTCGGAGCACCTGTCAAGGGGTCTTGCATCGTGCTCGTCTTGGGGAAGGCGATGACCTCGCGGATGTTCAGGTAAGGCAGTCCCGTCTCAGGTGCCGTCGCTTCGCAACCCGCGATCAAAGCGATGATTCGGTCTAAGCCCAAGGCGATGCCGCCGTGCGGCGGCGCCCCGAACTCAAAGGCATCCAGCAAAAAGCCAAACTTGCGCCGCGCCTCGTCAGGCGGCAACTCAATGGCGCGGAAGACTAACTCTTGCACTTCACGCCGATGGATTCGGATGCTACCGCCCCCGATTTCGTAGCCGTTGAGCACGATGTCGTAAGCGTAAGCCCGCACCTTGCTGAGGGGATGGTCGCGATGCCCTTTGGGGATGGGGTAGTTGGGATTGTCAAGGGCTCGCACGCCCTCTTCCAACAACGGCAGGTCATCGGGGTAAGGCGAAGTGAAGGGATGATGGGACGGCGTGTAGCGCCCTTCATCGGCGTCCCATTGCAGCAAGGGGAAATCGGTGACCCACAAGAAGCGCCATTCGCTTTGTCCGTCCGTCGCCACCAAACCCAACTGCCGTCCCAACTTCAACCGCAAGTTGCCCAACACTTCGGCGACGATTTCGGGTTCGTCGGCGATGACCAGCACCAAATCGCCTCGTTGTGCCCCGCAGCGGTCAAAGATGGCGCGCAATTCTCCGTCGCTCAAAAACTTGGCGACTTGTGAACGGACTTCACCGTCGCCCAAAGCAAAGGTCGCCAAACCCTTTGCTCCGTAGCGTTTGGCAAATTCCGTCAAGTCGGCGATGTCCTTGCGGGATGCTGTCGCCATGTTCGGCACCCGCAAGGCTTTCACTTGTCCGCCCTTCGCCACTGTCTCGGCAAAGACACGGAAATTGCTTTGCGCCACGATGTCGGTGATGTCCACCAACTCCATGCCGAACCGCAAGTCGGGCTTGTCACTGCCGAAGCGCTCCATCGCTTCAGCGTAAGGAAGGCGCGGGAAAGGGATAGCGATTTTGATACCTGCCGCCTTCTCCAACGCATACTGCAGCATCCGCTCCACCAAGTCGTGAATGTCGTCGGCGCTGACGAAACTCATCTCCAAGTCAATCTGGGTGAATTCGGGTTGGCGGTCGGCGCGCGGGTCTTCATCCCGAAGGCATCGGGCGATCTGGAAGTAACGCTCTATGCCCGCCACCATCAGAAGTTGCTTGGCGATTTGGGGCGACTGGGGCAAGACGAAAAACTTGCCTGCATGCAACCTTGATGGCACCAAAAACTCGCGGGCGCCTTCGGGCGTGTGCTTCCAAAGGAGGGGCGTTTCAATCTCCCAAAAGCCGTTTTCGTCCATGAAGTCGCGGACGGCTTTGACGAAGCGGTGGCGCAACTCCAAGATGTCCCGCATCCGCTTGCGGCGCAAATCCAAGTAGCGATACTTGAGCCGCACCCATTCGTCCACATTCAAGTCGTCGGCGGTCACCGAAAAGGGCAGCGGTTTGGCGGGGTTAAGGACTTCTAAAGCCCGCCCGCGCACTTCAATCTCGCCCGTCGGCAACTTGGGATTTTCCGTGCCAGCGGGACGGCGGGCGACGATGCCCACAATTTTCAGCACCCATTCGTTGCCGACTTCTCGCGCCGCTGTCACGACTTCCTTCGGGCAATCTTGCGGGTCAAAGACGCACTGGACGATGCCACTTCGGTCGCGCAAGTCAATGAAAACGACACCGCCATGATCACGGACGCGATTGACCCAACCGCACAAAGTCACTGTCTCGCCGATATGGGATGGGCGCAATTCACCGCAGTGATGGGTCTTGAGCATGGTGGCTGCCTCCTTTTCACACGCCGACAAAAACTTTGCCACATCGGCATGTGCCAGCGCTCAAGGGTGCGAGCATAAGGCTTTGTTGGAGTGGCTATCAGCCACGAACGGGAAAGGAGACGGCATCAAGTCGCGCTCGGCAAGTGCCCAGACGAATTCGCTACTCTCCGCCGTTCCACTGTCAAGGTGGCTACCAGCCGCGACAGAGTTTAGGGAAACCGAGCATCGTGCTCAAAACTCGTTCGGCGAAGGTGAGCGTCCCATGCCCATCCGCAGTTTCATTGCGTTGGAACTGAGCGACGAAGTGCGGGCGAACTTAACGCAGTTGCTGACGGCACTCCGCCAAATGCCTGCGACCGTCAAGTGGGTGGAGGCAGAGAACTTGCACCTGACGCTGAAATTTTTGGGCGAAGTGCCAGAAGGGCAAATCGCCGCCATCACCGAAACTTTGAGTGCCATCGCCCAAGCGACGCCAACTTTCGCTTTCGCCGTGAAAGGCGTCGGTGGGTTTCCCGATTTGCGTCGCCCCCGCGTTTTGTGGGTCGGCGTGGAAGCGCCCAAAGAGTTGCTCACCTTGCAGCGACAAATTGAGCAAGGGATGGAACGGTTAGGTTTCACCCCCGAAGGGCGTCCCTATCACCCCCACATCACCATCGGGCGCGTCAAAGCGATGCAAGGGCTCACCCCCGTCCTTGCCATCCTCAAAGAGCACGCCGACACTCTTTTCGGCACGGTGACCGTCCGCCACCTGACGCTCTTTCGCAGTGACCTTTCCCGCGAAGGTCCGACTTACACGCCCTTGGCGCAATTACCTTTCGGCGGCTGAAGCGTGCCATTCGTCGGCGCGGATGTTCACTTCCGTCATCCGCTGCGTCAGCAACTCCCAAGGTTCATCGTTCTCCTTGACTAACCCGTAGTTGCTGTTTTCGCCGTCAAAGCGCCCTTGGGCGGGTTGGTCGCTCCATTGAAACCAGTGGTAGCCGACGCAATAGGGCAAACCCGTCAGCGCCCGCACGAATCGCTCAAAGTGGTCGGCTCGGTCTTTCTGCGTCGGGACGGGTTGACCTGCGCCCCTCGTGTTGGGCAACCCGCTGTCCATCGCCTTGAAGGAAAACTCGGTTATCATCACGGGCTTGCGGGTGATCTGGTGCAACTCGTCCAGCACTTTGACGGGCGGCTCAAAAGCGTAAGTGTTGAAAGAGACGACATCCACAAACTCACCGCTCGCTTCCACGACAGGACGAGGAGCGTAACCTGCGAACCGAACGCCCAAGATCAGGTGGTTGGGGTCATGTTTTCGGATGGCGTCGTGGCAGGCGCGGAAGTATTCGCGGGCGATGACGCGCAAAAAATCCAAGCGGTCGGCGAGCCGTTGTTTTTCCGACGCCTCCGTCGGCGCGGGTGGCAACTCCGTCAACTTAGTCAGGGCGTCCCAATCGGGCAGGTTCAAGCCCCACGCCTTGTTGAAACCCTCAATGCGCAGGTAGCGCTTGCGGAAAAAGTCCAAAAGTTCCTTTTTGCCAGGCGCATCGGGTGGCAGCGAAAGCAAGTAATCGTCCAACAAATGTCGGGGCGAACGCCAATCAGGTCCCCAACGCAACTCGTTGTCGGTGAAGTAGCCGACGAGTAACGGGTCATCTTTGCGGGGCGCGCATTCTTTGGCAGCGATGTCATCAAGCGTCTGACGAAATTTGGGGGCAAAAACATCGGGGAAAGTGCCCTTAAGCCAATCTGCCCCCGCCCTTGCGCCCAAGTTCAGGATGAGCGTGTAGGGCATGAGGCGAAAGAGCGACGCCGATGACCATGCCCCGATGGTGTTGAAGTTCCACGCCCGCAATCGCTTGGCGGTCGCCTCCGCCCACTTCTCTTCGCTGCCGTATTTCGCCTGAACATTGCGATGGTAAGGCGAGTAGCCGAGGGCAGGACAATGGTCGCCGTGAAAACTGACATGGTTAACGCCTTTGGAGAGGAAGGGATGACCGTCGGGGTCAACGAGCCACCAAATGCCGTCCCGCTGCGTCGTTCGGAAAAAGCCCATTCCCTTCTCGCGCATCGCCGTCCAACCTCCATAGCGACAAGTTTTTGCGTCGCCGATCATCAGCACGCTAACGCCCATCAACCCCAAAAACTTTCGCCTCGTCCATCCCATCGCCATCACCTTCATCATCACGCACCAGTTTATCGTTCAATCGGCAGGCACATCGTTAACGCTTCTTTGATGCTTTTGGCTTTGCGCCGATTTGGTCTATGGGGATGGGCTGGAAGCCGAGTTTGAAGGCAGGAGAATAGGGGCGCAATCGGAAGTCTTCTTTCGCCCAGGGTTTGGCGACGAAAAACTTGGGGTCAGTGATGAGCGAGTGGCGGTCAAAGCCAGCGGTGCGCCATCGCTCAAAGTTGCCCTCAGGCGTGATGGCTTTCTCCGTCTTTTCTATGTCCAGCCCACCCGTGTGCCAGTAAAGGTTGAAGTCGCATTCCGCCAACCGATGGCGCCCCCAAGTTTGTGCCCAACTATACCAGAGCACTGCCTTTGGGTCGCTGAAAACGACGATGTTGCGGCGGAAGATGTTGCCTGTCATGAACTCGTCCCTGGGTTGAAGGCGAATTTGGTGCTCTTTGCCGTCCACAAAGATGTTGTTTTCAACGAGGTTGTCCTTGCCACCGTGAAGGCAGATCGCCCCCAAGACCGTCCCGATCACGATATTGCCGTAAACGGTCGTCCCGCTGCTGTAGTCGTCCAAATAGATGCCCCAAGTGAAGTAAGGCGTCAGGATTTTGCCCTCGCTGTCCGTTCCCATCCCAACGACATTGCGGATGAAGTTGAAGCGGATAATGTTCCCAGACGGTTGCTGGTCGCGCCCCAAAGTTTCAATTGCCCCCGTGTCGTTGGTCTCAAGGTTGCTGTCAATGATTTCGTTGAACTCCACGATGTTGCGATGAGACGAAGCGCCCGCCCCGTAAGACTTGAGCGAGATGCCGTAGCGCGGGACGCGTCGGATGGTGTTGTGGGCGATGCGGTTGCCGCTACCCGTCGTCACATAGACACCCGCCACATGCTTGTAAATCAGCCCCAAATCGCTCATCTCGTTGAAAGCGATCAAGTTGTCATGGGGTTGTGTTTTCGTGTCCCCCAACAGGATGACCCCACCGCCACCCAACTGCTGCATCGTGTTGCCCACAATCTCATTCCCATGACTGTGTTGTTCCATCCGCACGGCATAACCGCCCAACCGAACAAAGTGACAACCTTCAATCACGCAGTGGCGAGCCGCCACCAACCAAATAGCAGCATCGGCATGGGTGTAATAACCCCCTGGGGCAGTGTAATCGGTGTCGGTGAAAGTCAAACCGATGAAGCGCAGGTGCTCCACGAAACGGCCATTTTGGGCATCGCCCTGCAACACGAACAGACGGTCCATTCGGGGCGCCACGATTTCTGTCCTGTTCGGATCAAGCCCTTTAGGCGGCAAGTAGAACACTTTTCCCGCTTGAGCAACCAGATGCCATTCGTTGGGGGCATCCAATGCCTCGCGGACGCCAGCGATAAAAAAGCGATTGCCGGGGCGGATGTCCTGCTCGCACTTGACAAAAATTGTCCGTTTGTCTCTGTCAACACCGTCCACCTTCAGGATGGCGTTCACCCATCCCCAAGCGGGAAAAAGGTGGATTTCCGCCCCGTCCCAATCTCGCCATCGGGGAAACTTATCTTCAGCGACAACAATCCTGTCACGCATCCCCGGCAGCGATGGCTTGGGGACTTGAACCTCTTTTCCGATTGCTTTTGTGCACGCTTCCGCCTGAATGAGCAGCAAATGCTTTCCTTCCTTTGGCGGTGCGACACGGTATTCTCCCCACCAACCCAAGATTTGGATGGCTTTGTCGGGATGCCATTCGGGGTCATCCGTCAGCGCCATCGCATCAATGTTCAATCCGCCACCCTTGACATTCTCCCAGACCAAAGTTTGCTCGCCCGCAGGCAAGTGAACGGTCGCTGCCAGCGCCCATGTGAAATTGCCCCAACTGCCTGTGTCGGGCAAATGGCGCAAAGGCACGGGAGCACCCTCCCCGACGCGGATGACCGTCCGTTCGTCCATCTTGTCAACGCCGAAGTTTTTCATGTTGTGGGCGTAACGAATCCACAGCCTATATTCGCCCGCAGCGGGCACACGAATGCGCCATTCCAATCGGTCGCCGACATTGTGGATTCTCCCCACGCCCACATTGAACGCCCCTCGCTCCCAAGGTTCACCCCACCACTGAGCGAAAAGCCAACCACCTGTCAAGGGGTTTTGCGGGTCAAAGTCGGGATAGCGCGCCCGAATTGCCCATGCGTTGCCAACCCGCAAAAGGCGGAAAAACCATTTGCCCGATGCCGCCTCTGGAACTTCCGCCACCCAAACCACTTTCCCGTTGACTTTCTCCCGACGCCAATTCGTGAGAAGACGCCCACCGCTGATAATGGGACGCTCCTTTCGGTAGGCAGCAAAGGTGATAGGGCACTCCGAAGTGCCGCTGTCTTCAGGGGTTAAGACAATCGGTTCACGCAAAAAGTAAGTGCCTTCCCGCAAATAAACGGTGACGGGTTGGTGCAGAACCCCACCTCGTTGCCGTTTCAATTGGCGGATGGCTTCTATGGCTTGGTGCAGCGTGGCAAACGGACCGTCCGTTCGTGGGGCGTTAGGGGCAGGCAACCTTCCCGACCATGCATCATCCCCGTTTGGCGCAACATAAAAGGCAATTTCCTTCACCTGCCCAAACGCCGTCGTCACCGCCATTAAAGCCACACCGATCAAGCAAGCATTGCTCCACCAATGCATTTGCAGACCACCTCGTGCCTCAAGGACCTTAGCCTCACCGATTGCCTTCGCCGAAACAAACTCACATAGCCATTGCTTTCCTGCCCGATGGTGATTGCAACGCCTTCCATCGTCTGGTCCGTTCACTGTCTATCGCTAATCTCAATGCGACGCTTGCTGATTTTCCTTTCAATCCTCGGTTCGCCCCAAGATGCCCAATCGGCGGTGGAGTTGTCGTTCGGTCCAACATCGGCGATTAGGCGCAGCCAAACCTTTTTGCCAGCAAATTCTGTCAAGTCAGCCACCAACTCCCGCCATTCCTTTTGGACGCCCAATTTCTCCACCAGTCGGTGCAATTTGCCTTGTTCGTCCAAAACTTCCACGACGAACAAAGCGCCATCGCTCGGGTCACCGCCATCCATTAACCCAACCCAAACCCGAAAAACGCAAGGTTCTTCGGGCAAGGTGATCGGACCAAATTGAGCCCAAACATAACCGACGCCTCCAATGTAAGGCGGATGGCTGAAAAACCCATCTTTGCGAACTCCGCCCACAGGCATCGCCTCGCTCCGATGGAAAGTTGCCCCGCTTTTGCCGTCATCAGTTTGCTCCTTCCCGCCACGCCGACAGATGCCCCAACTGAAAGGAACTTGGATTTTGTCAAGCCGCAAAATTGCCCCCGGCTCTTGGGCAACGCTCAACCGAATTTGAGCCTCATGGCGGCGTTCGCCGATCACCGTGACAATCCGAATCATTCCTTCGGTTCCGACAGGCGCATCAGTGACCAACTTGGCAGTTAGTTGGTCAGGCAGATTTTTTCGCTCAAACTTCCACTGCAGCGGATTGACAGTAAGCCATGATGGCGGTTCAAGGGCGATGATGACCTGTTCGCCCTCAAGTCCGTCCAAGAACCACTTCGGTCGCAACTTGATTTCTGCTCTCCCATCGCCAACTGGCTGCAAGTTGACTTGCCACCGAACTATCGGGACAACTGTGAAATCCCACCAACGGGTTTCGCCCTGCCAATCTGCCCTCACCCAAATCCTGCTGCCAACCGCAGCGCTTTCAGGGATGATGATTGTCTGCCCGTCAACCTTTGCGCCTTCGCAACTTATCCGCATTTCCCTTGCTGGCGCACCCACAATTTTAAGCGGCAATTTTGCTCCCGGTGGCGCATAATGCGTTTCGGCTGAAATGTGCCACGAGACTTTTGCCTTCCCCTCAAAGGTCACCACATACCGATGACCTTCCGGCTTCCCGATAACCCACGCATAATCTGCCGTCAGCCGAATTTCAGTTTCTCCCAAAGGTTTGCCACTGATGTCAAAAACCTCGCATTTGACTGGCACACCTTCAACACCCAAAGGGTTTTTCAAGCCGAACTCGCCAGTTTGGGATATGTCCAGCACTTCAACTTGTCGCTCGCCTATTCGCCTGATAGCGATTGCACCTTTGGTTGCGACTTCGACGAAGCGAACCCATTCGCCCCGCCCATCGGCGTAAAGCAAGGGCGGTTCATTGCCGTAGCCTTTTGCGTCCCTGAGAAAGTCAACTTTGCGTCCGTCAACGAGCGCCGAGAAGGTCAAAAATTCTTTGCCTTGCACTGCCAGCCAACCTGCTGGCGGAATTTCGTAAACTTTGCCATCAACCACAACTCGCCAAATTGCTTCATCCGTTGTCTCTTTGTCCCAATCGTTGAGCCAAATTCGCAGACCGTTGGGGTAAGCGATGAAGAGTTGGCGGCGCGCTCTGGGAAGGTCAAGGGCAAGGGCTTCGGAGACACCCACCAATTTCTTGCCGTCAAAGTAAGCGACTTGAGTTGGTGGCAAGAGACCGTATCTCGCCTGCAGGCGCTGGAGCATGTAGTAACTTCGGCAAACCCTCTCCATCCCGAACCGCTCTTCAACAAGCCACCCAATGTTGCCGTAAGCGATTGTGTGGAGCAGGAATCGGTCAATGGCTTTGTCAACATCCTTTTGCCAATCGGGAACGCCTTGCAAGAACCAATCAGTCCAAGCCATCCCGATGCCGCACTCTTTCGTGTGGATTTCGCGCAAGTAGAAAATCGGCAACAGTGGTTCTTTAGCGATTGGGCGATTGTTGTAGGTTAGGGCATAGTTGCCGTCAGCAAGTCCAGCGTAGAGCCACTGGAAAGTTCCTTCGGAGAAAATCGGTCCGCCATAAATTCGGCTGTCGTTGCGCAACAGTTCACCGTAGCAGTAGAAGGTTTGGGCAAATGTCCCAGCGCCGGGAACGCGGGCATCGTAATCGCAATAATGCCAAGGCGCAACGGCTGTGTGGACATCAGTGTAAGCGGAAACTCCCCCTTTTCCTGCCTCTCCGTTTTTCTCCGCTTCTCCGTTTCCCCGCTTCTCCCATTCTCCGCTTCTGCGTTTTTCTCCAACCTGTCCCTTGCCCCCTGCCCCTTGTCCACCTTCGTGAAACTTGCTTTTGATGATGGGCGCTAACTTTTCGTGGAACATGACGGCTGCTGCAGGTTTAAGGGCGTAACATCTCGGCCATGCAGGTCGCCAATTGCCATCGGGAGTTCTCTGGACATAATCGGGGTTCCAGTGTTCGTTGACGGGAGCGAAGTCGCAATAGTTGGTGTAAAGCCCGGCGAACCAGCCCAACGACTTTTGGTGCGCCAGATAACGCTTCAAGGCTTCATCGCCGCCCTTGCCGGGAGCAGCCCTCGTCCGCAAAGTGAAACTTTCACCGCCATCGCGCCAAGTTATCTCGTGGTTGCACTGAATCAACTTGGTGATGCCGTAGGCTCTCAACCTTCTGCTTCGTTCCATCTCCCGTTCGTAATCGGCTGGACCCCAAGTTTCCTGCCAGAGACGGTCAACGGCTAAATGGGCATGAAGCCCTTTCGGGTTCGGGATGACTGGCAAAACCTCTTCAAAGTTGGGCGATACTGCCACGAAGACACGCTCAAAAAGGTCGTTGCGCTTGCCGTCCGTCTTCGGGTGGTATCGGACGCCACCGCTGATGCGCAAGCCCGTCGGCGTCCATTGCCCCTCAGGGAAAGCGAACGGTTCGCTCCCGTTGCTACGATACCAGTCAAGCCAGACGCTGATGAAAACTGCGAAGGGCTCGGCAGGGGCTTTGCCCTCTTGATTGCTTGCACGCCACATAGCGACGACTGGATTGCTGTTTCCGCCGTAAGTGATGAAAGGCACATAAATGGTGCGGAGTTCCAAATGCGGTATGCGATTGTCAAGGATGCGAATTTCGCCGAAGGAAAGTTCGGTCGCTTGACCTCCAAGGCAAATAGCGTCAATGACAAGGGATTTTTGCCACAACCTTAGCCTGTAAGTGACCCCTCGTTCATACTCTGCCGTCACGACCCCGCTTCGCAATTCAGAGCGAACCAACTTGCCCTCGTTGCCCCCGTCAGCGAACTTTATCCCGCCCTCAGCCATGAGTTGGAACGACTTGGTGGCGACTTTGCCTTTGTGGACAACAGCGTAAATTCCCGACAAACCTTGCGATGGGTCAAATCGGTAGGTGACGGTGCAATCGTTGCCAGTGTAGGTGAACACGAAAGAATTCCCTTCCTGCCTCACTTCCGTCCGAAACTGTTTCGTCAGGTTGACTGGCAGGATTGTCTCCTCGCGGGTCGGAAACTCCAACTTGCCTCGTCCCGTGTTTAGACCCGGAGACTGCCCATCAAAAAGTGTCAAGTTGCGTCGTGGGCGCGGTGGGAATTTAAGCGGCGGCAACGGTTCGGCATAAAAAGTCAGGCTGTCAAAGTAAAGGGTTCGTTCCTGCGGTTGCCAACCGCCAGAAATTTCCAGAGCCACAAACTGCCATCCTTTTGTTTTCCCGCCTTGTGGCATCGGGAACAAGCGACGATGGACCAGCCACCATTCCTTCCAGTTAACTGTCGCAAAATGAACTCGCTGCCTTTGCCCCTTTTCGCCCTGCAGGTGGATGAAAATTTGCACGGGCGGAGTATCGGGCGGATTTTCCCATCCCCAACGGTTGCCGTAAATCCAGCCTTCAACGCAGTCGCTGCCGTCGGGAATTGGAACTGGGTTGGGCGGATAGAGCAAAATCGTTGGACGGGAGTTAGGGTCACCATTGCCCTTGTAAACCAACTTGCCCACAGGTCTGTCCCAGACATTTTGCTCTCGGCTGGGTCGGAAAATCGCTTGAGCGTTGCCAGAAACTTCCATTCTCCAGCCATTCAGGTCAGCGAAAGTCACTGTTGGTGGTCTTGGTTCTTTCCTGCCCGCCCACTCCATCTCGTAAGGTCGCTTTCCCAAAGGTTCGTTTGGGTCAAATTCCGTCACCACTTGCGCCATCCCCATCACCCCACAGAAAAAGATGAGCGCCAAAACCAACCGCATCACCCTCACCCCTGTTCGTGGTCGTCGTCCGAACCCGTCAAACAATTTGCCCGTCACGATAATGTGCTGCCAAGTAAGGCAAATGATTTCGCATTGAGACCATCCGCTGGCGCAACTTGACCCGCTCGGGTTCGCTCATCGGCTCAAACTGCAAAGCCAGTTGGAAGTCGGTTTCCAAAATCTTGATGCCTGTCATCCCGACAACTGCTGTGGCAATTGGAGCGCTCCAAGCGTAACGGAGCAACTCGGTCGCTTCAGTTTTGCCCAGCAAACTCCGCCGCCCCGTCACTTTCATCGCCAGCACCGCCACGCCCTTCTTTTGCGCAATCGGAACGACGGTCGTCTCAAAGTCAGGTTGAGCGGGGTTGATAGGCATCAGCACGGTGTCTATGTCATCGTAAAGTTCCAGCACCTTACGCATTCCTTCAGGTGTCGTGTGACCTGTCAAGCCGATGAAGCGGACAACTTTTTCGTCCCGCAACTTGCGCAATGCTGTCAAGACGCCGTCCTTTTTACCGATGGCAGTTGGGTCATCGTTCGCCCTCCAATCGTGGATTTGGATAAGGTCAATGTGGTCAGTTTGCAGCCGTTTCAAACTCAACTCAACTTGTCGCATAGCCTCATCGTAGGTTCGGGCAGCAGTTTTTGTGGCAAGGAAAACTCGTTTGCGCTCGGTTTTCAGAACCCTGCCCATGCGAGTTTCGCTTCCACCGTTGCCGTAACTGTGTGCTGTGTCCCAGTAGGTTAGTCCCAACTCCAAAGCCCGCCACAAAAACCGCTCCGCTTCCTCATCGCTCATCGCCATAAAGGCGCTACCTCCGCCGACAGCGAGTATGGGAACAGAAACGCCGGTTTTGCCCAATTGCCTTTGCGGGATTTTTTGCTTCTGCCCCGCCGCCACTCCGCCAACCATCAAACCTGCTACTCCACTCAGCCATTTCCGTCTCGTCCATCTTGCCATCGTCGGTCACCTCCTTGCAGTGGCTAAGTTTACGACGACGCTAATTTCGCGTTACTTGAGAAGCCTCACAAAGCCAGCCTGTTCAAAGTGGACATCGCTGGTGAGGGCTTCATTGATGCCTCGCTTTTGCATGACGACGAAACTGGCGCAATCTACCAGTGACCAAGTTTTGTCTGGACGACGCTGAAACAAGTCCCATGCCTCGGCGTGAATGGCTTGGTCTATCCAGACGATTTCCACTTGTGGTGAGGCAACAACACCGTTGACGAAAGCAACGATGTTAGCGTGAGGAAGGCGGAAGG
>Ga0209670_101148_pt1 | contig 12796 bp, 10 predicted proteins | sample PerSpoBPS_BMetaG_FD_184741 | JGI IMG/M metagenome (GOLD analysis project Ga0209670, IMG submission 184741) | Thermal spring microbial communities from Yellowstone National Park, Wyoming, USA - Perpetual Spouter B (PS_B) MetaG (SPAdes) (version 3) | ecosystem: Environmental > Aquatic > Thermal...
CCCATCTGTTTACTCCCTCAATCTTGACGTAGTGTTGTCTCTTGGCGTACTCCACCTTCAACGCAACAGGCTTGTCGACGACCACCTCCCCTACGGAGGGCCCGATCAGCCTAATCCCGTTGCCGAAGTCGACGACGTCGGGGAACTTCAGCACGGCGCCTTTCGGCATCCAGCTGGCCGTCTTGTTGATCGGCGTCTCGACCACGGCCCAGTAGTAGACCTCAGCGTACTGCGCCCTCAGCGTCATTGGCCTGTCTACGCGGAACTCCCTCTGCGCCGTCCCGTTGACCAGCAACCTCTTAAACAGCGTCCCGTTGCCGGGCTCCCACGGATCTGCCAGATCCACCTTGAAGACGGAGCCCTCGTCGGCCCAGGCCTCCGTGGAGTTGATGGAAGCTATCAGCTTCACCAAATACTGCCTCCCGTAGCGGAGGGTTATGTTGAGGGGTTCCTCCACCTTTATCCTCGCCGCGGCTGGCTTGCCGTTTACCTCTACCTCGCGGACCACCAGCCTCGTCTTGTTGCCTAAAACCACCACCGCGGGGAGCTCAAGCTCGCCGTCTCTGAGTACCCACATCTCCGAGGTCCCGTTGAACCCCGACACCCGCACGAGGTAGTAGACCCGCGTATACCTCATATACACGGTCTTGGGCCCGTCTACAAACACCGAGACGGGGTCGGCCTCAAGCTTCACCGTGCCGCCGCCCCAATACACGGGAGGGGGGTGCCACGTCAGCGTCGTGTTGACGTCTGCAACCACCGTTGTGTTGCCCGCAGGCGTCACGAAGGTGACGGGGTACCTGATGCATCTTATCGAGACGGGCCCCCTCACCTCCACCCAGCCCCCCACCAACCTGTACTGGCCAGATGCGGCGAAGCCGTAGGGGCAGAACTTAGAGGCGTTTATCAAAGCCCGGTAGGGGAGGCGCATGTGCCTCCCCTCCACGGCCACGTCCACAAGCGGCCACTCGTAAATCGACGAGTTGCTGTACGTCCTCCCCGGCAGAGCCACCACGCCCCCGTCGTATGTCAGCTCCACCCTCGCCTGGATCCTCCCCGCAACTGCCTTAATCACATACCTAGGCGGAGCCATCACCGCATCGTCTCCAATGAGCAGAAACAACGACCCCACAGGACGCAATGCGGTAGCCGTATCAAACACACCAATGATGGCATATGCCCAGTCGAACTTCACCTCGTCGCCTATGATCGTGTAGGTGAACGCCCTGGCGCCGTCTACGTATACATCCAGGCGGTGCCACCTGCCGCCTAGGTGGACGAGGACTGCAGTTATGTTGCTTGGCTGACGCGCAATCGTGTAGTTTATGTATTCCTCACGCAGCGGCCACCTGCCTGTGCATTCGCCCCTTGCGCAGTACGTCTTGCTGAACAGCGTAGTTACCTCAACATAGAGGAACTTCTCCCCAGTTATTTTGTTAGCAAACGTGATGTCGAAAATATGGGCCACCACGTCGTTGGGGCACCCGCCGTTGCAGTACGTAGACACGTATACCTCGAGACCGGTGGCTAGCACAGATTTTTTATAGTAGATGGTGAGTGTGGGGGGTACGTACCATATGAAGTCGTTTTTGGGGTCGGCTGTTATGTTGAAGAGCGCGGTGGCTCTGGTGAAGGAGTATGTCAAGCCTGGCGTCCCGTCTGGAAGCCACAGCGAAGGCATCATAACGGGAAAAACGCCGCTGATTGTCACTCTTCTTGTCGAGCCGTCTGGCAGAACCTCGTCCACAGGCTCGGGCCGGCTCTCGCCGAGGATCTCGTGGATCTCGTAGACGCCGTGGTACATGTACCTGAGGGACATGCCGTACGCGGTTGCCGCTACAAGCAACAGCAATACTGTAACTACGAGCCTACCGGTCATGAAAAAAGAATCGGCAGAGTTTAAATAGAACTGTCAGCTAGATGGACAGCTCTCTCTAGGTAAAAGGCAGTACACCACGCCGTTGCAGTTTCTTGGTTGGCGTAACGTGTAGACGCTACATGTGTTGCCGTTTGGGTCTGTTGCGTGGTAGAGTGTGGCATTTACCGTGTACGTCCCCACCTTGACCGTGTGTTCATACGTCCTGTCTACGCCGCATCCATACACGTGCACTTTGTAGACGTTTACTACCGTGACTTGGACTGTGTTTGGGTCGATCTGCTTGAAGTCTTCATCTCTCTGGCCAGCGGGCTTTACTTCTATCTTGGGCTCGCAATAACTGCCGCTGGCGCTCCAGCGTCGCCATCGGAAAAGAGCATCTTGAAGGGCTTTTGACTCGTCTTGGTATAGTTCGTACCACACAGTGTTTCCGTAGTAGGCGTCGAAGGCGGCGGTTGTGTTTCCTAGCTTCAGCTCTAGGATGCCCACCGAGGTGTAGTTGTACCAGCACCTGATCCAGTTGAGGTAGTTCTCGCAGTACAGCTTCTGCTTGCCATACAAGAGGGTTACGTTTAGCTTGTAGCGGTAGCCGACGTCGTAGTGCGGCTCAAAGCGGAATGGTATGGCGCCTTTGTTCGTCACGCCGTATTGGTTCATCAACAGTATCCCAGTGGAGTTCCAGATGAGCGTTGTGCCTGTGCCCGGGATCTGGTAGGTGCCTTGTTTTGTGACGAATTCCCGCCTGAGGCACTTCTCCTCGAAGCCGCAGGACGGATCCATCCAGCTGACGACGACACCGCTTCTGTTGTAGACCGCGTACACCGAGTAGACTCTAAACGGCGGAATCACGCCGATGTAGTCGCCCACCTTGGTCCCGGCAGGCATGACGTAGAAGTCGTACAGCATAGTGCTGTTCAGCCCGGGCAACCAATTGCGGCCCCAGAAGGCCCAGTCTCTCCACTCAGAGACGCCAGGCTTTACGGAGACGGTGACGGGATGTGTTTTCCCATCGCTGTCCACTAGGGTGACTGTCAGCGTGCCTCCGCCGCTATCTCCGCTGTAGCTGACGCCGAAGCCTTGTGGCGAAGTGGTCGAGAAGCTTTGGGCGGTGCCGTTGTAGACCAACACGCCGTTAATCCACACGGTGAGGACTGAGCTGTTCAGATAAGCCACCACATGAAGCCAGCGGTACGTCTTGTCGTAACGCATCACATTTAGTTGCCAGCTTGGCTTGTAGTATATCTGCTTAACCTCAAGCGGAAGCATTGTAAAAGTGTTAGGATAAATAAACAGAACACCGGCGAATGCGCCGCCCACTGTAGGCAGAGTAATGTTGTAGATCATGAGGGGGAACGGGACGATGTTCTGAATGCCGAACTCTAGAGAGGATATCTTCAGATACACCGAGATTATTGGTACATATTGGTATATGACGTAGTTGGCTATGTATTGGGCGTAGTCCAACAATTGATGTCGGACAGCCTCAATAGAGGTCTTCAACTCAGCCTGCCTCTGGATGCATATTGGAGTAAACGATAAAGACCTCGCGGCTGTGCCGTACCGCGTGGCGACGGTGACGTTGGCGGAGCACGGCACCGCGACTGGCCTCCCGTCAGTCGCGTTGAGCCAAACCGCCCTGTCCGCAGTAAGCCTCGCAACGGGGACGTCTACCCACTGTCCCCTGTACTGGTACTTCAGCTCCACCACCTCCACCTTATCTGCGGAGGGCTTCACGCCGAGCCAGACGTGCGTCGCGTTGATGGGCTTCACCAAGGGGTAGAAGGCGGCTTTGGCGTGGTCGAGCGGTTGCTGGGGGTTGAAGTAGTACAGCAGAACAGCCGCTACGCCAATTAGCGCAACTGCCAATCCCACTGATATTATGAACGTTCCCAGCTCCTCCAGTATCTGCATGAAGGAGAGGAGGTGAGAAAAAACGATGAATTGTGTTTTATCTATCAGCTCTCTTCGACAGGGTAGATGATAATAGCGTCGCGAAAGATCGGTTTATTAGAATTAGATGTAGTTGTGGGTACGGTGGAGTTGGATGAGTATCCCACTACCATATTGATTTGAGGTTTTGCAACTGGTGGTAACTTTATCGGAATAGGCACTATTGTCGTTGCGTAGACGGCGCCTAGAAACGTCGGGTTGAGCAACGTAACTGTCATGCCGACGGTTTCGTTGTATCTGTATATCTTGTACCACGTGACTCTGCGGTACCCATACCGCGTCTCTTGATACTCTTGCGGCTTCACGTTGAACTCGCCGCCCATGGCGGCCAGCGCCACGGCAAATGCCGTCTTTGCGTTTGGGTAAGACTCTATGTAATTTAAGAGCTTAGAAAAATCTGTATTTGCAAGCAGACCTTGCAAGATATAGTAATCCGTACTCCACACCACGTACGCTGGGCCGCTGGGCGTATTGTACTCAACGGTTGTCGACTTGCCAGATACAAGCGATGAATACGGCGGCTCGGGGTTTGCGCCATCAATGGGGTTTGCGACGTAGCGGAATCCAATCGTGTTGTCGGGGTTTTGATATATCAACAAGGTGCCGCTGTAGACAGTGCCGTTGATGTACACCGTATTCGTGAGCTTACCTACGACCTGGGGGTCTTTGTACTTCGTGACGTTGTAGGCGTATCTGTAGGAGTATGAATAGACATACTTGATGCATTTAGCCACCTGGCTTCCGTTTACGTAGGCGTACCAATAGTACGCATAAATTGCGCCATCCGAATCAGTATATGCGTCCAACTCCAGCTTTATATCTAACACATACCGCCTCCCTCCTAAAAACTGCGAACCTGCGCCGTCTGGGATTTTAAATACTTCCAGCGGAACCCTCGCATAAGTGTAATAATAATAGTTTCCGTATTGTTTTGTGCCCTCTTGTTTGTAGATGTAGGGGCCCGACCACCACCGATTCGTGTATGGGTCGGGATCCCATTTGTAGTAAAGATAACCGCCGAGGCCGAGATCGTTGTTAAGTCCCACCAGCACGTCTGGTCTTGTAGGCAATATACGTATCTCTATGTCGAAATTATCGTAGCAGATTCCTCTGAAGAAGATGGGGGCACCTGTTACATCCATGTCGCCAGTCAGCGCCCTCACCGCTTCAGCCGTTCTGAAGTGGTAGAACTCCATGGGCACCTCTCTTTGAGGTGTCCTTATGGGATTGGTGCAGAGTATGCGCCCCTCCAGCTTCTTGACGCCGCTGTGGTACTTAACCACGGCGGCTACCTCGTCGCCGCATTTCGCAGTAGCGTTTATGCCGGGGCCGCCAGAGGCCGCGAGCCGGCCGTTGACGTAGAGCCAGACCCGCTCGTAGGGCAGGCCGCCGAAGTCCTCCACCCAGAACCTCACCGCGTTTGCAGGCCGGTCGAACTTAACCTTGAGGTACGGCAGGGGGTTGCCGTAGGCCAGCTGATCTGCGCTGGGCCACAGGTGGAGCGCCGCGCCCATCAGCCACACTGCCGCCGCTGTGGATAACACAAGCACCAGCACCGCCTTCGCGAGCTCGTTAATGAGAAGGAGGGGGATGAGGAAAAACGATGAATCAGATGAGGAGCCGCGTCGGTGCCGTGCCTGCTCTACAGGCAACGGGCGCTTAAAGAACTGCGGCGCATCGCGAAGTCGAGCCGTCTGGCCGCCGACGCCGCCATTAGCTGAAAGATGGCGGCGAGCAGGGAATCGCGGAAGCCGCAGGTAAGCTAAGCGCCGCGAGGAAGCCAAACCAGCGCCTGCAGGTACTTCCTTACAGGACCTGACTCACAGGGATAATTAGACCTGTAAGTCTGTACCTGTGAAGCAATACCTGCAAGGACAGTTGAAAGAGGAAACGAAAGGCTGTACGTAACCCGTTGACTATGCCATCCACGCTTGATGGTTCCGTCTTGTGGCGTTCTCTGTCGGCTTTTTTCTACACGTTCTTAGGCAGTAAGCCCCGCCCTGGGTTGCCGCAAAGCTGAGAGGAAAAAGGGGGAGTTAGACCTGTTTCAACCTCTCACGCAGGACATTAAGCAGAGTTTCGTCGTCTTTCTCGTCTTTGGGGTATATGAAGATCTCCTCCTCCGGCTTCACAACGCCGTCTCTCTCCACGAAATATATAAGGCGGACTGGGTAGTCGTAGCCGGCTTTTCTGTACAGCATCCGCATTATCTTGGCGGCGAGGGACCACTCCGCCTTGGTCTTCCACTCCTCCTTTCTGAGGATGTGGCTCTTCAGCTCCACAAGCTCCCTCCTCCCGTCGGCGTACTTCACGAGGAAGTCGGCCTGGGCTGTGAAACGGACGCCGTCTATCTGGAATGTAACCGGCGGCGCGGGCTCGGCCTCCGCGACCCTCCTGGCCCAGGGCGTTAGCTTCATCAGCTTCGCGAAGGCTCCCGTGTGGGGCTCGCCGTAGTGCTCAATAAAGGTGCGCATCGTGGCGGCGGTATCCCTAGCCTTCAGCAAAACAAGCACCGCCTTCTCAAAGGCCTTGCCGTAGCGCGAGCTCAATACATCTGGCTCCTTAAGCTTAAGGATATCGCTAAGTTTAGCCATAACTCTTTAGAAAGGTGTTTGGTTGTTGAATTGATGCGTTGCGGGGATTTCTTGACAGGGATAATTATCCCTGTAGGGAAATCTCTGTGGGCGTTTTTTCCGCGGGCGCGCATAGGATGTGGTAGATGCGGCCGCGGCTTGTCTCTATCGGCTGTCCGAAGGCCTTCCGCATCAGCCAGTCTATGATCTGGATGGTTGCTGGGTTGGGGCGCATCGGCATGTGGCGGGAAAACAGCTTCCTCGCCTCTTTGTCTTCTGCTATGGATTGAAGGGCTTCCTTAGGCGTTGCAAATCTGTTGCGTCTGCAGAGCAAGCTCTTGAGCGCCTCTGTCAGCCTGGACAGAACCTCCTCCGCCGCGGCGCGGCTGGTGCACCAGAGGGCGACTCTGCCTAGGCTTACGACCTCCACGCGGCCTTCCTGCCTCAGCCTCCGCAGGACGTAGAACAGCTCGTTGCGGCCGATCCGCAACCGCTCCGCGACTGCAGAAGACGTAATGCATCCAGCCCTCTCGATTTCTTTGAACACCTTTTTGACGATCATAAGCCCTTAAAAAACCTCCTCGCGCGGGGCCTCTCCTCCGGGTTCGGGAAGGCCCGCCTCACTATATGCTGACCTAAATACTCGTCGTCCTCCACAACCTCTTCGACCTCTCCCACCGGCTCTAGGCCGTCCTCCTCTACAGTCTCTTCAACCTCGCCCACAACCTCTTCCCGCTCTTCCACCGCCTCGAACCTGCCCTCCGTCACGTAGTAGATGTCCAGCGGCCCCTCCCTCTCGGCCAGCTTGACCAGCTCCGGGAGCACCTCCGCCGCCCTGCCCTCCCTAAGCGCCCCCCTTATGCGCTCCGCCTCCGCCGGGGATGCGTTCCTAAGCGCCCTCCAGATTAGGAGGTCGAGCCTCACGCCGCCTCCTCCAGCCGGGTGGGAAATTGAATCGAAAAACTGCCTGCCGCTACACGTATTATTATCACGCTACCCAACGTGGTGTAGAGACGCCCTACGTCGGCTCTGGGAGCCCCAAGTATCTGCGGCAGTATGTTAGGAACTTCTGCACCGCCATCTCTGTAAGCGCCTCTACTTCCCTCCGCATCAGCCCGGCGGCGCCTCCGGCGGCCGCGACAGCCGCGGCGGCGTCTAGGGCGGCCTCAAGCTTCTGCCTCAGCTCCTCCTCTTCTCTAGTCTCCGGCGGGGCCTTCTCCATCATCGTCTTTAGGTCGCGCTCCGCGGCTCTGGAGAAGCTCCGGAAGTACTCCCCCGCGCCGTAGAGGGCGCCGGGGAGGCCCACGTCTCTCGCCTTCGCCAGAATCCTCTTGGCGATTTGGTCGAAGGTCTCCAGCCTGGCGCGCACAGAGGCGTAGAACCCGGCGCGGTCGAAAGGAGGCGGCGGGGGCGGTTGCGGCCTCTCGCCTCTCTCCACCGCCTTGAGGAGCTTAAACGCCGCTTCGGGATCCCGCTCCACGTACATATCCACCGCCTTCACGATCTCCTTCTCCGCCTTGCTCTCGGCGGCGCGGAGGAGGAGGCCGCGCTTAACCCACCACAGCCGCCTCAGCCCCTCTGCGTCTCTCGCCTCGGCCAACACCAAGGCGGCCGCCTCGGCGAATCTGTCAGACGCCTTCACCCGCGGCACCTCGCCGCCCTCTAAATACCGCCTCAGAACCGCCTCGGGGTCGCCAGCGGCCGCCTCCTCCATTATGGACTCCCACCACTTGTCCACCGGCAGGCCCAGCGACTTGGCCAGCTCCCTGGCCGTGCCGAGGCGAAGCTTCAGCTCGTTCAGCGCAACGGCCTTCTTCTCGCTCCGCGGCGCAGACTTGACTCTGGCGTAGACCTGCATCAGCATCCCAAGCACCGGCTCCGGCAGGCCGGCGGGCCTCTGCCTCAGAACCCGGACGTACGTCGCCAGGGCCCACTCCAGCGCCACCCCCATGGACGCCTTGGAGACGCCCAGCCGCTCCGCCACCCACTTCTGCACGCGCTTAAGCGGTATCGGGGACACCAACCTCACCGCCACCTCCCTCAGCCTCCCCAGCTGAGGCCGGAACGCCGATGGCGCATTCTTCACTTCCACCGACGCCGGCGGCGCGAGGCCGGCGCCCCTCGCGACCTCCACCACCGCCGTGTTCACAGCCGCCCTCACCACCTCCGCATACCTCCTAAAGCCGGATAGGCGCCCCGCCTCCTTAAGAAGAGCCCAACCCGCCTCAGTAAGCCAAGCAGTCGAGACGTAGATCACGCCGAGCTACAGAGAGGGGAGGAAATTGAACTAAAAAACAGACGCAACTGGTCAACCGCGGACAGATGCAACCCCTCCCCTCCGCGCCTCCCACACGGCGGATCCAGCCGCCGACGCCGTCGGCTCCTTCGGCGAGAGAGACTCCGCCTCCCTTCTTTACGTTTATAGAAACTTGACTAGACATATTCTTTAATATGCCTAAGAGAATGCAGAAGAGAGAAGGCAGATCTGAGGAGGAGAGGAGGGCAGAGGGCGCTCCTCGTCCCGAGAGAGGACGGATCTGAGTAGAGAGGCCTCCCCCCGGCCAGACAGTTCTTTGCAGGTACATCCCCACAGGGACAGACTCACAGGCATAATTAGTCCTGTGAGGAAAAGCCTGTAGGGAAGCACCTGCAATGGCTTAGCTAAAATGTAGCATACGCCAAATTCCTTTGGCTTCTCCAAAGGCCTCGTCTCCTCGGCGTGCCGAGGGGAGGGCGCCTCTGGCGATGAGTGAAAGGGCAGTAAGACTGCTCTAACTTCGCTTTTTTCTGCACGTAGAAAACGACTCCTTCCGAAATGGGTTGTAAAAAAAAGGGGGTTAGTCCGGAGGCGGGTCCGGCAGATCTACGACGTAGCCGAGGAAGGTGCCGTGCTCCTTCAGCACGAGCCTCTTGAGCGGTATCTGTCCGTCCTCCCGCAAGATCTTCTCGTCGCCTCGTAACTCTCCCTCTCGCGGCAGATACAGCTCCAGGAAGGGATCGCCGCTCTCCTCCCACCCACGGGGGAGCTCCACCTTTTCCCCAATCCTCACCACTTGGCCGAACTCATCCACTGCAAACGCGATATTGCCGAAATCCACAAAGACCGCCCTCCTGCGGCTACGCCCGATGCGGGCGACCGCGACGCGGACGCTCACGTCCATACGCTCCTATCTGACTTATAAATTTTTACGGCATACCCATCGTGCCCCTCGGTCTCATTTGCCATATAAGCCATCTCAATTCCGTAGCCCCTAGCCGCGAAGACCTTTGCCACGTAGTATCTACCAGCCACGTGGTTGGGCACGTGGTCGAGGAGACGCGGTAGCTGTGCGGCCGGCCTCACTGCGTCGAGGTGGACGTTGCCCACGACTATATTGCGGCGCCACAGCCTGGCGTGGAGACGCTCCACGAACCACAGAAACACCGGCTTCATCATCCGCAGAACCGGCGGCTCTCCCTCCAGCTCGGCAGGATCGTCGAAGCCGCTACTAGTCCAGCCGTCGTCCCGTAGCACCGTTTCCACTTCTTCAAGCGGCAGAAGCGCCATGAAGTTCACGGGATCCAGCTTGGGCCTATCGCCTATACGCTTAATCGTAATCCACTTAGGGATCTCCTCCATAGGAATATGTGACGAAGTGCTGAAGACGAACCGCCCGGGCCCGCACGCCTGGGAAGACGCCGTAAAGGACGCCATAGTCAGAATCAGAGGGAACAAGGAGGACTTCAGATTCGTCCTTTTCTAGCCGCGGTTCTATGGACCACCCCGTCCGGAGGCGACCAGGCGTCCAAGAAACTCTTTGCAGGTACATCCCCACAGGGGCAGACTCACAGGTCTAATTAGTCCTGTGAGGAAAGTCCTGTGGGCAAGTACCTGCAGGCGCGTTCCGCCTCTTCAGAGGCTTTTAAACTGGCTTATATGATGTGGGGCGGGGAGGCCGGACGTTCTGCGTCTACCTCCTCGCGGCGGGCGGGAGGATAGCCTACGCCGGCTCCTCCGGGCGGGTGGAGGAGAGACTGCGTAGGCACTTCAGGGGCTACTCCTCTGCGGCCGTCAGAGGCCTCCGGCCCGACGCCGCCTACGTCCTTGCGTGCACATGGAGCAAGCCGCTGGCGCTCGCATGGGAGGCGTGGTTGCACAAAGCCTACCGGCCGCCCTACGCCGCGAGGACACCCGCCGAGAAGCCGAGGAAGCCTCCCCACCCACCCCCCGGATGGTACATCCCACAGGCCGCGGTCTACGAGCCGGCCCGCCCCACCCTCCCGCCGCCAAGCGGCCTGGCGGAGAGGGATACGCGCCGCCCGCCGCCGGAGCTCAAGCCCAGAGCCGAGACGTGGGACGGGGTGAGAGACGGAGGCCCCGGTGCGCAGGAGACGACCGTTGTTCGAATTCGGCTCGGAGATCTAGATCTAAGTGGCTGTAGACCTGTAAGTCTGTGCTTGTGGGGAAGTACCTATGTGCGGGGGCCGTGGCGGACTGCGAGGGGGGTGAAGCCGTTGCAGTTCATCATACACAGCGGCATTTACCACGGTCATGGATAGAAACAAGATAAAAGAACGCCTGGAGCTCGCGTTGAAACCCGCCGAGCCGCCGACTATCGAAGAGGTGCTTGAGCAAGTTTCTAGGCGCGGCGTCCTGCGGGGGCCTGTGGACTGGGTATTCCCGGCGTGGATGCTGTACGTGGAATACGCAACGCAGAGGATTATCGAGACGTTTCCGTTATCGGAAGAGGAGAAGAGACAGCTACTTCACTTCAGAGACACAATGAAACAATTGCTACTGGAGGCGTGGATGCAGGCGAAAGAGAAGTTGACGACGCTGTACAAGGCCGTTGTTGAAGGCACGTACAGGCTGGAGGGCAACAAGCTGTACGCACCAGACGGTACGTGGATGGATACTAAGGTCTTCGCCCCACGTGTTCTAATCCGTGGCGTAAGTGTCTCGGCGCGTTTTCCCAACCTGCTGAAGCTTCCGCATGAGAGACTTGAGCTACTCCAGCTGGGCTGGAGGGCGAGCGACGAGGGCAATAAGGGCGGCCGACCGTTCATGGACACCACACAGACCTGGCAGGTGTTCGCCTGGGTTGCAACAAGATACGGAAAGTTTCACATACACGTCGCTTCGGCCAACTTGACACGCGAGGGTGTAAGCGTATTGATGCATCTCAGGGCAAATAGCTGGCGGCAGAGGTGGAGCAAGGCAGAGGCCGTAGACCTCGCCGCGGGCCACCTCAGGCGCGGGGAGTGGACGCCCCTCCTCACTGCGTGGCTTGGTGATGGTCAAACTGACCGGAAGAAGGTCCTGCGCGGCGATTATCAGCTTGTTATTGCAGCTAAGGAGCCTTGGAGGCTGGGCATCAGCATAGGCACGGGAAAGGCCTTAGTTGCCACGGGCAAGGAGGCGTTTGTAAAGCTTAAAGAGGCGGCGGGCACATACGGCGCGTTGCTTGATCTGCTGAGGATCCACAAATGGATTGAGATAAAGCTGGCCACAGACGACGGTTTTAGAGCAACCTTCAAGCTGAATAGAAAGAGGAGTATTGACGTCCTTAGGGAGACGTATAAGCACAACAACGGCGAGATCACTACGGTCTCACATACCGAGACGGACAAACCGGGTGCCGTGGCTGTGGCGGGTGTTGTGATGCATCTCGAGCTGGTGAGCGGCAGAGGCGGCTCTCTCGTCGCTAAATACTCCACCCGCAACGTCGGGAAGGCGCTCGCCGCCGCCGAAAGGCTTGAGTCGGCTGGGCTTAGGCCGAACGTAGTGAGGTCTGGCCCCAAATACGTAGTGTACATCGCCACGGCCGACCTCTTGAAGCTGGCAGAGAGGGATGACGAAATAAGAAGGGCCGTAGCGCTGTACCTCGCCGATAAGGTGAAGAACGGCACGCCGATGCAGAGGGAGATCGCCGAAAAGCTCCTAAAGAGACATCCTCTTTTTTATTATCTAATCGCCTCGCCGCCTTCTCGAAGCGGGCATTGCTGTGCGTTTGCCGATATTGAGCTACAACGCCGAGCTTAGTCGATGTGAACCTGCAGAACCAACGACAACCAGCATCGGCCAGCGTCCAGCAACGCCGACAGAAGAGCCAGATGGCGCCGGGGGTGGGATGTGTCCGGCGGTTCTCCCGCCGTTGAACCCACGCCCCCTGGTCGGGGACGGGATAACTCGGCTGAGCCCTCGAATCGGGGGTATTCTGTCCCGCGCCTTGGGCCGCTCGGCCACCCCGGCTATGCTTTTCAACGCCTCGGTTTAAAAGGTTTTCTGCCGTCTATGGCGCTGGCGTGGGGCGGGTTAAATTTTATATATTGTAGCCTTTTTGGCGTCTATGTCGATTAGGGGTGCCAAGTTCCACGGCCCGTCGCCGCCTTCTGACAGTACGACTAACTGGGTGCT
>Ga0209670_101155_pt1 | contig 12709 bp, 12 predicted proteins | sample PerSpoBPS_BMetaG_FD_184741 | JGI IMG/M metagenome (GOLD analysis project Ga0209670, IMG submission 184741) | Thermal spring microbial communities from Yellowstone National Park, Wyoming, USA - Perpetual Spouter B (PS_B) MetaG (SPAdes) (version 3) | ecosystem: Environmental > Aquatic > Thermal...
GTAGAGGTTGCCGTAGTTGTCGGTGTAGGTGACCACCAGCTCTATGTTGTACTGCCCCGGTGTGGTGGCGTTGAAGCTGAGGGGTATGGTGGCTGTCTGTTGCGGGTCCAGCTGGCCTGCGAAGTATATGGGCGATGTGATGGGCCTGATGCCGCGGGGCGGCTTCGCCTCGACTTGCAGGTTCGTAACCGAAGTGAAGCCCTTGTTTACGACGGTTATAGACACGTAGAAGGTCCCGCGGGGCTGGGGCACGGCGGGGACCACGGAGACGCTTGTGATGTTGATGGCCGGGGTCTGGAGGGCCTGTAGGTAGAAGGTGCCTTGGGCCGTGCCCACGGTTCCCAGCTCGGTGGTGTATACGATGTTGTACGTGAAGGCCAGCGTGCCGCTGTAGGTGGCAGGCACTATGAACGATATGGGGAGCTGGGCGCTGTCGAGAGGCGCCAGCCTGCCGAGCTGGAAGGTGTATGTGGGGGCTAGGAGGCTGGCCGACGCAGGCGAGATTGTCACCACGGCCTTCTGCACCGCCACGTCTCCGCTGTTTATCACGGTGACCACCACTGTGCGGTTGCCGCCGGACATGACGAGGGAGGGGGTTGGGAGCACTGTGAATATGCTGGAGGAGGAGACGGGGAGGTTCACTGTGTATTGGTCGGTGCCCGCGGCGTGGTACACCGTCAGCGTGATGGACACGGGCTGGCTAGACAGCGGGGTCACCACGAGGCTCGCCGAGGCCCGCCCGGAGCCTCCGAAGAAGTAGGGCAGGGGCTTGTCCACCGCCGCGTTAGACACCGCCACTGACGCGTTGAATATGCCCGGCGCCGAGACGAGGAGCGTGACGTTGTTGGCGACCCCGGCGATGAGGCGCGGCGGCCTTACCTCCACCCGCGAGGCGCCGCCCGCGGCTTGCTGAACCGCCGCCGTGGTGGATATCTGCTCGGTCCGCGACACGCCGGCTACCTGGTACGTGACCTGCGCCGTGAAGGTCACCACGTTGGACACGGGGTATACCTCAATAATCGCCGAACCTCGGCCGGCCCTAATGGGCACAACTACGCTGGACTGAGGCATGGCGGCGCCTGCGGCCGAGACCACCGCCGCCCCGTCTGCGGGCACCGGCAACAAGATGGTGAGGTTTACGGCGTTTTGCCTATTGGCATAAAGAGTCGTGGGGTTTAGATACAGCACCGAGGGCGGCGGAGGTGCCACGGCCACAGGTACTGCGTAGCTCAGCGAGATGGGGTTCCCCAGCCAGTCCTTAGTCTGGATGTTTACTGTGAGAACTGCGCCGTAGCTGTCGGCGATTAGGGTGACGGGCACGGTGGAAACGGCCCCAGCTACGTAGACGGGTCCTGCGGGTGACAGAACCCTCGCGCCTTGGGCCTGGAGGGTGAGCACTCCGACGAGGGAGTAGGGGGCAGACACCGTGAGGTTTATGGTGCGGGGCACCCCCAGGTAGGCAACCCCGCCGGCCGTCACGTTGGCGGCGGGATACGGCGGGATGTACACATCGGCGTATTCCACCTTCTCCATCCCATCAACAAGAGAGGAGCCGGACGCCTTGTATGCGGCCTTTATGGCAACTGTGGCGGGGCACGTGGCGTTGAGGGCAGAGGCGGACACCTTAAGCGTGACGGAGACGACGCCGGGCCCGGCCGAGGGCAACCTAGCGGTCTCCAGAGGGGTCAAGTAGGGACATTTAGGCGTTAGAGATATGGACACGTCGATGTATTGGGAGGAGACGTAGAAGGAGAGGGCGAGGACGCCTGCGTCGCCTGGGAACTTGGGGAGTTGCGCCCACTTGACGCCGAGCCAGAGATAGTCGACGGCTGGTGTCAGCCCGACAGTTGCCTGGGAATAGACAAGTAGAGCCAGGGCGGCTCCAAACGCCAGGAGTTTTGCGAATCGCATTGCACCACTTGTGGGGGTGTTTAAATACGCAACTCACCTTAAGTGAATCAAGGTTTTTAACCTCGGCCGAGGAGTGGCTATGTTTCTGGAGATGCTGAGGCTTTCGTGGAAGGCGCTGTGGGAGAGGAAGGGCCGGACAATCGGCGCCGTGGTGGGGGTCATGATAGCCTTCACGGCGCTCAGCTACGCCCTCCTCCTCGGCCAGACCTTCAAAGACTACACCAACCAGTTCTTCACCTCCAACTTCCAGACCAACGTCATATACGTAACTGGGACCCAGTTTACAGACGCCGACGTGGGGGCCCTCTCCACAATCAGCGGCGTCGTCTCGGCGGTGCCCATCGCCACGGCCCGCGGCGTCGTGAGGATCCCCGGCTCTGCAGACCGCTTGCCTGTCACCGTCTACGGCGTAGACCCCGCCCTCCTTCCGCAACTCCTCCCACCCACTGCGCTCTACGACGGGCAGATGGTGGTCGGCAGCGGCACGGCCCTCGTAGGGTACTACGTGGCCTTCGACAGATCTACCGGCCAGCAGAAGATCGCGGTGGGGACGCCTCTTTCGCTCACCGTGGGCCGCAGGTCCGCCACCGTGGTGGCGTCTGGGATACTGGCCACCGGCGCGCTGGGCTTCGTAGACACGGCCAGGGGCTTCGTGACGGACCTGGCGTCGTTTAGGCAACTCACCGGGATCACTACGTACAACACGGTGGTGTTGACTCTGGAGGACTCCTCAAAGATCGATGCCGTGACCAACGAAATCAGGTCCAGCTTCCCCAACGTAGACGTGATCTCCCCCCAGGCGATACTGCAGACCATAAACAGCTTCCTCACCTCGTTTCAGCTGTTCCTCGGCTTGATCGCGGGGGTCAGCACGCTCATAACCGCCCTCTGGCTCTACGACACCATGTCCATCAACGTGGTTCAGCGGACTAAGGAAATCGGCGTGTTGAGATCCCTGGGCTTCAAGAAGAGGCACATAATGGCCATGTTCCTAGGCGAGGCCCTGATGATCGCCATCATAGGCGTAGTCATAGGCGCGGTGCTGCTGATCCCGCTGACGCAGATGGGCCTCCCGTTTATGAACAGCGCGCAGACCCCGCAGACGAGGGGGCCCGGCCCGGGCGGATTCGGCCACGGCTTCTTTAACATAAACTCGCTCGTGCTAGATCCCGTGTTGGTGGCGGGGGCAGCGGCGCTGGTGGTGGGGATAAACCTGCTGGGGGCCTTCTTGCCCGCCTACAGGGGGGGCAGGATAAACATAGTGGAGGCCCTCCGGTACGAGTAATGCTGTTTATCCTTGACGTAATAATCGCGGCGCTGGCGTCTTATGTGGCGTACAAGACCTTCCAGGCCTGGAGGGGCCTCTCCGAGGCCCGCCTCTCCCTCTACTCCATAGGCATGGTTCTCTTAGCCGCCTCGCTAGTGCTGGAGGCCGTGGTGGACATCTACCTCAACTGGCTGACGGGCACGGAGCCCACGAGGTTCATAAGGCGCCAGGAAGCCCTCTTTAGGCTGGTCATTCAGCTCTTGACCACGGCGGCGCTGGTGCCCATCGCAATCGCCGTCACGCCTTCTCTCTTCTACGCCGTGGTTCCGCCGCTGTTTATCCTCGCGCCAATAAACGCGTTGCTGGCGCTCTACATTGCGGCAGTGACGCTGGTGAAGACGCTGGAGAGGGGGGCCCCGCCCTTCATCCCACTCGCCTTTGTGTTCCTGGCGGCGTCGCTCATGTTCCCGTTGCTCTCCCCCGTGGACGTCCTCCTCAGGCTCATCACGGCCGTGCTTCTCGCCATAGGCGTGTTGTATGCCGCGGAAAAGACGAAGTAGGCTCGAGATTGTGGCCGACATACTCCAAACGCTCTCCGCCGGTTGCAAGCCGCCTACACGCGTCGCCACGGAGGCCAACTTGGCCTACGACCGCATGGCTAAGATCGTGGAGACCCTCATGGAGAGGGGCGTTGTCAAGGAAGACGGCGGCCTGCTCTGCATAACCCCCGAGGGGCTCAAGATCCTCAACGCCTACAGACAGTGGCGGGGGTTCCTAGACGCCTTGGGGCTTTGAACTAGTTGGCCTGGACGTAGCGGAGGAACTCCTCAAGCTCCTCCCTTGTAAAGCAACCGAACCCTAACCTCTGGGCCAGTTCGCAGTTTTCTAGGAACATAACAAAGGCGTCTCCCTCCCTGGGTGCTTCTCGCGAGATCTCAAACCCAAGCCTTCTAAGAACCTCGGAGTATTGCTCAGGGACATCACCCACGAGGACAACCCTCACGCCTAAAATATAACACAGTTTTATAAATTTGGTGTTTCTTTCAAGAAATTACTTCCTCTTTCTAAATATAAAGAGCGTTGCGAGAACCGCCAAAAGGACCACCGCCGCGAGGGCTAGGTACATGCCTGTGTCGGCCGAGGCGCTGGGGGCTGTCGTGGTGGCGCCTGTCGCCGTCTGTTGGGCGTTCTGCTGGATGTACTGATTCAGGAGGGCCTCCGCCTGCTGGTACCGGGCCCTGGCCGCCTCGCGCCAGGCCTGGTACAGCTTGTCACGGTTGGTGGGGTCGGACGCCACCTTGCTGTTTATCGCCACGGCGTCTTGGTAGGTGAAGGTCTTAACCTGTCCCGTGGCTGGGTCGGTGTAGTTAACCGGGGCGCCCAGCCGCCTCCACAGCTCCTCAAACTGCCTCTGGGTGATCTTCCCCGAGTAATACGCATCCACCACCCTGCCCCAGAGGGAGGACAGCTGGTCCTGGAGATCCACGAGGGTGGCCTCGTAGTAGTAGATGAAGCTGTAGTAATACGCCGCGCTTTTCTCAGGCGGAACCGCCAGAACCTTCGCGTTTATGAGCTTGGAGAGGTGTTGCTTCAAGACGGCGGCTTTCGTCTGGTTCACGTCAGGCGAGTCGAGCAGGGCGGGGTTTCCAGGCAAGATGTACCTATCCACCACGCTCTTTTCAATCTCCGTGAGGAAGACCCTGGTGAGGGTAGTTGCGACCGTCATGTTGGCGCCTCTGGGCACCGCTATGGGGTCGAAGAGAATGTCTGTGCCGTCTGTAGGTATGCAGTACTGGAGGCCGGCTATGAAGACGTAGTAGTCCACCATGGGGCCGAACGCCGCCTCGCCCCTCTTCACGGTGTCCCGCACGGCGCCGCTGGAGTCAACAAAGCGGGCCACCGCCGCCGTGGAGGCGAGGTACCTCCACCCCTCCTCCCACCCATATATCTCGGTGACTAGCTGCATCATAGCTGCGGTTGAGGTAGACTTGGTGGGCCTGGCAATCGCCACGGGCTTGCTACCTGTCTTGAGGTAGTACTGGGCCAGCTCCGGTGAGGCTAGGTCCCGCCAGCTACACGCCGGCTGGAGACCCGCCTTTGCCGCGGCATCCTGGCTGTAACCGATGACGTAGCCCAGCAGGCCGTACACCACGTAGTAAACGCTCCCGTTTACAACGCGCTTAAGCGGGATGTTGCCCACTCTCTCCGGCAGTTGCCTCAGCTCGGGCACGTCGGGCATAGGCGCCAGGTAGCCCTCCCTGAGCAACGACTCGTAGAGCACCGGGGCGCCTGCCCAGAGGAAGTCCACGCCGCCTCTGTCAATGAGGGCGCGCCACTGAGTGGGGTCAGCCGGGATGATCTTTATATCAGGTATGTGCCTCTGCAAGACGGGCAGGGCCACGTCGATAGAGGCTTGGTCCGCCCTGGTGAGTATGGTGGCGGGGAAAACAGCCCCCGCCAAGAGGAGCAGAGCCAGTAGAACCGTGCGCATGGGGGATCAAAAGATTATGAATTTAAAATTATTTCATTTTTAGTTTATACCCGCTCAAGCACCACGGCGGCGCCTTGCCCGCCGCCGACGCAGAGGGTGGCCACGCCGTAGTCCACGCCGTCTATCTGCATCTGCCGGGCCAACGTGCCGATTATTCTGGCGCCCGTGGCGCCGAGCGGATGCCCGATGGCTATCGCGCCACCTCTGGTGTTTACGGCGTCTGGGTCCAGCCCCAGCTCTTTTATCGCGTAGAGCGTAACAACGGCAAAGGCCTCGTTGATCTCCCATCTGCCGATCTGCTTAGCTGTTAAGCCAGCCTTCTCCAGGGCCTTTTTGGAAGCGGGGACGGGGCCCATGCCCATCACCTCCGGCGGCACCCCGGCGAAGGCCACCGCCCTCACCTTGGCGAGGGGTTGCAGGCCGTATTTCTTAACCGCCTCGCCCGACGCCAACATGACGTAGGCAGCGCCGGAGTTGAGAGGCGACGAGTTGCCGGCGGTGATGACGCCGTCTGGCTTAAACGCCGGCGGGAGCTTAGCCAGCGCCTCCAGCGTGGTGTCCGGCCTCACGGACTGATCCCGGTCCACCACCTTCTTCTGCCCCTCTTTCTCCACCGTGAGGGGCACGATTTCGTCTCTGAAGTAGCCCTTCTCCTGCGCCTCTGCCGCCTTCTTGTGGCTTCTGAGGGACCAAGCGTCCATCTCCTCCCGCTTTATGCCGGAGATCTCCGCGAGCCTCTCGGCAGTGAGCCCCATGACGTATCCTATGGGGAGGTTGTACAGCTTGACGTATTCCTCGTCGGTAAGGAACCTGGGGTTTATCTCGATGTGCGGGTTCTCGTACATGGGGGTCTTGGACATCTTCTCGACGCCGCCTGCCACAACGACATCGGCCATGCCGGTTGCGACCTCCATCGCGCCGAAGCCCACCGTTGTGATAGAGGAGGCGCACTGCCTATCGATGTGAGCCGCCGGGATGGTGTAGGGGAGCTTCGCCGCGAAGACCACGTGCCTCCCGCCGTATAGCCACTGCTCGCCGACGGGAAGCGCCGCGCCCGTTAGCAAATCCTCCACGGCCTCCGGCTTGATGCCCGTCCTCTCCAACACAGCCCTCACAGCCGCCGCCGCGAGGTCCTCTGGGCGTAGGTCCCAGAAGTCGTCTCTCTGGGGCTCCTTCCTGGAGAACCTGGTAAAAGCCGTCCTGGCAAACGCGACGAGGTAGACGTTGTCCAGCCTCCTCCCAACTGTTGCCATAGTGCCCATCGTTTATGAGTTAATATGTGTTGGGTCCGACGGGGGCCGAAAAATTTTATAGAGCCCCCAAAACTCTTCGCAATGTCTCTCCCAAGGGCGTTCATAACGTCGGTTGTAGGCTCGTGGCCGAGGCCCACGTGGCTCATTGAGGCGTTTGAGAAATACGAAAAGGGACAGCTGGACCAGCAGACCTTTTCCCAGTACCTCGACGACGCGGTGAAGCTCGCGATTAAAGACCAGGAGGAGGCGGGGCTAGACGTCATTACAGACGGCGAACAGAGGAGGACCTCCTTCGTGGCCTTTGTGGGGCAGAAGATTAAGGGGTTCAAAATCGTGAGGGTGGAGGAGTTGCACCCCAACGCCAAGGAGATCATGAAGAAGTACAAGGCGCCACTGACGCTTTGGCGCCCCGTGATAGCTGGCTACATTGAGGACAGCGTCTTGGCGGTGGACGAGGTGCAGTACTCCAAAAAGGTGACTCAGAAACCTCTCAAGGTCACCCTCCCCTCGCCCTACCTAATCATGTGGGAGGCGTGGCACGCCAAGATATCGGCGCCGTATTACCCCAGGCCCGAGGACGCCGCCGAGGCCTACGTCAAGGTGCTGAGGAACGAGATCGCCAGGCTTATAGACGCCGGTGTCGCCTTCATACAGCTGGATGAGCCCATGCTCGGCGACTTGATAGAGGCGGAGCAGGACAAGCCAGACCGCTATAAGCAGGTGGCCTCTGAGCTCTACGGCCAGAGGTACCGCGGCCTCAGAGACGAGATCCAGCTCGCCGTCGACCTCGTCAACGAGACTGTGAAGGGCTACACCTCCTCCGTCCGCATCGGGATGCACCTAGACCGGTGGCCCACCGAGGAGTCGCCTGTGGTGGGCTACGAGCGCCTCGCGCCGCAGGTCTTCGACATAAAGGTGAAGCAGTACGTGGTGGAGTACAAGCATCCGCGGATGGGCAACCCGGAGGAGTTCGCCAAGGTACTCCCCAGCGACAAGGAGATCGGGCTCGGCTCAATAGACGTAAGAGACCACAGGCGGGTGGAGACCGTGGAGGAGGTGGTGGCACATGTGGAGAAGATCGTGAAGTACGTAGACCCCACCAGGATCTGGCTCAACCCAGACTGCGGCTTCGCGCCTGGCATGTACCGCGCCTTCCCACGCGCCGTCGCGTTGGAGAAGCTGAAGATAATGGTGAAGGCCGCCGAGGTTCTCCGACGACGCTACTGGTGGGCTTAACGCCCCCCGCATTAGCTCTCCCAGTTTTTTCAGCTACGCGCCCTACGGCCTTCCTTAGGCGCTTTCAGTATATGGTTCCACTGCGCCGCCACGACCCCCGTTCCCAGTTGGCGGGGGAGTCCCGAACGCGTATGCGTTAAAGCTAACCGCCCACGTTTGCCCGCTCCGCATGGCTTCGGTATGTATTCTCCTCACTATCTTCGGCCGTGGGAAACCTCTGGACAGCCGCGTTTTCTTCTGCGCAGGGCTTTATATATGTACGGTCTTCTGGCCGTGGCTCGGGTTCAGCCTCTCTGGGTTTCGTTTTTCCGCGCTCTGGCGGAGGCTGGGGTAGACGTCTTGTGTCTTCCCCCGCGTCTTAAGTGTAGGTGGGAGTTGCCGCAGTGCGTGGCGCTTTGGGTCTTGTTGGGGAGGTACCAGATCTGCAGGGGGGAGGGCCGGGGCCGCGTGGCGGGGGTTTGGGGGGGCGTTGCGGCCCTCGCCGGGCGGGGCGAGGAGAGGTGCGGCTGGGTTCTGGCGCGGCGGTGTGAAGAGGCCTTGAGGCTCGGCTTCCAGCCCCCCGAGATGCCGCGTATCGTGGTGGATCTCTCTCTTTGGCATGAACATACGCCGGGGGAGAAGCACGAGCTGGTGGAGCAGATATTGGCCGCTCTAAACGTGGTGAGGGGCGTGTTGTGGGACGGCGTGTTGTGGGTGACGAACGCCCCTGCCGAGTTTCTCCAGTTGCTGGACCTACACGCCCGGGGTCTTGTCCACGGGATGAAGATCGTGGGGGGACTGCCTCCGCTCTCCTCGCCTGTGGTCCTCGACCCGGAGGGGGATTGCCTCTTTACGGAGGAGGTGGCGTACAGCCACGACGAGTTTGTAATAGGCGGCATCGTGGACAAGGAGAGGACCGCCAAGTCCGGCACCAAGAGGCTTGCCCAGCTGATAGGCGTGGAGAGGCGGTGTCGAATCGAGCTGAGGGGGTCGCGGGTCGGCGTGCCTGACCGCATAAACAAGATCACAGAGATCGTGCTAAGGACTCTGTCGGGGGTTCCGCTGGAGGAGGCGATACTTGCGGCCCAGGCCAAGAGAGATAGGGTGTACCGGCTCATGTGGGAGATCCAGAAGAGGGCCGTGAGGGGGCCAGGCGGCAGGTTGTGGATAACGCCAGAGGCCTTGGCCGAGGCCAACTGGCTCAGGGCCCCGCCGGAGGAGGTTGAGCTGGCTCTGCGGAAGGCCCATGCCGTGTTAATCCAAGGCCTCTCTTAGGACTCTGTAGGCGTTGCGCCACGCCACGGCCTCCACCTCCTCGCCGCTGAAGCCGGCCTTTCTCAACGCCTTGAAGAACGTCTCTATCTTGTCCACAGACTCGAGGCCGGGCGGCGTCGTCGAGATGCCGAGGTAGTCTGTCCCCACGGCCAGCGCCTCCACGCCGTACCTCTCCTTGACGTATTTGGCATGCTTAATCAACGCGCCCGCCGTGGGGCTGTCCGAGATGGTGCTGGGGATGAAGGTGAGCCCCAACACGCCTCCGTTGTCCACAAGCCGTTTTATCACCTCGCCGTCGACGTTGCGCGGATGCCTATACACGTCGTTTACGTTGGCGTGGCTTATCACCACCGGCCTCCTCGCCGCCTCAAGCACGTCTAGCGCCGTCTTCCTCCCGGCGTGTGCCAGGTCTATCACCATGCCGAGTCTCTGCGCTGCCTCCACCAAGGCATGCCCCTCCTCGGTCAACCCGCCGCCCCCCTTGGCGTAGCAGGAATAGCCCCATCTATTGTTTAAATTCCACGTCACGCCGACGCCCCGCACCCCCAGCCTATACATGAGCCTGAGGTCGTCGACGGAGTTGAGGACGTCGGCCCCCTCCAACACCAGCAGAAACTTAAGACCTGGGTAGGCCAGGTCTCCCCGCCTCTCCACCAGCCTCACCCCGTGGCGTTCGGAGAGGGAGTAGTACACCTTGACGGCCTCTAACGCCAGCTGGAGGCTGGGCGACCACCCGCCGTAGGCGTTGACGAAGGGGAAGACGGCGGCGAAGACCAGGTCTGCGCCCGCCCTCCTGAGCTTAGGTAAATCGCTCTGCCTCCCCTCGGCGTCTACGTCAAAGGGAGGCGGGCTCAACGACGTCAAGAAGTAGTAAGCCACGTCTTGATGCAGGTCGACAAGCATTACTCCTCCAGCTCGTCGACTATGCTCCGGAGCTCGTCTAACGCCTCCTCCACAAGCCCCCAGTCCTTCTCCTCCACCGCAGACTCCAGGAGATCCACCACGTCCCTCAGCCGCCTTGCGACTTTCTCAGCCATGTCCAGTAGAGAGCAGATGTTTTTAACTACCTCCCTCCGACCCTCCGCGGTCATTAGCCTTTCCCAGCTCCCCACCTAAAGCCCCACGCCAGACACAACCACCGTCAAAACGTCTCGCGCCTAAACAGTCTAACTCAGGAGGAGGCGGTGGGTATAGAGTCGATTATCTCTCCCGCTCATTGTCCCAGGCCACTATGTGGAGCCGGGGCGTCACCCTAAGGCCGAACTTCACAGCGGCGTCCCATATCCTGCGGAGAACCTCAGCGTGTTTCTCAGCGCTTTGAGACATGGGCATGAGGAAGACCTGGTCCCGCGGGATGCCGAAGGCCTCCACGTAGCGGGCCGCCTCTTCCACGTCGCCTACGTCGCCCACCACGAACTTAAACCAGGCCTTGGGGCTTGACACGTAGAACTTGTCCAGCGGCGCCTTGACGCCTGCGTTGCTGAGCTTTGGCGACACGTCGTAGAAGTCGACGCAGGCGTCAAGCCGAGGCGTCGGCTTGTACACGCCGCTGGTCTCCACCTCAACTGCCCCCAGCCCCTTAAGCCTGCACACGAGCTCCTCAAGGCCGCGGCCCTGCCATATGAGCGGCTCCCCGCCGGTCACCACCACGTGCCCCCTCACCCCCAGCTCCGCCGCTTTTGCCACCACCTCGTCGACGCTCATCTCTACGCCGCCTCCGAAATCCCAGGAGTATTTCGTGTCGCAGTATACGCAACGGAGGGGACACCCGGCCAGCCTGATAAACACCGCCGGCTTGCCAAGATTCACACCCTCCCCCTGTAGAGAGGCGAAGACTTCAAGCACCCGCACAGCCCTCACACACCCGCTATAAAAACCCTTAAAGCGGCGCGTATGTAACGTCGGGGAATTTCCTAAGCAACTCCCCGTCCAGCGTGAGCAGGCGTGCGTCTAGTCTCTTCGCCAGAACGACGTACGCCGCATCGTACACCGTGATGCCGGCATCCACGGCGAGTTTAAAAGCGTCCGCCGCCACTTCTCTATACGAAAAAACTTCAAAAGTCTCCAAAAGCGACAGAAGCGCAGAAACCACGACGTTGCCCTCCTCCATGGAGAGCTCCCCCCGACGCACCCGCCGCCACACCGCGTTCCCCACCTCATACGCCGCCAGATCCAGCGTGGAGACTCTCTCGGCCTCTTTTACTGCTTTCTCCACCTCCTCGCCGCCGCTTTCCGGCATCAACAAAGCCGCCAACGCCGACGCGTCAATGACCAGCATCTCTGTCCTCCCTAATCAACTCGGCGGAGGGGGACAACGTGCCGACTTTACTTCTCAACCTCTCTCTCACCTCCCGCGCCTTTTCAAGAGCCAGCCGCACAAGGTACTTGGGCCATCCCTCCATCAGCACGCGTCCCCTCTCCAGCTTCTCAAGCCAGCGCTCCGCCTTGCCGGCATCTATCCAGCCTCTTGCGACGGCCTCCTTGACAATTTCGGCGAGGGCTTTTCTGAGTCTCTCGTGTCCAGCCGCAAGCATGTCGGTGGAGGCGTAGACGTACCAGATGTCTCTACCTTCCCTCTTCTTCACCTCCGCGCTGACGCCTGCAAGCCTGAGGAGGCGCGCCGCGAGCTCCACGCGGTCCCGGTCCGTCGAGTGGAATTCAAGCTCGATCGCATCTCCGCGCAGATATACGTTGTACTTGACGGCGGCGCTGCCCACCGATATTGTCAAGTCGGCGGCGACGTGGCCGCCCTCAGTCCTCCTCAGCCCCTCCCAGCTGACGTCAAGCCCCTCGGCCGCCAGCTTCATGGCCTCATCCAGCTTGTGGTTCTTAAGCCTATCGTCTCCTTCAAGCAGAGGAGCCCCGTGGTGGAAGTATAAGCCAGCCAGCTTGACTGCATTATCACCAGACGCGACCACTTGGGACGCACCCCTCCAGACTCTCTGTACCTTCGCCTCTATGCCGTGTGCCGCGAAGGCGACCGCCCAGAGCAGGGCAATTTCGCGCTCGCCGCTGGCCAGCTCGATTCTCTTCATCGCCGCAGACACGTACCCGTCGCCGTCTATTGCCCCGGAGATAACAGCGCCGAAGTACCTCAGCGTTTCCTCGTTTACGCCCAGCCTCTCCGCTTGAATAAGCAGAAGGGCAGGCGCCACGATCTCTCTAGCCACCTTGTCGTCGTCAAGCCTGTTCTTCAGCCTCTTTAACTCCTCCAACGCCCCAGCCAAGTCGAAGCCGGAGCCGACCTTAACATCTTTGAGCCGCCTCTTCACCGCGTCTATTACTTCGTCCCAGTGG
>Ga0209670_101191_pt1 | contig 12418 bp, 12 predicted proteins | sample PerSpoBPS_BMetaG_FD_184741 | JGI IMG/M metagenome (GOLD analysis project Ga0209670, IMG submission 184741) | Thermal spring microbial communities from Yellowstone National Park, Wyoming, USA - Perpetual Spouter B (PS_B) MetaG (SPAdes) (version 3) | ecosystem: Environmental > Aquatic > Thermal...
GAATAACCGTAGGACCAAAAATGAAGACCAAATTCAAAATAAGCCCAAAAAATATAAAGAATTAAAGCTGAAAGGAAATTGACAAATGTAAATACTTTAGTGTTTAAATCTAAAGAAAATTGAGAAAATTTATCTGGATTCATCTTAAAGCTTTAAGGGTTGACCTTCCTTTGAGACAAATCACCATGTTAACAAATATTAAGAACAATATAATTATGATAATTGAGCTTGCAAGATCATATACTGATTCAGGTTTATATATAACCGGTGGAGGAGGGTATGGATAATAAAAAGTATCAACTGTAAAGTTTAGAAGGAAAGCCGAATAAAACACCAGCATAATTATATTAAACAAGATTCCTTTTTGGAAAAGAGAATAAGATCTTCCTTTAAAGTATAATTGAGCCCATATAATTAAAGGCGCAAATATGAAAATAAAACTAAAAATAATATCGCCAACTGATAATGGGTACATAAATAATCCTCTAAAATAAGATATAAAATAATCCCAAAACGCCAAAGCTGTAATTACAATAAATGGCATAGTTTGATTTTTAAAAGAATTAATTAAAATAAAAAATAAGAAAGTTAAAAATGGTATGAATAGAAGGTAGAAGCTATGAAGTAGATTGCCAAGAATTGAAGGAAGGAAATATATTGAAACTAAAGGAGATTTAGGTTTATTAATAACAATGAATAGCATGGAAATAAATAAAATAATTAAAAAGAAATATGAATTTACTAAAATAAAATTATGTTTATTGAAAATATTTTTAAACATAATTATAGCAAACAATATAAAAGTTGAAATAAGAGAAATTATAAATATAACTGAATTAATATATAATGATAAAAATTGATCTGGAAAGTTTATTTTATAAATATTTTCTATACTTAAAATAAAGTATGTTGAAACTAAAGAAAGTAAAATTATTAATGATGTTGTAAAGTATAATTTTACTTTATTGTTTTTAATGGTAATATAAGATAAGTTTAATAGAGAAAAAAATGGCCAAATTAAATAAGTATAGAATATCTCATCGAATTGCCACATCAACTCATAATATCCTTCAAGAAAATGATAATTACTTGCATAAAGCCAAACAGTTACTAAAAATAACAAATATAGGGGCAATATAAAATAAAAGTATATTATGAAACAATTATTATCGTTCTTATCTTTGAGAAAATTTATATTGGCCATGATCTATTTTAAATAATTAAATTTTAAATATATAATGTTTAAAGTATATTAAATATTTATGCATTAGACCAACCCTTGATTCCCATTCTATTAAATAATACATCTTATTTTCTCCAACAGGATTATCTATCCAAGCTACGATAAGGTCTGGTCTGGAATTATTGTCAACATCGCCAATAGTAGCATCAGACTCAGCAGTTTCCCAACCGAACCATGCACTTTCTACATAATATAATAAATTGCAGAATACATCCATCTTGCACCTGCTCTATCACCCCATTCTATCCGATAACCATATTTCAGATCATGCATAATCTGTTTTTTATCTTCGTCATGATTTGATATATTATAAAGATCATCTAACGAAATTACATGACCTAATTCATGCATAGCTACTATTCTAAGATTAAACTCGTTCCATCTTATTACAGTATCGTCATCATTAAAAGCAATATCAGCTTCATCAATTTTTCTACCAAAAATTTTAGGCCAAAGATGAGTAACTGCAGCTGCTGTTCCGTGATTCCATGCAAAACATTGATCAGGGAGGGGCCAAGGGTATCTCCAACTAATATGGCTGTGATAATCACGCCCACAATTTACAGGTAAATCCAGCCAAAGTTTTGATTCTTCTTGTATTCTAAAAGAAAATCCTCTTATATTATTCCATTCTCTGATTGCCTCTCTGACAATCTCAAACTCACGATCTCCTGGTAAATCATCTGTTCCGGAATAAAAATGAAACTTATATTCCGCACCTGAAAAATAACGCGGCTCCGAATCAAAGGGTTGGTGTATAATTTTATATCCATATGGCTCATTTGCTGGTTTATTTATAGCTGTACTCATTACACTATACTGTTCTACCATCACATGTTCTTAAAATAAAAACTGAAGGATTTGCGGCTTTGACAAAGTTTTCATTTAAAACTATTACAAAACTACTTGTTAGCAACATTACCATAACCAGCAAAGAGTATAGCCTCTTCATAAATAAATAAATAGCTATATAAGTTTTTCTTAATAAAACATTTTTAATAATTCCAACAATCCTCATTTGTGCCTCATTTCTTGAACTTTCTTAACTATTTAATTCAATACTACATAAAATATGTAATTTCACTACTTGACCTAGAATTTAAACTATATATTTCTTTACAAAGAGAGACTTGGTTATTGCAGATAAAATGAATCCTCTTAAACCTAAAATTAGAATTCTAAATTTTCTATAATTCTTTTTAATTCATTTAAAAATAATGCTCCATCATATCCATCAATAAATCTATGGTCAAAAGCGAGTGTGAAATAAGAGAAATTGTGAATAATTAGACCTTCTTGCGTTATCTCCAATTCTTTGAAAATGCTACTTACTGTAAGTAAGTATTGCTATTTGCGAATAGTTTATCGGATCAAATTAATCCGAATCTAAATTTGTTATGATAAAAGTTTTACCGATTATACCTTTTAAATTCTAAGACTTTCTAAAATTTGTTAGAATTCCATTTAAAAAGTTTAGAAATTGCTATAACTAAAAAGCTAAGTTAAATGTTTAAAAGCCATTTCCATAAAGGAATACATTTTATCTCTGAATTGTTTATCTTCAGAACATCTTCGTAATCCCACGTAATTATCAGCAAATCTTTGCATCCCAATAGCTCACCAGCCTTTAACAAGCTTCTAATTTCCCTTTTATCCAGCTCATCTTTTGAATGAACATAAGTAACTTGAACCAATTGTTTTATTCTTAATCCTTCTCTTATTACGAAATCTACCTCACCGTTGTTAAGCTTTAAGTATGTAATGTCTAGGAAAGGATTTTCATTCGTTTTTCTCTCCCATTCAAGGAAAACTATATTTTCCATTATTTTTCCGTAGTTTTTCTCGAAGCTTAACAATCTGCTTAATCCCCAGTCGCATATATAGCATTTCCTAGGCCAAGCTTTCCTTTTATATGCACTTTTCTCATATCTTTCAATAAAGAAAACATTCAGAGTTTCCGGCAACTTTTCAACATAGTCATATACTGTTTCCTTACCAAATTTTATTCCTTGAGAAGAAAGGAAGTTCACTATTTTATTTATGCTGAATTCGTTGGAGAAATTGAATAAAAAGAAGTTGAATACAAATCTAGCAACTTCCAAACTTTTAAGTCTGAATCTTTCAACAAAGTCTGTGTAAAGTATAGTATTATAGTATTCTCCTAATATTCTTTCGTTTCCAGTTATTAAAACCTCAGGATAAGAACTTCCTTCCATATATTCGATTAAAAGATTCTTAATTTTTCCCTCCTCTTCCAATGTAAGATGCTTCTTCATTTCAAACTTCTTGAGCAACAAAAATTCTCTGAAACTGAAAGGTAAAAGTAAATAACTTAAGCTTCTACCTCTTAGCTGGGTAGCAATTTCAATGCTTAACAGTTTAGAAGAAGAACCTGAAATGAGAAGATTATAATTTCTTTCCAGCAAAGCTCTAACAACACTTTGCCACTCAGGCAAATTTTGAATTTCATCTAAAAGAAGAAGAGATGGTTTTTCCCCAAAAGTTTCTGTATAAATTGATATAATTTCAAAAATTTCTAACGGTGATAATTTTTTAAAAATTATATTTTCAAAATCTATATAAAAAAATGCATTTTGCTTTAAAGCAAAGGATTTTAGGAAAAAAGTCTTTCCTGCCCTTCTTGGACCTACTATTGCTGTGGCTTTGCCTTCAGCAAAGTTTATATTTAACTCTCTATCTATTATTTTCAAACGCTGAATATTTTCCTTTTCATGAATAAAATAATCTTTAACTAATCTTTTATTATACATAATAGTATATTTATTAGGAAAATAATTTAAATTTTTTTCCTAATTACTAGGAAATTTATAAAAATAGCTTAATTACCAAAATACGCGGTTATTTAAGGATATAAAGTTCAAAAAGAAAATATTAGTATGAAAATTTTGGCTCTACATTGCGATCATGTGAAATATGAGCCAATAGCTAAGGAAATTAAAATAGCTGAAGAAGCAGAAAAGAAACCAGTTTTAATAAAAGAAGTTCTTTTATTATTAACAGCTATTGAAAGTAATGACAATGAAGAAACTATTAATAAAATGGTAAAAAATCTAGAAAAAGTAATTAAAGAAATAGGTGCTAAAAGAGTTTTAATTTATCCTTTTGCTCATATTTCCACAGATCTTAAAAAACCTTCAGAAGCTTTATCTTTACTTAACAAATTTAAAGAAGAATTGTCAAAATTAATAGAGACACATAAAGCTCCTTTTGGCTGGAATAAATCCTTTGAATTAAAAGTAAAAGGTCATCCTTTAGCTGAAAGATTGATTACAGCATGAACTGGCTAAACGTTCAAGGATTAAAAATAAGATACTTTGTTCAAGGAGAAGGAAATAATATTGTTTTTCTTCACGGATATAGCTTTAACATTGAAACTTGGTTAAGCATAAATGTTATAGAAGAACTGTCTAAAAATTACAAAGTCTATGCAATAGATATGCCCTATGGCTTAAGATCAAAATCTGACAAATTTTATTCAAATAATAGGGATGAATATGCAGATTTCTTAAATAAGATCTTTTTAGAATTGAATATTATATCTCCAATAATTGTTGGAGCTTCAATAAGCGGTGAAGTTACTTTAAGATACATACTAAGAAAATACGATGCAAAGGCAGCTGTTGTAATTGCACCTTCTGGCATTCCAGAAATTGAGGAAAAATTAAGCGAAATAAAAATTCCGTTGTTAATTGTTTGGGGAGATAAAGATGATTTAATACCATTAAGAAATGCTTATATTATAAAAGAAAAAGTAAAGAATTCGCAACTAAAAATAATAAGCAATGCAAAGCACGCATGTTATTTAGATAAACCTGATGAATTTAAGGGAATTTTAAAGGAGTTCCTATCAAGTTTAAGATAATCTAATCTAAATCCAAGTTTATATTTTATTTGCAAAATAAAATATTTAATGAAGATTATTTTCATTCTATTGATTCTTATATTAAGCAATTTGAATTACTCTGCAATAGACTTCAGTGCAAATCCCTCACAAAAGCTTTTTGTATCTTTAACCCCATTTTTACTAAAAAATGTTTATAATGCTCAAGAAGTGAAATCTCAAGAAGAATTCAAAGTATACATATCAAATTTGGAAGGATGCGAATTTAGAGCTATAACAATTACTGCAAAATATTTAGGTTCAACTAAGCATTTTGATATTTATTTAAATTCAGATTATACAATTAAAAACTCCACATATAATATCTTAACCAAAGCTGCAGACGAAGTTTATGATAGAATTACTGAATACTTTAACAAAACACCTTATAGCCAAGACGGTAAAATGATTCTTTTGATTACTCCTTTAAATGAAAAAACTCAAACTTTAATGGTTAGTGGTTATACCATGCCTGGCTATGATGTAAATAAAAAAAGCATAATTTACATAGATATAAGTTTCATATCATATTCAAATGAAATAGCATTTAAAGATATAATTGCTCATGAATTAACACATTACATTCAAGCTTCCTACATTTCATTAGTAAGTGAAAATAACTATGATTTATGGATAATAGAAGGTATAGCTAATTTTATGGCAGACTATGCAATATTAGGTTATAATCCGGTAGCACCTGAATTAGATTATCTTAAGAGATATACAAATATTACTTTTGCTAAAGAAGCATCTTGTTTAGATATCGAAGGTTACTTATCAAGCTATTTATTATCTTATTTATTCCTAGTATACCTATCTGAAAAATATGGAATAGATATCGTAAGGAAAATAATGGAGAATTATAGATATTACAAAGGTTTTACTTTAATCGAGAAAGTTACAGGAGAAAGTTTTACTAATTTGTATAAGGAATTTGTGCTGAAAAATCTAATAGGAAATTATAGAGAAACTCCTTTTATCTTTGAAAATACTTATTTCAAATATGAAGCTAATAAGAAAATAGGATTGGGAATAAATGATTGGAAAATTAAGCCTTTAGCGTTTGATTATATTTCAATAGATAATTTGAGTTTAATATCTCTTACGACTTTCAATAATAAAGTTCAAGCTATCTTATATAACGAGAATTTAAATAAAACCTACGATATTCCATCCAATTCTACATGGTTTAAATTCTTTGAGGAAAACAACAAATATGCACTAATGATCTTAAACTTTGGTAATCTAACCGAAAAGTTCTTAATTTCAAATTACAAAATAAAAGAAATAGAAAAATATGAAATAAAAAAAGGATTTAATAAAATTAATATTGATAAATTAAATATTTCATTAGAAATCAATTCAAAAAATGATACTTACTTATATTTTATATTAATTGAAAATTTAAATAATATATATGAAAAAAGTAAAATTACATATACCTTTTTCCTTTATTATAATGAAAATGTAATAGAATTGCCAATTTTAATTAAAATTAATTTAGATAATAAAATTTATCAAATTAAATATTTAGATTTAAAAGAAATCAAAAGCAATATTATTGAATCAGAAATTGAAAATAATATTCTTTTATACAAAATATATAATCAAAATATCTATTTAGAGAATATAGATTATTTTGTAAAAATCTATGGAATAGACATTGAAAAATTACCTTTTTATTTTACATTAATCTTTTTAGTTGCTATTTTATTATTTTTACAAATTTATACAATAAAAAGAGTTAAAAAATTTGATTTAACTTAATAATAATTTTACTAAATTTATTCTTTTTATTATAAAATATAAAATTAAAAATATAACAATTAAAGGTATAAAAGTGTAAATTAAGGAATTGAAAAGGACATATATGTTAATTTTTGGTTCAAAGTATCCTGTGAATTCTATCATAAGATTTACATTCCATGTTGTGAAATAATTTGAAATGAAGTATGCTAAAGGAATCGAAATAATTATTAAAATCAAGAGAGAGATGATTACTATTAAAATAATCTTACGAGAGGTATATCCTAACAACATTAACATGCCTATTTCTCTTATTCTTGATGAAATATTTGTAGCCAAAATTATTCCTATTAAAGTAATATTAGATAAAATTAAAGATAATGAAAGGAAATTAAGGAATACAAATGCTATGGCACCTCCGCTTTTACCATAGTTTATAGATTCTTCTTTGCTTCTTACTGTAACAACGAATCCTTTGTTGACTAATTCATTATAAACAGGTTTGTAGTCTCCTTTTAAAAATATTACATTTTCTTCAGGATCTCCAAACAATTTCTTAAAATCTTCATAGTATAAAACAACAGATCTTGTTTCCCTTGTATACTGGAAAAATAGAGGAATTTCTGCAATTCCAACAACTTTTAACTTATATTTATTTGTTCCTGCTTCAAGTTCAATTTCATCATTTAATTTGATATTTTCAGTCTTGGAAAACGTCAAGCTAACAACACATTCACCAGCGTTCGTTGGCCATCTTCCTTCTTTTAAATTTGGCATTACGCCATTATTAATTAAAAATGTAGCAACAACAACATCTTTTTCCTTCACCTTTGCAAAGTGAAAAACTGCTTTCCAAACACTTGCATTTTTTATTTCAGGAAGATTATTAGAGTTTCCTAAAGCGTAAAGAAAATAATCATAAAAGCCATTTAAATTTTCTATTGAACTACCCCAAGAGTCTCTTATATTATTTGCTGAAATCGTAGACGTTAATATAAGAGAGAAAAGAATTACCAATAGAACAGCTTTCCAGAGATTTCCGGCTGTTAAATTTAATGATATTTTGAAATTTAAATTTGGAAAACTTAATTTACTTTTTGATCTAGAAGTAAAATAAAAAGAAAATAACTCTAATATATTCTTTCTATAGATATAAATAAAAATTGGTAAAATAGAAAATAACAAAAATATTAAAAATATTAAAAAGTTATTTAAAACTATTTCATTATTGAATTTATAACCGAATTTTTCTAGGAAAATCTCGGAAAAGCCTAAAGGAACAGATCTTAAAGAAGAAATAAACACATAATGAGATAAAGGAAAAGAAATTAAGTATCCTATAACAACCGAAAATATGAAAATAACAAAAACGGGTGTAGCATAATAAACAAAAAGATTTTTCTTTGTAAAACCTACAACATTTAAAACAGCCAATTCCTTTGAATTCATCTCAAGATAAATGAATTGATAAATAAAGAAAGAAAGAAAAATGATTATAGCAAATAAAATAATGAATAAATTAAAAGTATTTCTTGCTGCTTGTGTCTCATTTTTTCCAGGAAATGCTTCTGGATCCAAAGTTATAAAAGATTCAATTTTTGATTTTGTTTGATTTGCATAGCTATAAACTTCCTCTTCGAAATCCTTTAAATTATTTTTATCCTTTAATTTTACAAAGATTAAATTGTAAACAACTTTTCCCAAAATTTCCTTCAATTGATTCTCATTTATTATTATTCTATAATCTACAGTACCAAACACATAAAATGCAGAAGCATAACCAGTTATATTTATTTCTCTTTCTACGTTGTTAACCCTTATTTTTATCTTTCCAAGCTTTATATCTTCTTTTTCAACAACAAGAGCTCCATCATAGTTTCCTTTTTTAATTTTGTAACTCATCAAAGAAATATTGTTCTTAGGATAAATGAGAAATGCTGTTCTTTTATCTTCATTTACATATATTTCTGCAGGAATTATCATTAATGCTTGATACTCTTGAACATGTTTACTTTCAGAAAGATTATTAATAAAATCTTGATTAAAAATACCAGATATTCTTACATCACCAACGTAATCATTCCATGCATTTTTAGCTATGTTTTCTAAATTGTAAGCTGCATTGTTGATAGAAACAAATATAGCAAAGCTTAAAGTTAAAAGTATTAAAAGAAGAATAAAACCTTTCCTTCTTAATGATTTTAAACCGATAATTATGTTAAGCATATCTTTCGCCTACAATTTTTCCATCAACCAGTTCAACTATTCTTTTCTTTGCTAAAAAAGCATCATGAGTAGCTAAAATTACAGTTTTTCCTTCATTCCATATTTTTAACAATATTTCTACAATATTTTGCTTATTTTTTATATCTAAGAAAGCTGTTGGTTCATCTGCAATAATTATTTTAGGATTATGAACAATAGCTCTAGCTATTGCAACTCTTTGAATTTCACCACCACTTAGTTCAGAAGGATAACGTTTTGCTTTATCTTTTAAACCAACTTTTTCCAATGCTTCTAAAGATGCTTCCTTTGAATTATTTATCTTAGCTAATTTGGCCATGATTTCAACATTTTCTATAACAGTCAAAAAAGGAACCAAATAAAAGAATTGCGGTATATACCCTATGTTTTCCTTTCTCCATTTTGTTCTTTCATCGCTATTCATTTTGCTTAATTCCTTTCCTTCAATTATTATACTTCCAAAATCAGGAACATCTATTCCAGCTAATAAATTAAGCAAAGTTGATTTTCCTGAACCACTAGGACCTGTTAATGTAACAAATTCACCTTTATTTATTTTTAAATTGATCCCATGCAGAACTTCTATTTTTTGTTTACCATAAGTATATGATTTATAAATGTTATCAGCAACAATCATATTAAATGATAAATATTATAAATTTAAATTTTATTTATGTTTGATGCAGTTATAGTAGGCGGCGGTCATAATGGTTTAGTTTGTGCTTGTTATTTAGCAAGAGAGGGATTAAAGGTTGCAGTTTTTGAAAGAAGAGATATATTAGGAGGAGCTTGTGTTTCAGAAGAATTATGGCCTGGATATAAGTTATCTACGGGAGCTTACGTAATAAGTTTATTTAAAGAAAAATTCATTAAAGAATTGAAATTAGAAGAATACGGTTTAAAAATATATACTAAAGATCCTACAATTTTTGTTCCTTTTAGCAAAGGAAAATATATATTTAATTGGGTAAATCCTAAAAAAACAAAAAAAGAGTTTGAAAGATTCTCAAAAAATGATGCAAGAAATTATGATAAATGGAGGGAATTTTGGAGCATATTTGTGGATTTTTTAGATTTTTTGTCGCTTAATCCTCCCTTATCCCTTTATGAGATAGAGGAGCTCTTTAAATTCTTTAGGAAAATTAATCTTAAAATTAAAGACATAGAAGTAAATGAATTTCTAAGAGTTTTTTTATCTGATGCCAAAACAATTTTAGATGAATATTTTGAATCTGAAGAAGTAAAAGCATCATTAGTTGAAGATGCAATAATAGGTTCAATGTTGTCTCCTTCATCTCCTGGAAGTGCATATTTATTAGCCCATCATATAATGGGAGAAGTTAATGGAATAAAAGGAGCTTGGGGATATGTGAAAGGAGGAATGGGAGGATTAATAGATGCATTAAGAAAAGCTGCAGAAAATTTAGGAGTCAAAATATTTACTTCTTCAGAAGTAAAAAGAATAATTGTTAAAGAAAACAAAGTTAAAGGAATTGAATTAGAAAATGGAAAGATAATTAATTCTAAGATAGTTGTATCCAATGCAGATGTAAAAACTACTTTTCTAAAGCTTTTAGATGATGTTCCTAAAAAACTAAGAAAAAGAATTGAATTATTAAAATCAAGAGGTGTATGCTTTAAAATTGTAGGAATAATTGAAGAGTTACCAGATTATGTTGGATTGGGTAAAAACCTTGGCCCGCAGCATATTTCTTCAACCCTTATATTACCTAGCTTAGATTACCTTGAAAAGGCTTATAGAGACGCTATAAATAACAAACCTTCAAGGGAACCCTTTGTTTCAATAAATATTCAATCAAGTGTAGATGATTCAGTAACAGTTAAAAATCACCACGTTTTTTCTTTATTTGTTCAATATACTCCTTATAGAAAAGATTGGGATGAAATGAAAGAAGATTATGCCAAAAACGTAATAGAAACTATACAAAATTATGCTCCTAATTTTAAACCTTTGAAATATTTTTCTTTATCTCCTTTAGATTTGGAAAGAAGATTTGCTTTTCCTCAAGGATGCATATTTCACATAGATATGACTCATGATCAACTTTACAATTTGAGACCATTACCTGAGTTAAGCAACTATTCTACATATATTTCAGGACTTTATTTATGCAGTTCATCAACACATCCAGGCGGAGGAGTATCAGGAATCCCAGGATATAATGCAGCAATGAAAATTTTAGAAGATATAAAAGCAAAAAGAGTAAATATTTAAACAAATGGTAAGCTTTTCCGAAGAAGAGTTAAAATTTATATTAAGCAATGAAGTTTGCAGACTAGCAACGGTAAGTAAAGATGGAAAACCTCATGTTGTGCCAGTATGCTATATTTATTCAAATAATGCTTTTTATATTTTTACAGACTACGGAACTAAAAAATACTACAATATAAAGAATAATCCTAATGTAGCGTTGGTTATAGATGTTTATAGAGCTCCTTGGAATAAAGCTGTTGTAATAGAAGGTAAAGCTGAAATATTAGAAAGAGGAGAAGAATATAAAGAAGTCTACAAAAAATTTTATGAGAAGTTTTTATGGGTAAGAAGGGATCCATGGAATGAAGGAGAAGCTCCTTTAATCAAAGTTATACCTGAGAAAAAGATTAGCTGGGGTTTAAAAAGAAAGTGAGCTACTCCGCCCTAAAGGGCGAAGCTTCCAGCGTTTAGAGTAGGGTTTACCCCTAGCTCCTCATTTGCTGGTTTGGGAGGCTCACAGCTTCCCCATCCCATAGATCTCATTAATCTATGGGCTATATTAATACATGCATTTAGATCTCTATTATATCTTAGACCACAATTAGGACATTTAAACTCTCTACCTTTAACTTGGGCAACATACCCACACTTATGGCATGTTTTAGAAGAATTTTTAACTAGATTTTTTTGTAAATAATAAACAGGAATTCCATTAAGAAGAGCTTTATACTCTATATACTTTTGCAATTTCCTAAATGGTAAACTATGAAAACGCTTGTTTAATTTTCTGCTTTTATTGAATTTTTCTCTAATATGAGTTATATCTTCCATTACTATTGCAGGATTTGAACTTTGTTTTGCATAATTGATAATTTGATTAACGATAATATGTAATAAGTGATTTGTTTTCCTTTTTTCCTTTTCTCCAAGTCTCTTTACTTCTTTTAAGAGTTTCTTTCTCATTAATTTTCTTTTAATATGTGAATATAATCCTCTAGTTTTCTTAATTTCAGCTCCTTTCCAGAATTTCCCTTGAATTGGTTTATTTGGATTATTAATTAAGATCTTA
>Ga0209670_101216_pt1 | contig 12199 bp, 13 predicted proteins | sample PerSpoBPS_BMetaG_FD_184741 | JGI IMG/M metagenome (GOLD analysis project Ga0209670, IMG submission 184741) | Thermal spring microbial communities from Yellowstone National Park, Wyoming, USA - Perpetual Spouter B (PS_B) MetaG (SPAdes) (version 3) | ecosystem: Environmental > Aquatic > Thermal...
GCCAACAGTCCGGCCCAGTAGGACGCGCCGACCGCTCCGCGTACCCAGTAGACAATTTTGATTCCCACCTCTTCAAGCCTCTCGAAGTAGGGTCTGTAGATCTGGGAGGGTTCTGTTCCCAAGAGCAGGGGCTCGGCTCCCAGCTTTCTCAACCCTATCATCAGGTTCATCATCGCCATCGTGCTCCCGCCCAAGTGGCTGCCGGAAGCGGTGAAGAGGACCCTCAACCGAGACTAACCTCCTGCGCCACTACTAGGTCATATTTTCCGGCCTGATTAAAGGTGGTTTGGCGTATTGGATCATGCTTCAGCACTTCGATTTCCAAAGCGTTGGACAAGGTTTACCTACCGTCAAAAATCCTCGTGCCGCCGCCCGCGCAATCACCATCAACGCGTTTACCTGTGGGTCTAATGTTGACTTAGCTCTATGCTATAATGGCTTGGCTGAGTGAAGTGTTGTTTTGCGCCTCTCCCAACACTATATCGCTATAAAGGGCTTTTGATGCCTTGGTTTGGTATGGTTTGTGCCATGACATTTATCGGTAGACTTGAGGGGGTTAATGCTCCGAGCCTTCACGCCCAGTATTTCGAGGAGTACGTGCTGCTAAGCAGGTATGTCGACGGTCTTAAGGTTGTGACTGATAACGTGGTTGCACGGGATGCTACGCTACCTCCGAACATGGAGGTCGTTGAGCTTCCAGCCATTAGAGTTCCGAAGGTCTACGGCGCTACAAAGATTCTCTTCTATAGCATGGCCCCCGTGCTGAGCAGGAACGACGTTGACGTACTTTATGTGAGGACCTTCAGCCCACCGGAGCTTTCAGCCATATGGGTTGCCAAGACGTTGTCCGACATGCCCTCCGTACTTGTCCTCCCCGGCACATGGCTTTTCGGACACCCTTCTGAAGCCCGCGGTAAGGAACGGTTTTACAGGTTTTTTCTCCGCAAGGCCTTAGATGCCTGCGACAGGGTTGTCCTCTATTCGAAGCTCATGCTGCCTGAGATTATGCTATACCATCCTAAGCTAGACGTCTCAAAGGTCGTTTACATCCATAACGCTGTGAACGTCAGGCGTTTCACCCCCGACGGTGAGGTCAGCCACCGTTTAATGTCTTTGAAGGATGGACGCAAATGCGTTCTGTATGTTGGACGTGTTAATGAGAAGAAGGGCGTCCGCGATCTTATACGCGCCTTTGAAATTGTTTTGAGTAAGCAGAGAGATTGCATCCTTGTGGTGGCTGGGTCTGGAGATAAAGAGTATGTTGAAGGATTGGTTAAGGAAGTTGGTAAGGCAGGATTGGATCACCATGTGTATTTTCTCGGTCCTGTCCCTAACAGGGAGATGCCGGCTTTAATGAGGGCAGCGGACATCATCGCATATGCAACTAGGGAAGGAGAAGGCATTCCACGTGCATTGTTGGAAGGGATGGCCTGCGGAAAGCCCGTGGTCGCTACGGAGGTTGCGGGGATACCTGAGGCGGTCATAGATGGTGTGACGGGGTTCCTCGTGAAGCCACGTGACATAGCCGCTTTGGCTGACCGTCTATCGATACTGCTTATGGACGATTCGTTAAGGCGGGAGATGGGGCTAAGGGCCAGGAAGCTTGTAGAAACTGAGTTTAACTATGACACGGTTATCCCCAAGATTGCCTCACTCCTAAGAGAGGTGGCATCAAGTGGCCGATGATAGATATAATTTTAGGAACGTCGACACGTTGCGTTGGTTGTAATATGGCTGTCGATGTTGTGGTTTTCGGCGGCTCCGGATTCATAGGCTCAAACCTTGCAGCACACCTTAGCTCCCGCGGATACCGCGTCAGAGTGGCTGACGTAAACCCGCCAAAGAGGTCTTTGGAGAACGTCGATTTCAAAAGATGCGACGTCAGGGACGCTCTAGATGTGTTTGCATGCTTGGCTGATGCCGCGGTCGCAATTAATACTGCGATTATCCAGATACCACGCATCAATGAGGAGCCCGTTCTGGGCTATCAGGTCAACGTGGTCGGGACTCAGAACATCTGTGAGGCCGTTGCGCGTTTGGACAATGCGGTGGGACTCGTCCAAGCGGGGACCTGGCATACTATTGGTGAGATGGGTTTGGAGGGGGTTGTGGATGAGGAGTTTGGTTATAGGCCCGATAAGGTTGAGGAGAGGGCGAAGATCTACGCGTTGTCGAAGGTATGTCAAGAGTCTGTTGTGAGGCTCTACTCCCACATGTACCCCAACAAGTCTTACGTGGTTTTGAGGACTGGGACTGTCTTGGGGCCTGGGATGCCTGAGCTGACGGCCGCTAGCATATTCATACGCAATGCCCTTTCGGGTAAGCCGTTGACACCCTATAAGCACAGCATGTACAGGCCCATGCTCTTCGTCGATATTGAGGACGTTTGCAAGGCCTACGAGGTCGTTGTGGGCAAGGTTTTGGAAGGAGGTTTGAGGGGTGTCAACAACGTTTTCAACGTCGTACATCCCGAGCCAGTTACAGTCATAGAGCTGGCGGAGTACATCAAACAGATTGTTTACGAGGAAACAGGGGGCAGGATAAATCCAGCTATCGAGATTGTTGACAAAGGCCTGCCATCCGCCTTCACCCCTGAGGATAAGCACAAGTTTAAGGTAAAGATAGATAGGATTATGGAGTTGCTGGGCAATCATGCATTAAAACACCCTAAGGAAACACTACGCAGGGTTGTAAAATTTTTATATAGCGAATAGCAGTGAAGATTATGTGGCACCTTTTCAAAATGTAATTGCAGCAGCATTTCTCTCGGCGAGGATGCCTAAAGAAGGACGGATACTTGACGCAGGGTGTGGTACAGGCTTATTTGGCGTCGTTTTCAAAGCCATGCGGAGGCTCAATGTACCTACTCTAATTGGCTGTGATATTTTCGCCCCCTATCTCAAGGCCATACCTAACGGTATTTACGATGATTTAGTTTGCTGCGATATTGCGCATCTGCCATTTAGGAACAAAGCGTTCAGCGGCGTAGTGGCCGTTGAAGTCATTGAACATTTAAGCAAGGTAAATGCCTTACAGGCCTTGAAAGAATTTGAAAGAGTTACACGAGAAGTTATCTTTTTAACAACGCCCGTAGGTTATCATAAGAAAACCCCGGCTGATGGAAATCCTTATCAAACACATCTTAGTGGTTGGAGTGCGGGCGAATTTAAAAAACTTGGCTTCAAGGTAAGGTTTTTGCCTGATATGAGCAATAAACTATGGTTGTTCATACCTTTTGCTTTAACATATTTGACAGGAATAATGGCAAAAACATTGGTATGCTTCAAAAAATTCGCCTAAGATATATATGCGAATGAAAATAAACGAAGTTTGGTATGGAAATTCTACCATCAAATGTTTAACTTTTAAGATTTGAGGAGTAATAGAACGAAATTACGAACGAACCATTTGATTGTTAGCTGCCCAGCTTTGTGATTAAAAGCTTAACCATCACCCTCCCCTCCCTATCTAGCGTGAGCACAGTCCCTAAGTATGTCGTTACACCTACGAGCAGCAAAGTGCTTACCCTAACTAACTGGAGGATCGCTGTGTTGCTCGAAGGGATGATAGCGTGCAGGGGATACATCGCCGAAACCATCAGAGCGGAGGCTCCGAGGTAACCGGCCAAGCTTTTCCAGGGGATTTTGAACACAACCCTGCCTTTTGAGAACAGATAACCCACCACAACACCCGTAACGCTCGTCCCAAGGTGCACAAATGACCAGCCGTATGCCGTATCCACAGGACCCCATCTGCCGAGTCTTGCCACCACAGTGATCACCGAGAATGCGGCCACATAACCAGTTGAGAGGAATAACGCGATCAACATGTAACGGAATAGCTTGGACTTCACGTAATCCTGGAACGAAACGTCAACTCTACTATCGACCTCCTCCTTTCCGCCCACGATGCTCGAGAACAGCGTGCTCAATCCACCAATCCAATAGCTCACTGCAAGGACGTACAGAACCGGTGCAGCCTCCGCGTACGCCGGCCTGAGCAAGAGGAGGAGGTCCTTGCCCAGGAATAAAGCACCGAAGAGAAGAGGAGTGCCCAGCATAATCGCAAACCTGAAGACCTTCTCGACTTCCCTGCTTCCGCCACCGGAGAGCAGAGCGGGATAGAGTCCGACCACAAGGTTGTTGTAATAACTCACCACCAAAGCGATCGTCAAGGCAGCCTGCCAATAGGAGAGGGGAAGCGCGGAGCCGTAAATCACACCTCCCATGAAGACGTCCAATCCGTAGACGAATCCGTTGACGAAGCCCAGCAACGGTATGGCAAATCCCTTCAGCCATCTCAGAAAGTCTCCGAGGTTAAGTCCCCCCAGCACGTCCTTCTGCAGATAGACAAGAACGAGTAGCTGAACCAGCTGTGCGATTGAAATCGACGCGAAGACGCCGGAAAGGCCCAGATCCAATAGATGGACCATCAGAAACGCAAGGAAGAGCTTCACCACCTCGAAGGTTACAAAGGCATATGCCGAGGCCGTCGGCCTATGCCCATACGAGACACCATCAGCTGTGTTAAGGAGATGTAACACGGGGAGCTGCATCAAACCGAGCATGACGACCCAACTCTCCCGACCGATGGCATGGGCTGAGAACCCAACAACTGCCAGGTAAACCAGCGAGAGGGGGACGACCATCAGCCCCGAGCCGACCAAGGCAGTCTTCAAGGGTCTCCTGCCACGTCCAGCATCGCGCCCGGCCCAAAAGCTGACGAACGATGCGGTAGCTGCAAAATAGGAGACAAGCCGCCCAACATATGCCCAAGCACCGAAGTCCTCTTCTGAAAGCCTTCTGGCAACGATGATGGAGAAGGCTAGCCCAGTGAAGAGACTGCCGATTCTGACGGCGAAGGCGACGAACCCTGTAAAGCGCAGTCCAGGTCTTGCAGACGGCAAATCCCTGCTGACCTCAAAAAGTCCACGTAATAGATGCGTTGAGGCAACAGTTACCCTCTCAAAGGCATGCGGGGCCGATACGGGGCGACCTCACTTCACCAGGGCTAAAACAAGAACGTCTCCACCTTCTTCAATCGTCCGGTGGCGGTATCGGGCATCAGACCCGCCAACTCGACCGTCGTGAGCCCGATTATTACGGAATCATCTACACCTATTTCCCTCAAGACTTTCCTCACATCACCGCTCAGTTCAACCACCATCACCTTCTCGTAATCCAACACCTCGTCCTCTACTACCAGCTCCCTGACTATCGCAACCTCGCTCACCAGCGTGTGCCCTGTTGCGCTGACCAGCGACCTCCTCCTACCGGTATACGTCACACCGACATTCTCCGCCAAACTCCTATCAATGACGGTCATGGCGGCCCCCGTGTCAACCAATGCGATGCAATCTTTAGAGCCCCTCATTCCCTTCAAGCTGACTCTCGTCCTAACGATGCCCATGATCCTTTATCCCTCACCTCCCTGTTTGCTCGGTCTTCATGAACCTAAAGTTCACCTCTGACTTCAGTTCAAAGAACGAAAGTCATCTCCTGAACAATGCGATCAACGCACCGCCCAGCATCGCCACCTCGCTCCGCTCGACCGCGAAGAACTCGATCAGCATCGCGATGAGCTTCCGTTTAACGGGCCACCTCCTGTAAGTCCTGTAGATGTCCCAGACCCTCAGTCCTCTCCGACCTGCAGCAAGGAAACCGAGGATGGGAGCGATCAGGAACCAGTACGCCGAAACGACGAACCTGAAAGGAGGTCTATCGGGTTTCGCGATGTCGCAGACCACGTATCTCCCGCCCTGCCTGATCACCCTCCAGATCTCAGAGAGCGCGGCCCTGAAATCGATGGCATCCCTTATCGAGAAACCGGTCAAGACCAGATCGAACGTGCCGGACCTGAAGGGCATGTGCTCGAAGACTCCCCTTACAACGTCGAACCTCTCCGATTTGATCCTCCGCTTCGAGAGCGAGGCCATCACGTCCAGAGGTTCCATGGCGATCACGTCAATCCTCCGCCACCTCCTGAGCGCGAGGTGCGAGAAGGTGCCGGGACCGCTCCCCGCATCGAGGGCCCTTCCGTTGACGTCGCAACCAACGAGACTGAGCGCCCTCTCCCGCAGCCTCAGGTCGAAGCCGAGCGAGACGAACCGGTTGATCCGGTCATAGGATCCGCTGATCTCTGCGAGCGCCTCCTCGACCCTTCCCCAGTCAGCTCCGAGACCTGACATCCGGTGAAGAAGCGGTGTGCCGCGATAATGTAAGTGATGACCAGTGCTGGGGTTTTGAGAAGGTCCATGAGGAGCAGGGCGGATTGAGAAGGACGAAGGCCCTCTACGCCAACTCCCTCGCGTCTTCGGTGGCTATGGGCTCATCGCAGCCATTCATTGCAGTCTACGCGGCCCAACTGGGCGCGACGCCGACGGAGATCGGTTTCCTCCACGCCACGATGAACCTCACGACGAACGCTGCCCAGCTCATATGGGGATCTTTTTCCGACGCGGTCGGGAGGAGGGTGCCCTTCCTCATAATCGGTGGTCTCCTTTCTGCGGCTTTATGGCCCTTCGCTCTCATGACAAGCTCACCCAGTGCGTTCGTGCTGCTGATGGCTGTCAAGTTCGCCTTCTACTCGATGACGCTTCCGACCTTCACGGCCCTGATAGCAGACGTGACGGAACCTGATGAGAGGACGAAGGAGACGGTAAGGATCAACAGTTGGAGCACGGTGGGAGCTGCTCTTGCTACTTCGTTGGTCGCTGCGGTCCACTTGATGGGGCTGAACGGGTACCTCGTCGGCTTTGCTGTGGCGATGGTCGCGGAGCTCGCGTCGGCGCTGGTGCTATTGGGCTTCAGGGAGCAGAGGGTGGCCAAGAGATGGCCGTCCCTCTCGATGGTCAACGAGATAGCCGCCAACGCTCCTTATTTCCAGTTCCTCCTCCTGAACACGCTCTACATCTTCTTCATGTCGATCGCCTGGCCGCTCTTCACGATCACTGTGACCAGGGTTGCGAAGCTCGACCTCGCTGTTATTGCCGCCCTCAACGTCGTCAGCGACCTGGCCTCGATGGCCGCGATGTACGCAGTCACTAGGGCTCAGCTGGGCCTCCTGAGGTTCGTGGAGCTTCAGGCGCTGTCGAGGGTCGCCTTCACGGCCGTTCCGCTCGCATACGGCCTCGTGCCCAACGTTCCGGTGCTGGTCGCGATCAACGTCATGACAGGTCTCATCAACCCGCTGGTGAACACCGCTAGGACCGTCTATTTGCTGGCAGTGGTTCCGGTCGAGGGGAGGGCGACGTACATCGCGGTGGCCAACGTCCTCCAGGGGCTCTCGAGCTTCACAGGCTCGATGATCGGCGGCCTCCTGGTCGAAGCGCTCTCCGGAGGCTCCGAGGACGTCGCATCTGCCATGATACCGGTTTATCTCCTCTCAGCTGCAGGGAGGCTCGCCTTCGGCCTTCTGCACTTCAGGCTGGCGAAGTACGTCAGATGACAATACAGAAGCGTTGCCGATGCGCTCAAGCACGTCGACGTTGCTCCTGCTCGCCGATCGCGCGTTGAACGGTATCAACGAACCTCTCAACCCATCCTAAGGCCCGCTCGACGGATCGCTCATCCGCCCATCCCTCGTAGAAGTTGATGTGCATCGCGTTAGCTGCGTTCCACGCATCGTCAACCCACTCCCCCAGCTCCTCTGCGATCCTGCTCTTGTGATGCCAGAGCTCTGCGTGAGACGCAAGACGTCGTCGCTCCCGGGCATATGCATGGGCCTTTACGGCGAGAGCCGCCGCTCCCCATATCTTCTCTGAAGCCTGTCTAAGGTCTCCTGATCCGAGCTCCTTTTTTGCTTGCTCCAACATTTCTCGTGCCGCATCGATGTAGGCCTGCGGCCGCTCCCCGGGATCAACTGCATCGACCATCAACTCGATCAAGAGCTCCTCCGGTGTGACTCCGAGCTCCTCGGCCCTCCTCCGCAGCGTCTGCATCAGCCGCTTGGGGATCTGCAGGCTTTCCATCACCGGTCCTCCGGTGACGACCGGCTTTATCCGTTTCCGATCGCCAAGCCCTGGCAATTGAGGCCGTCGAGCCGTCGTTACCAACTCAAGAATGCGCGCCGTTCTGCTACATCGGATCGAGGCTGAGGGCAAGGGCCGATCATTGATAAATATGGTCGGACAATGATTTCGTTGGGCGCATACCTTGGCCGAGAAGCTGAAGAAGGAATTCATAGAGTTGCTGGAGAAGGACGTCGAGTTCAGGTACACGGTAGCCGGATACCTCGGGCTGTCCGAGATCCTGAAACGTTTGGACAGGCACGAGTCCCACATACTCGAGATCTTGAAGCGGCTGGACAGGCTGGAAGAGAACCAGGAGAAACTCTGGGAGGAGGTCAGGGCGCTCAGGGAGGAGCAGAGGAAGCTCTGGGAAGGGCAAAACAAGTTATGGGAAGGACAGAACAAGTTATGGGAAGGGCAGAGCAAGCTGTGGGAAGAATACAGGCGCCTAAGGGATTACGTCAAGGCCGGCTTCAGGGAGTTGGGAAGGGTCCTGGGCATCACCTTCGAGGCCCATGCGGCGTCGTTCCTGGAGGTTCTGCTGGAGGAGCTAGGATATCCCGATGCGAGGGTCGAGAAAAAGTACCTGGTCTCCGACGGAGAGGTGGTGGAGATCAACATGTTCTGCGAGAGGCCGCTGGTGGTAGGTGAGGTCACAACGCACGTGGCGACGAAGGACGGTGCGAGGGCCGAGATCGAGAAGCTCCTGAAGAGAGTGAGGCTGGTGGAGGAGAGGTACGGAAGGAGGGCAATGCTGGCGATCTTGGTGGTCTCGACCGCAACCCCAGAGGCCCACGAGGAGCTGAGGAGGCTGGCGACCGAGCACGGAATACGACTGGTGTTCGGAAGGGAGATCGAGGAAAGGTTGGCTGTATGAAGGTGAGGGCGGTGGTGCAGATATCAACCGTTGCGGGAATGTCCTACGGCCGTCTTTCGGGTTATCACTGCAGCGTGCAACCGCTTCCGTCCAATCGCAGTCCATGAGGTCTTCGGTCTACCGAATTGACCGTCCTGCAGGTGATCTGTTTCCGGCGGACATCCAAGTTTTATATCTGTTCAGGAAACGAGAAAATTGGTGAGCCGCAACGTTGGCAGAGGCGGAGAAGCGGACGACGGGACTGGATGAGGGACGGAGCGGTTCAGATGCGAAGCGGTACCTGCTACTGATCGTCACGGCGGGCGAATCATCGAGGAGAGCGGGCGAGGTGGCCCTCTGGCTGGCCGAGTCGCTGGGTTTCGAGCTGAGGATCACGGCCGTAACTTCGCCTCACGTCCTCGTTGGACCTCTCGACCAGCTGGTGAGGCCCTCGACCGCCGAGCGGGGGCTCGCAGCGCCTGTGCCGTTGCCATCCGGTGCGGAGGCGAGGGAGGTGCTCAGGGTCCACGAGCTCGCTGAGCAGGTGCTTCTGAAGGCGAGGGAGGCCGGCGTAAGGGCCTTCTACAAACCGATCAAGAAAGCTGGCGACGTTCTGTCAGGCATTCTCGCAGAGGCCGAGGAAGGGTGTGCGATGATAGTGATGGGAAGGGGTGACGAAGTGGGAGGGGCCTTCGGAAGGTTGGCGCAGGAGGTCGCCAAAAGGTCGAGGGTCCCGGTGCTCCTGGTCCCCTGAAGAGCCCGGGAAGCGTTTTGATTTAAGCCGCCACAGCAAGCTCGGGATGCCGGAGACGAGGGTCCTCAAGGTCAACCCGACGGAGCCAGAGAGGGAAGTGATAGCTGAGGCTGCGGCCGTCATAAGGTCCGGCGGCCTGGTAGCGTTCCCCACCGAGACCGTTTACGGGCTGGGAGCTGACGCGCTGAACGAGGCGGCTGTCAGGAGGATCTTCGAGGTCAAAGGAAGACCTCCCGACAACCCGATCATCGTCCACGTGGCCGACAGGGATAGCGTCTACCTCCTGGCCTCTGAGGTCCCTCGGGCGGCCGAGGAGCTCATCTCGAGGTTCTGGCCAGGGCCGCTGACGCTGGTCCTGAAGAGGACGGAGCTGGTGCCGGCTGTGACCTGCGGAGGACTGGAGACGGTTGCGGTGAGGATGCCGGCCCACCAGGTCGCCCTGGAGCTGATCAGGGAGGCGGGGGTTCCGATAGCGGCGCCGAGCGCCAACGTCTCCGGCTCTCCTAGCCCCACGAGCGCAGAGCACGTCCTGCGGGACCTGGGAGGGAAGATCGAGATGGTGCTGGACGGAGGGCCGGCGGAGATAGGCGTCGAGTCGACGGTGATCGACATGACCGTTGACCCTCCGGAGCTGCTGAGGCCTGGAGGGTTGCCTCTGGAGGAGATCGAGGGTGTGATAGGGCATGTGAGGGTATCGGAATCGGCCAGGGGCCTGGCCGCCTTCGCAGGGAGGCCGAGGTCTCCCGGGATGAAGTACAGGCACTACGCTCCTAGGTGCAGGCTGATTCTGGTCGAGGGCGACCCGGCATCGGTCAGGAGGAAGGTGGCCGAGCTGGTCACGGTTCTGAGGGCTGAGGGGAAGAGGGTCGGCGTGCTGGCGCTGGACGGAGCGGATTACCCTGGTGCCGAGGTCGTCGACTTGGGCCCGAGGTCGGACCTGAGGAGGGTCGCCAAGTCCCTCTTCACAGCGATCAGGGATCTGGACGAGCGGGGGGTCGACGTCATCGTAGCAGAGGGCGTAGAGGAGCGGGGACTCGGCCTCGCGATAATGAACAGGCTCCGGAAGGCGAGCGGCGGGGAGGTGATAAGGGCGTGAGCCTCAGCCCTTCTTCGGCTTCTCGAGGAAACCCTCCCTGATCAGCAGGTACTTCGGCTCGATCCTCATCAGCTGATCCCTCGAGTCGTAGACCCTCGCGATGACCCTCGTCCAGTTCCTGCCCGCAGGCGTCAGGACCTTCACCAGCACCAGGTTGTCCTCCTTAGCGTCGAGCACTGTCGAGAGGAGCTTCCTGAGCTCCGCCCTGCTCGGAGTGCCGCTCTGGTTGGCCACCTCCAGCAGGTACTCGACCCTCTTCAGGAGCTCGTTCCTCCTCCGCTCGATGACCCTGACCTCCGGGAGGGACAAGGCCATCACCTCACGATGACCGCGTTGATCTGGACTATCGCGTCGCTTATCGTGTTCCCTCTGACCGAGACCCTCTTCCTGAGCCCCTTCACGGTCCTCCTGTTCCTCCGCTTCTTGGCCTTAGACGGCGGCTTCCTCCTGGCCTTGAAGCCGATCCCCTTCGTCAGCAGGACCTGTGCCAACCTGGTGCCGCTCACGTCGGGCCTCATCGGGAACCCTGCGAGGTCACTTCCTCCAGTGATCTTGATCTTGAAGTCGCCGAGTCCGAGGGGCCCTCCATCGATCACGTCGCCTATCTTCTTCCCCCTGAAGACGGCGAACTGCTGTGGCGTCAGCTGGATGGTCTTTGCAGTCCCGGTGCTGGGGTCCGAGAGCACGAGCCTCGGAACGTTGGGCTTCTGGGACATCCCTCCCTCCTGCCCGGAGGTTTTGATTTAAGGATGAGCGGATCTTCTCGCCGAGGCCGCTCAGCCTGTCCTCTGGGACATCGCGTTGCTGACGGCCCTGTTCAGGATGGCCGTCGTGCTCATCTTCTCGGTCCCCGGGAGGGGCTTTGCCCTGACGATCTTGACCTTGATGCCCTTGGAAGCTACGAACTCCCTGAAGGCCCTCTCGATCTCGATTTGGTCGTATCCGAAGAGGACCACATCGGGTCTGAAGCGCCTGAGGACCTTCTCGAAGCTCAGGGGCCTGTAACCTATCACGACCTTGTCGACGTACCTGATGCTGGACATCACCTGGAGCCTCTCCCTCTCACCCATCACCGGTTCCCTTCCCTTCCTCTGCCTGATCGTCTCGTCGGTCGCTAGGACGACGATCACCTTCCCCCTCTTGCCCGCGAGCCTCCTGGCCTGCTTCAGCAGGTAGACGTGTCCAGGATGGATCACCTCGAAGGCCCCTGTAGTGAGGACGACCCTCGGCTTCCTCGCGGCCACTCGAACCTCACCAGCCCGATCAGCCTGAGGCCGTCCAAAAGACCTTCCGCATAGCTCGAGGCGACGAGAGCGTCCTCTGCCCTCCCAGACCTCAGGAACTCCTCCGCGTCTTCGACGTAGGACTCCGCAAGCTCCACCACCTTCCTCGCCCTCTCTCCGTCGGCTGTCACCTCAAGCCTCCTGAGGACCTCCCTCAACTTCGAGACGTAGGACTTTGCCCTCGCCGCCGTCGGGCCGAGGA
>Ga0209670_101218_pt1 | contig 12192 bp, 8 predicted proteins | sample PerSpoBPS_BMetaG_FD_184741 | JGI IMG/M metagenome (GOLD analysis project Ga0209670, IMG submission 184741) | Thermal spring microbial communities from Yellowstone National Park, Wyoming, USA - Perpetual Spouter B (PS_B) MetaG (SPAdes) (version 3) | ecosystem: Environmental > Aquatic > Thermal...
CCCTGGCCGCGCCTCAATCGAACAAGCGTGGGATTGAAACGACAAGTTGGGGAAGAAGAACGAGACGATCTGGTCGATGCCTCAATCGAACCAGCGTGGGATTGAAACTCCGGATGGAGGGGACGCTGCCCTTCGGGGTGGGGATGGGCCTCAATCGAACCAGCGTGGGATTGAAACTCTTCCAGTTCGTGACCGCCATAAGGATCGGACTGGCGCCTCAATCGAACCAGCGTGGGATTGAAACACGTGGGCGGCTCTTCCTTCGAGAACCCGCATGTGGGCCTCAATCGAACCAGCGTGGGATTGAAACCGCGATCTCAAAGGGATGACGACCCGCGGCGATACCTGGCCTCAATCGAACCAGCGTGGGATTGAAACGCCAGGGCGGCGGCGGCCGCGTGCAAGCCGTTGCGGGCCTCAATCGAACCAGCGTGGGATTGAAACCGCCATTCTCAGAAAACAAGCCCCCGCGGCATTCTGGGCCTCAATCGAACCAGCGTGGGATTGAAACAGCAACTGGAAATACCAGTTGCATAGGTTCGTTATGCCTCAATCGAACCAGCGTGGGATTGAAACGCGTTTGAAGACCATCTCCCCGCCCAGAAGGGTGATCGCCTCAATCGAACCAGCGTGGGATTGAAACCGGTCGTGGTGTCGGGGACGGAGGGGCTCATCGGCTAGCCTCAATCGAACCAGCGTGGGATTGAAACTTCGCTTTGATGCCCCTGCCGGCGCGTCCTGTCGGCGCCTCAATCGAACCAGCGTGGGATTGAAACCCACCTTGCCGTTGAGCAGGCGCTCGTTCAGCGTGTCGCCTCAATCGAACCAGCGTGGGATTGAAACTCTTATGTTCTTCGGCTGCAAGAAATGCTATCACGCGCCTCAATCGAACCAGCGTGGGATTGAAACATTTCCTCCCCAAGTTCTGGGATCTCCCATTCCCACTGCCTCAATCGAACCAGCGTGGGATTGAAACCTAGCTACGGCTAACTGACCCCATCCAGGACGACCATCGCCTCAATCGAACCAGCGTGGGATTGAAACCGCGAACGACTCCGGGGCGATCAGGGTTAGGATCTATTGCCTCAATCGAACCAGCGTGGGATTGAAACGACCTTCGCTGATCCGATCCGGCATCCCCGTTTAGCGGCCTCAATCGAACCAGCGTGGGATTGAAACCGTGGAAGCCTACAAAGATGAGAACTCTTCAACCAGCCTGCCTCAATCGAACCAGCGTGGGATTGAAACGGGTTAAGCAGGCGTAGGCAAGAAGGTGCTGGCGGTGGGCCTCAATCGAACCAGCGTGGGATTGAAACGCGACTGGAGCGCCGCGGGGGCTTGTGGGGTGGTGGGGCCTCAATCGAACCAGCGTGGGATTGAAACGGCCTCCAGGACAGCGAAGGGTTCTCGTGAAAGCGCCGCCTCAATCGAACCAGCGTGGGATTGAAACAGGGAATCAATATGGCTGCGACCGGCCATGCGCCACGGCCTCAATCGAACCAGCGTGGGATTGAAACCTACATGGAGAGCCTCCTGATCCTGGGGATGCCCAGGGGCCTCAATCGAACCAGCGTGGGATTGAAACAAATAAAAGAGGCCGGGAGACGGGCTCTCCCGGCCAGGGCCTCAATCGAACCAGCGTGGGATTGAAACGAGGTGAGAGATAGTCATGCTCGATTTCACTGGCTATGCCTCAATCGAACCAGCGTGGGATTGAAACGGGCCGGTGATGAGCGCATGGCGGCGCTTCGGTGGGCGCCTCAATCGAACCAGCGTGGGATTGAAACCCCTTCTTGGTGCAAGGGCGTCTACGAGAGGGTTTCGGCCTCAATCGAACCAGCGTGGGATTGAAACTTGTTGACTGATAATAATACGAGTAGAGCGAAAACGGAGCCTCAATCGAACCAGCGTGGGATTGAAACATGAGTTCTTTAAAGCGATTCAGCGCCTTTTTGCTTAGCCTCAATCGAACCAGCGTGGGATTGAAACCAAGCGGGACGGAGGGGAACCAACCCCAACCCCACCAGCCTCAATCGAACCAGCGTGGGATTGAAACGCTCGTCGTAGGAGAGCTCGCTTGGGGGTTTCATCAGCGCCTCAATCGAACCAGCGTGGGATTGAAACGATAGCCATCAGCATGCTGCGGTTCTCGAATTGGATGCCTCAATCGAACCAGCGTGGGATTGAAACTACTGTCGGTTCTTGCGGGAAAGGGTGAGATAGCATCGCCTCAATCGAACCAGCGTGGGATTGAAACTAAACGGTTGTGGTCCCCAGACAGCGGCCCCGGTGCAGGCCTCAATCGAACCAGCGTGGGATTGAAACTGAGCTCGGCCCGGGGCTCCCGCTCAAGAGCCCAAAGCCGGCCTCAATCGAACCAGCGTGGGATTGAAACGCGGATCATCGTCCAGTGGGTTGTCGGGTTGGGCGAAGCCTCAATCGAACCAGCGTGGGATTGAAACAAAGGGATTCGGATATTTGCGGTGGTATGGTTCAATTGCCTCAATCGAACCAGCGTGGGATTGAAACCTCAGGTCTGTGGAAAATCGGCGAATGAGCCGCCCGGCCTCAATCGAACCAGCGTGGGATTGAAACGGCATGGGGGAGGGCGGCTCCGGAGAATTTGGATTACGCCTCAATCGAACCAGCGTGGGATTGAAACGCAGATCCTGGAGGCTATGCGGCGGACCTGGGTCACGCCTCAATCGAACCAGCGTGGGATTGAAACCGCGGACAGTCCCCGATCGCCCTTTCCTGCTTTGGGGCCTCAATCGAACCAGCGTGGGATTGAAACGCGTCCGCAGTGGATGACGCGAGTCTTCTCCCGCCAGGCCTCAATCGAACCAGCGTGGGATTGAAACCGCACAAACAAGCCCGCCAGGGCGATCACAATGACGGGCCTCAATCGAACCAGCGTGGGATTGAAACGGGGTTGTCTGGCTCTCCTTCTCCGGAGCGGGGAGTGCCTCAATCGAACCAGCGTGGGATTGAAACGGATTCCGATCCCGGAAGGCGATGGGGAAGTGGGATCGCCTCAATCGAACCAGCGTGGGATTGAAACGGCGCTCGCGCGGGGTCTTCCCCGGCGTGGCGGATGCGCCTCAATCGAACCAGCGTGGGATTGAAACCGTTTGCTCGATCACGTGCCGAAGGCGCTCCCCCGGATGCCTCAATCGAACCAGCGTGGGATTGAAACGTCATCGTGGTGACGGAGGCTGGCTGTATCTCGTGGGGCCTCAATCGAACCAGCGTGGGATTGAAACGTGATTGCTGGGATCGAGTATGATGCAAGCTCGATGGCCTCAATCGAACCAGCGTGGGATTGAAACCGTGGGAGTTCTTGGAGAGTAGCCTCCAAGGAAGCCTGCCTCAATCGAACCAGCGTGGGATTGAAACTCCCCTCCACCACGGCAATCAGGGACTCCGTGAGGGAGCCTCAATCGAACCAGCGTGGGATTGAAACCTTTCTCGAAGACCTTCGAGGGCGAGCGGATGCCCAGGCCTCAATCGAACCAGCGTGGGATTGAAACTCTCCCGCTTCCGCTTCGGAGAGGCCTCCGATCCCTGCCTCAATCGAACCAGCGTGGGATTGAAACGCATCTCGAGCAGCGTGTCCTGCGACACCCCGACCTGGCCTCAATCGAACCAGCGTGGGATTGAAACCGAGCTGGATCAAAGCGGGCAAGCGCGCGAGGAGGAATGCTCCGAGGACAGAGGGCGAGGATCGGAAGAGGCGCCGCATGCCGGAACCCCTTATCCGTCGTGCTCCCCGGCCCGGAAGCGCACCGGGAGAACGACGACCGAACCCGCCTCTAAGATACCACACGAACGATTCGGGACGGGCTCAGGGTTCGGGCTCCCCTTCCTCCTCGGGCGCCTCCGGGAGGCGAAGGGCAGGATGACGGCGGACCGCCCATATGAGCAGCGGCACCAGCAGGCCCAACAGCGGGAAACCCGCCGGCAGGCGCGGCGCCCCCGCAAAGCGATCCAGGTTCCACAGCATCAGGATCAGGCTCAGCCAGACCGCGCTGAAATTGGGCCACGGATCCACGCTCCGCATCCAGCGCAACCCCGGGATCCGACGACGGGTGAAGGGCCAGAAGAGGTTGCTCCCCATCCACCCCAGCTGGTCCTCCACGATGTGCAACGCATACCCCAGCCCCACCATCACCCCCGGCCACCCCCCTCCGATCGCCCCCACGCCCATCCCAAAGACGGCCGCCAGCACCAGCGAATGGCTCCACGCGCGATGCCAGGGGAGGAACTCCACCCGCACCGCCTCCCCTTCCGGGCAGAAGGCCAGCGAAGGCCCCGAGAAGACGTCCACCGTGATCTCCGGATCGTAGTCATACCGCACGGGGACCGGAAGGGGACGGCGGGCCCGCCCGCCCGCTCCCTCGCTCCCCGGGATCGGCCGCCCGCCGGTGTTCACCACCGGGCCCACCTCCACCTCCACCGCCCCACCCCCGATGTCGAACCGCACCCGGTAGCGCCGCCAGGCGTCCGGCCCCAGGCGCAGGGTGTGCAACATCAGGCGGACCGCCCGCCCCTCCCGCCGGGCCATCGCCACCGCCGCCACAATCCCCTCCGCGATGACCCCGGGATCCGGCGGATCCGCTTCGAAATCCACGGAGAGATCCGGCTGCTCCAGCCATCGGGCGAGACGGAAATCCAGGGCGTCCGGGAGCAACGCGGCGATCCCGGCCAGGGCGGGCCAGATCGCCCCCCGGGCCGCCGCCTGCACCACCTCGGGGAAAAACGTGGCCGCGGCAAGGGCGGAGATGAAGTGGGTGAAACCCTTCATCGAGGCATCCTGTGCGGCGCGCTCTATCATGATGATAGCCGGCTGGCCGCACCTTCCCCGGAGACCGGGACCACGGCGAGCCGTCGTCCTACCGGGGGAGGAGGGGACGGACGATGGCCTCGAGGGGCGCCAGGGTCTGTTCCCAGTCGTAACGGGCGACGGCCAGGCGGCGCGCGGCCTCCCCCAGCTGCCGGCGACGGGCCTCATCCGTGGCTAAGGCGATCATCGCCTCGGCGAACGCCTCCCCATCGGCCAGCCACACATGCTCCTGATCCCGCACCGTTAACCCCTCGCACCCCATCGGGGTGCTGACAATGGCTTTCCCCATCGCCATCGCCTCCAGGACCTTGAGGCGGGTCCCCCCGCCGGCCCGCAGGGGCGCCACATAGACCGTCGCGGCAGCCAGATACGGCCGCACGTCGGGCACTTCCCCGACCACCTCCACGCCCGGGATCTCACTGAGGGCGCGCACCGCCGGAGCCGGGCGCCGGCCGACCAGGAACAGGCGCGCCGCGGGGAGGGCCGCTCGCACCCGAGGCCAGACGGCCCGGGCCAGCCAGAGGGCCGCGTCGATGTTCGGCCGGTAGTCCATCGACCCGGTGAACACGAAGGCCGGTTCCGGGAGCGGAGCCGGCGGGACCGCCTCGGGCCGGAAGAACGCGGTGTCCACCCCATTGGGCGCCACCACCGGCATGCGGGCCATCCCCAGGGCATGGAGATCCCGGGCGTCGGGCTCCGAGACCGCGATCACCGCGTCCACGCCGCGCACCACCCAGGCCTCGTAGCGGCGGAGCCGCCGGGCCTGGATCCCCGAATAGAGCGCCCCGATCCATCGCCGCGGATCCCGCTGATCCGCCCGAAACAACCGTTCCTGCAGCCGATATTCGGCGTTCAGCTCATCCAGGAGGAGGAAGGGACGGGATCCCGGGGGGCGCGGGAGCAGGGCCTCCACGGCCCAGGCCATCTCCAGCCCCTCGATGAGGATGAGGGCGACCGAGCCCCGGGCCAGGAGCGCCCGCATCCCCTCCACCAGGGCGGGGGTCCGATATCGGAAGGCGAGATCGGGCCGCGAGGAGGTCAGCAGCTGGCGCAGCCGGACCGGGAGGGAGCGCGGACGCCAGGGGAACAGCCGGATCTCGTGGGCCAGGGCCTGCCAGGAGGGCGGCGGCGGCCCCGGGCGCTCCGAGAGGGCCAGCACGGCCACCGGCCCCAGCCGGGCCAGCCGGCGCAACACGTGGAAGGCCCGGATGGAGCCTCCTTTATTAGGGGGATCCGGGAGCTCGGGGGCCAGGAACAGGATCACGCTGCCCTCGATCCTGAGCAAAAGTGGGTCGCGGCTGAAGCCGCTCCTACCAGATGATGTTTAACGGCCGAGAACGCGGCGGTAAACCGCCCAGGTCTCGGCGGCGGCGCGGTCCCAGGAGAAGGCGGCGGACCGCTCCAGCCCCTGGCGGCGCATCCGCTCCCGCTGCGCCGCGTCCTCTAAGAGCGCCTCCATGGCTTCGGCCCAGCGCGATTCATCTTCGGCGGGCAGGACCATCCCCGCCTCTCCCACCACCTCGGGCAGCGCCCCCCGGTCGCTGACCACCACCGGGGTGCCGCAGGCCATGGCCTCCAGGGCCGGCAGGCCGAAGCCTTCATACAGCGAGGGGAAGGCCAGGAAGGCCGCCCCGTTGTAGAGGATCGCCAGGGTTTGATCGTCCGGCCCCTCGATCCAGCGCAGATGATCGGCGATGTGCAGGCGGTGGGGCCATTCCAGGATCTCCTGATACAGCCAGCCCCGCCGGCCGGCCAGCACCAGGGGCGGGGCGTCCGGGCGGCGCTCCCGCAACCGGGCATACGCCCGCAACAGCATGGGGATGTTCTTCCGGGGCTCCCAGGTCCCGACGAACAGCACATACCCCGGCTCCAGGCTCAGGCGCGCCAGAGCTTCCCGCACCTGCTCCGGGGGAAGCGGGCGGCACACCGCGCTGGCCCCCTCGTAGATCACCGTGATCCGGTCCTCCGGAACCCCCAGGTGAGCGATGAGGTCCGCTCGGGTGGTCCAGGAGACGGCGATGATGTGATCGGCCACGGCCACCGCCCGCTCGATCTGCCCGGCGTAGTAGCGCCGGCTTTCCCCCGTCATGAAATTCGGATACTTCAGGAAGTGCAGGTCGTGAACCGTGATGACCTTCCGGAACGACCCGGAGAACGGGGGGATGAAGTCGGGGCTGTGGAGCATGGCCACCCGCCGCAGGCTCACCTCCAGCGGCCACACATGCTGCTCCCAGCGATGATGCGGAGGGGTCCAGGCATGGGCGACCCGCACCTGAGGCCCGGCGGCCCAGGTGTTGGGGTCCTTGCGGCTCTGGAAGATCACCAGGCGGACGTCGGGGTCATGGATGACCTGGGGGAGTCGGGAGGCCAGCTCCAGGATGTAACGGGCGATGCCTTCCCGTCGATATGCCAGCAACCGGGCGTCCAATCCGATCCGTATCATCGGGGCGCTCCATCCTCCTCCGGTGGGATCTCCCGGCCTCCGCCCCGGGCGGGATGCGGCGCGCGCGGGGGCGGGGAGGGCTCTTCCTCCGTCGAGCGGGCGGCCCGGCGTTCCATCTCCGCCAGGACCATGGCCACCGCCTCGATGGCCGCCCGCTGCTTGCGGTAGAGGTCCGACTCGCTCAGGGCCAGCCGCTGGGCGATCTCGCGGACCTTGCGGCCCTGGAGGAAGCGCAGCTCCAGCAGGTTGTAGAGCAACCACTCCGGCGCCGTCAGCTTCCGCTCCCCATCCGGGCGGAGCCGCTCGATGGCCTCGGCCAGCACGGCCCGCAGGGCGCGGATGGGGTTACCGTCGTGGGCTTCCATCGCCTGCTGCACCACCCGCAGCTGCAGCAGGGGGCTCTGGAGCAGCCGGGGGCCGCCCCAGTAGTGCGCCAGGGCGTCCCGGACCCAGGTGGTGAACTCTGGATGTTCGATGAGGGAGAGGGTGGAGGGTTCCCGCTCCGCCCACCGCAGGCGACGGGCCTCCTCGGCCACCTGCTCCAGGGCCTGCAGCGCCCGCTCCTGGATCAGCCGGTCCTCCAGGGCGGCGGCGGCCCGGGCGATCCAGACGGGGAGGACCTCGTGGAGGACCTCGGGGGAGACCTCGATGGATGGAGCGGCCACGGCGATGGCCCCCAGGAGGATCCCTTCCGCCCGGCTCCGCAGGGGCCACACCCAGAAGCCGTCCGTCCGCACCGGCCCGTTCGAGGAGGGCTCCACCTCCGCCAGAGTGGCCTCGATGGAGGCATGCGCGATGTCGCCGAAGGCGGCCACGGGCTCGATCCCCTCCGGGGTGCGACGCACCACGAACCCGGTGGGCGAGCGGAGGGTCTCGCAGATCAGGGCCAGGATCCCCTCCAGGAACTGCCGCAGATCCCGGGCGGTGATCATCGTCTCGCTCAGCCGGCGCATCCGCGCCAGCTCCGAGACGTCCCGCCGCAGGAACAGCCACTCGAAGAAGGGGCGGATCGCATCGCTGAGCAGCTCATAGCTGACGATCGTGCCCACGGCGGCCAGGGGGAGAAGGAGGGCCAGGGGCAGACCCAGGGCGTGGCTCAGCCGGCTGACCCCGAACATCACCAGGGCCACCAGGGTGGCCAGGACCGGCCCGCGCAGCAGGTAGGTGATCCAGCGCTGCTTGACGATCCGGTCCGGCACCAGCACGTCCACGTAGGCGACGGCGTAGACCATGCCGAACAGCATCGTCCCGATGAACAGGTTGCTGATCCCCACCATCCCCCAGAAGACCAGGGGGTAAGCCGGGAGGGTCCGCCCGGCCAGAAGCAGATAGGGGAAGACCCCGACGGCGGGGGCGATCATCGTGAGGGCCAGGTAGGTCATCCGCCGCCGGTGGGTGGAGATCAGCGTCCGTTGCCGGACCCGCCAGGCGTTCACGATCCCCCAGCCCACCCCTCCGATGAAGTAGATCAAAAACAGGGGGAAGAGGGGGCCGGCCCACAGATGGAAGGCCCGGCCATCCGCCGTCCCGTCGTGGACCAGGAGATCGCTCGACAGGGCGAGCAGAAACCAGAGGAAGGCCAGGGCGTAGGCCCCCCGGACCGCCCAGCGGCGCCACGGGGAGAAGGAGCCGGTGCGCTCCAGCAAGGCATCGGTCAGATGCGCGTAGGCCGCCGGGGCGATGGCGATGCCCAGCCATTGCAGCCGGAGCCACGGCTCCGCGGACCGGGGATCGGCCACGAAGAAGAGGACCAGGTCGCCCAGGTAGACGATGGAGACCGAGGCCAGCAGCCACGCCGCCCCCCGGGCGCTCCGGCTCTGGAAGTAATAAGCGAGCAGGTAGACCAGCAGGGAGAAGGCGGCGATGAGCAGCGCGGCGACGATAACGAAGTTGATCTGGATGATCAGGTCGAGCGGATCTGTTCGAGCCATCGCTGGATGCGCTGGATCATCACCCGGCGCCGGCCGGTGTAGCGGTGATCTCCCCCATCGATGAGGGCCAGGTCGGTGTTCAGCCCGGCCCGGTGATGGAGGGTCAAGCTCTGGCGGTGATGCACCACCGGGTCCGCGGTCCCGTGGACGATGAGGAGCGGCCGCGGGGAGAGCCGATCGACCACCTCCACCGGCTGAAGCCCTTCGGCGCAGGCCCGCAGGTCCTCCCGCAGGCGCTCCACCGTCATCCCCTGCATGAAGCGGACCCAGTCGGCGAGCATCGCCTCATCCGGCGTCCAGGCCCGCAGGTCGCTCACCGTAGAGAGCGTGATCAGCGCGAAGGGGCGGGGGTCCTGGGCCGCGGCGAGCACCGCGGCCCAGCCCCCGATGCTGTAGCCCAGCAGGACCAGACGATGGGGGTCCACCGCCGGTTGGGCCAGGGCCCAATCGACGGCGGCCCGGACATCCTCCACCAGGGTGGTGAGGCGGTAAGGGCCTTCGCTTCCCCAGCATCCCCGATAGTGGAAGACCAGCACGTTCCACCCCGCATCCCGGAGGGCGTCGGCCAGGTCCAGGTTGAGCTCCACGCCGGCGATGCCGTGGGCCATCACCAGCGTGGGATGGGGTCCCTCCCCATCCGCCCGGTAGAAGCGCCCGAGCAGCCGATACCCGTCGCTCTCGAAGATCACGCCGCTCAGCATCGCAGGCCGCGTCCCTCCGGGAAGTTCCGGCCGGCGGGGCCGGTCAGTCGATCACCGTCTGGCTTTGCTCGCGCATGTATTGGATCAAGTAATACGGTCCGCCGGCGCCCCGGCCGGTGGAGCCGCTGGCCTTCCAGCCCCCGAAGGGCTGGTAGCCGGGCCAGGCCCCGGTGGTCGCCCCCGCCGCCCGGTTGACGTAGGTCACGCCGGCCTCGATGTGATCGAAGAACCACTGGATCTCCTCCGGGTCGTTGCTGTAGAAGCCGGCGGTCAGACCGTAGTCCACCGCGTTGGCGTAGCGCATGGCCTCCTCCAGGGAATCCACGGTCACGATGCAGGTGATGGGGAGGAACATCTCCTCCCGGAGCAGGGGGTGATCCGGCGGGAGGCCGTCGACCACCGTGGGCTCCACAAAGTAGCCTTTGGCGAACTCCCCCTCGGTCAGGACGTTGCCCCCGAAGAGGACCACGCCGTCGCGGCGGAGGATCTCCATATACCGCTGGAACTTCTCATAGGCGGTCCGGTTGATCACCGGACCCAGGAACACGTCCCGCTGGGTGGGGTCGCCGATGCGGATCTTGCTGGTGAGGTCCAGGAACTTCTCCAGGAAGGCGTCCCGCACCGGGCGCTCCACGTAGATCCGCGAGGCCGCCGAGCACTTCTGGCCCTGGAGGCCGAAGGCCGAGCGCATGCAGCCCAGGGCCGCCCGGTCTAAATCCGCGTGGCGGCTGATGATCACCGGGTTCTTGCCTCCCATCTCCAGGATGATGGGTTTGGGATAGCGGGTCGAGGCCGCCACCTTGCGGTAGATGGACATCCCCACCTCATAGCTGCCGGTGAAGGTGATCCCGGCCACGTCCGGGTGCAGGACCAGGGGGTCGCCGACCTCGCTCCCGCTTCCGGTGATGTAGTTGAAGGCCCCCTCGGGCACCCCGGCGTCGCGGAAGATCTCATAGAGCTGATAGCCCACGTAGGGGGTGTCCGACGCCGGCTTGAACACCACCGTGTTGCCGGCCAGCAGGGCCGCCCCAGCGGGGCCGCCGGCCAGGGCCAGGGGGAAGTTGAAGGGGGAGATCACCGCCCACACCCCGTAGGGCTTCAGGACGCTGCGGTTGTGGTGCTTGGGGGATTCCTGCTTCATGGGCACGACGTAGCCGTCGTGGGCCTCCATCTGGTCGCAGTAGTAGCGGATGAGATCCGCGGTCTCCTCCACGTCCCCCAGGGCTTCCAGGCGGTTCTTGCCCACCTCCAGGCTCATCAGCGCCGCCAGCTCGAAGGCCCGCTCGCTGATGAGGTCCGCCGCCCGGCGCAGGATCTTCACCCGCTCCGTCCAGGGGGTGCGGCTCCAGGCCGGGAAGGCCGCCTTCGCCGCCGCCACCGCGTCCGCCACGTCCTCAGGGGTCCCCCGCTGGAAGATCCCCAGCAGCCAGTCGGTGTTGATCGGGGAGCGATCCTCAAAGGTGCGCTCGGCGTAGCGGGGCTGCCCGCCGATGACCATGGGGACGGTCCCGCCCAGGCTCTCCCGGACCTTCCCCAGGGCGACCTCGTAGCGGATGTGAAGCTCCTCGCTGGGGACGGCGAGGGTGGCATAGGTGATCTTGAAGGGCTGGGCCGGGGCCTCCGCCGCCGGGGCCCCCCGGCGGCGTGGGGAGACCGCGCGCGCGGGCGCCTTCCGGGTCGTTTTACGGGCCGCCTTCTTCGGCGCCGCCTTCCGCGTCGTCTTACGCGTGGGCTTCTTCGCAGGCATTCTGACCTCCTGAGCCAGTGTTCTGCGCTTGCAAGACCACCTTCCTCAATCGAAGAAATAGGGGATCCGCAGGCCCCCGGTCAGGGTCTCCCGTTTGAGGGGGAGGATGAGACCGTGGAGGGCTTCCTCGGGGACCTTCACGCGCTTCCCTTCCAGCGTTCGGAGGCCTTCGGCACGGAGCAAAGGATCCTCTACGCCCGGAGGCGTCTGCACCTCCTCCAGGGCCATCAGGCGACAAAGGACCCGCCGCATCGCCGGATCCTCCCCCTCTACGGCCGCCCGGAACCGGGCGACCACCTGAGGGCCCTGAACCGAGCGCCACGCGAATCGGATCTCGACTTCCTTCCCGGAGGACTCCATCGATCGCTTCGTCAATCCGCCCTGATGATCTAACTTGATTATAAACCAGACCGGAGACGGTGAAGTCCTCCCCGACCCTGGGGGATTGGGAGTTGGGTTGGGATCGGATAAACTAAATTCCAACCCGGATGGCTGCGGTGGGAGAGAGGCGCTGCGTCTAAGAGCAC
>Ga0209670_101222_pt1 | contig 12179 bp, 9 predicted proteins | sample PerSpoBPS_BMetaG_FD_184741 | JGI IMG/M metagenome (GOLD analysis project Ga0209670, IMG submission 184741) | Thermal spring microbial communities from Yellowstone National Park, Wyoming, USA - Perpetual Spouter B (PS_B) MetaG (SPAdes) (version 3) | ecosystem: Environmental > Aquatic > Thermal...
ACATCGGCATCGGTTTTCGCTGCTTGGCGGGACAACTCCAAAGAGTCGCCAACGAAATCGGCAAGGTCTTGAATGACTGGCAACTGGTAGTTGTGAGCCAAGATGACAGCGTTTCGCTCCTTGCGCAGCCGGTTGATGCCCTCAATGAGTTGCTCCTCGGTCATGTTCCGTATCTCTTCGTCCTGCTCAACCGCCCTCGTCGCCTCAGTATCCGCAACGGAAGGTCTCTGCTTGACAGGAAGCAAGTCTGTCTCCAGCATGTCGGATCAACTCCTTCGCAAAGCGAAACACTGATTTGCCGTCTATAAAGGATAGCGCAAGCATGTCCTCTATTTCCAGACAACAAGTGGAGTCCGTTAGACTTGGGTTCAACTTTGTTTCTCAAATCCTCAAAATTGCCGTCAAATTCGTCAAAACTGGTGGGTTTCCAAGTCTTTACAAACTCTCTCTCTCGTTACAATGATAGTGGCTTAAAGGTCGCGTTGAGTGTTATGGCCATGACGCCGGGGGCAGGTGAGTTTAAAAGATGCGGCGATGGTTATTGCTTACCAGTGCTGTTGCGATGATAATGACAGGTTTAGGTGCTCAACCTCAAGTGAAAGTTGAAGGAGTTCTTAAAGGTTATTTCCTTACCTCTGATGGAACATTGTCAGTGAAAGAAGTTCCCTTCGGTTTCCCTGAAAAACCCTTTTCGCCCGACCTTCCTGACCGTCTTTTCCCACTGTGGGCAGGATACTACCTCCAAGCGAAATTTGTTTCCTCAAAGCCTATTCAAAGCGTTTGGCTTCTTTCAGGAAGTGGGAGGTTGTTGTGGAGAAGACATTATCCTGAAGGTGTAACGGAAGAGACCATTCCATATCAAGCAGGCGGATGGGTTGGTTTGAAAGGGCAAGATGGACTTTCTGTGCGTTTGTTAGTTCGTTTTGGTGATGGGAAGGAAGAAATAATTCACCCAAACTTCCCCCTTCGTTTTGAACGGGTTCTGCCGTTGAAAGTTGATTGGTTGGACTTTGTTCGGATTGCTGAAGTGGCGAACCTATTGAAAGCAAAAGGAAAGGAAATTTGGAAAGGTTTTAGTTTGAAAGGAATACCGTTTCTGTTGGAAGGTGATGAGGGACAGTGGGTTCTGATAAATCATCCCAAACCACCAAAAGGATTTGTGAGGTATAAAGGGCTATTACCAAAAGTTCCCTTTAAGATGACGGTTTATGTGGGAGAAAGGGTGTTGGGTGACGAAAGACATGAAGAGATTGGAGGTTGGGTTGAGAAAGTTAACGGTGTATGGACGGCAGCCTTGCGTTATTTCCCTAACTGGTGGGTTTTGGAAGATTGTGCCCCACCAGGTTACACAATTTATCGTCAACCGGATGCCCTTCAAAGATTAGAAATCATCGTTCATGAAGCTTTTCATGTTTGGTGGTTTCAAAAGGTGGAAATGCCAAAAGTGGAAGGACGAAAGAAAACATCCCAAGCAATTGTTGCTGAAATAGCAGAAAGAGAATGTTTGGCGCGTGCTTTAGAGGCGAAAGAGGAAAATGAAAGAAAGCAATGGGCTAAAGCGTTTTTGATACAGCGAGAAAAAAGACGGCGATTAGAAGGGGCAAACGAAGCAGAAACTATCTTTGAACAGTGGGAAGAATTATGTGAAGGTATTGCTACCTTTGTTCATTGGAAAGCGATGCAAGCGGGATATGCAAACGATTATCAGCCCATTCCTGAAATGGATGCTGACCCAAATTTTCATGGTTACCAGTCTAGCAATGAAGTAACTCCTAAAGCCGTGAGAGGGGTTAGTTTGTTGGAACGCCCTCACACTTTAGGTTTGGCTCAGATACTTTTGCTTTCAGAGTGGTTTGATGGCTGGCAAAGAGAGATTATGAGTGGCAAGAATTTAGAGGAAGTGCTTAGTCAGGCACTTCAAGATGTTACTGTTGCACCCGAACTATTAGTAGAAGTAGAAGCAAGTGCGGACAAAGAATTTAAGGAAGCGTTAGAAAGAACGAGAGTTGGGAAGTTCAAAGAAGCAAAGTTACCACACCCCAATGTCACGATTTGGCTTTATCCTCCTGCTGAGATTATCCACCTGATAAAGCAATTAGAAGAAACCTTTGGAAAACCTCTGATGGGAATTAACTTACCCTTGCCGGAATTTTCCATCCAAGTTTCGCCGCCTGTTTGGGCTGTGCCTGATATGGTGAAAAGCCGACTTGGAATCCTGTGGGATGTCAATAAGCAATTAATGATAGTGCATCACCCAAATGGGACAGTAGCCTTGATTGGGGATGGTTTAGAGGTTCGTGGTGACTTGAAAGTAACTTGGGACGAAAGCGGGGTTCATGTGCGCCCCGATGACAACACAAAGTATGCAACAGGAGGTGCATCAAAGATGTTGCGCAAAAAGGCGTGGTATGCTGTCGTATTACCTGTAGCACTACTGGCAGCAATTGCCGGTCAAAACACAAAGGCACTGCAGGAGCAAGAGATCATCGTAATGGAGGGCACCATTACTGGGGTGCTCCTCAACGCGGCAACGGACCAATTTGAGACCGTTACACTTCCTGTCCCAAGTACTGACGAGGACTACTTCTACGTTGACGAGGAAGAATATACTCTTCATGCAACTTTCACTCCTTCATGGGATCCAACTAATCCTACGACAACAGACATCATTTTTAGAGTGTACGCTACTTATTACTTTAATGGCTCTCCTAAATTGGTTTGGAATTTCCAGATCGTATCAGGACCTACAATTACTGTTGGTGGGAGAAAATATGACACATCTATTGTCACTCGCCCTTGCCCTTGTGTGGGAGGGACAGAACAACGAGTATGCGCTCAATTAATTGACCGTGCTATTGGACGGGTAGTGTTTTGCTACCCAATCAAAAAAGTTCCGCCACCCGGACAATTGCTGGTAAAAGTGTTTCTCATTAAAGAGAACGAAGAAGATCCCCTAAAACCACAAATTGAACCCTTTCAAGATGTTTCAGTTGAGGCATATCTCTGGAGTGAAAAGAAAAAGCGATGGGAATTTAAGGCTAAAGTCAAAACCGATGCCAATGGAGAAGCTCTGTTCTCCGAACTTGCACCCGGAAATTATCAATTGCGCGGCTTTAAAGGTAGACCTATCGCAGCCTGTCCACAAGTAACCGAAGAAGCCACAGTCATCAAAAATCAACGCAACACTACCAGCATGTATTTCTACCTCCACAAGCCCATCAAGGGGCAGGTGATGGAGCAAACCAGTAATGGGCAAACTATTGCTCTACCTAATGCAGTAGCCTACCTTTACAAGGGCGAAGAACGACTCTCAGACCCTGACCTTTGTAAAAGTGACAATAATGGCTACTTCTTTATCCCAGCACCTAACATTGATACGGCTTTAAATCAGTATGGTAGTGGCAGTTACACTGTCAAGGTTGTCCCCCCACCTCGGTCCATGATGAAAGCAGTCCCAGTAAGTCCAGAAGAAGGGACTAAGGATGTGAGTTTGACCAAATGTGAGCGTAAAGATCCTAAAGATGAATGCCCTCGTGCTCTAACAATAGATGTGGGCATTTTTGTTTTCACCTACAAGCCTGCTTTTCCTGGTCCTGGTGGAGGCAGTTGAAGTTAATTCCGATTGTGAAGGCTCGTCATAGTAGCGTCACGGTAACGGTTGTGCCTGCTTCAAGGTGAGTCACTTCTTCTGGGATGACGATGAAGCCGTCGGCGTGGGAAAGGCTGGTGATGGTTGAAGATTCCTTGTAAGCCCTTTCAGCCCAGCCGTTTCGGAGCCTGACAGTGAAAAACTGTCGCAGACCTTCAATTGACTTGACATCTTGGGCAAGTTTAGCCTGAACGGTTTTGGGCTTCCATTCGGGCAGGCGAGCCAATTTGCGAAGGACGGGGACGAGCAAAACATGAGCCACCATTAAGCAAGAAGTCGGGAAACCGGGCAAATTGATGACCAACTTCCCATCCACAACTGCAGCCAAAGTTGGGCGACCGGGACGAGTGGCGAGACCGTGAAAAAGGAGCGTCCCCCGCTCGCCGATCAGGCGTGGCAATATGTCTCGTTGCCCAATTGAACTGCCGGCGGTAAAGACAACCATGTCAGCGTTCTCAACGGCATCTTCAAGGGCATCTTGCAACGATTTCTCATCATCGGGCACAATGTCTTTCAGCAAAGGTTCGCATCCATGTTGGCGCATCAACGAAGCGAGCGTGTAGGAATTCATGTCGTAAACTTGTCCCAACCGCAAAGGTTCGCCGGGCTTTGCAACCTCGCTGCCGGTCGGGATGACAGCGATTTTGGGGCGTGCATAGACGGGAACATTTTCCAGACCCAATCCTGCCAACACCCCAATTCGCGCTGGGGTGAGCAATGTCCCTTCGGTGAGAACTGTTTCGCCGACTCGTATATCTGCGCCTCGTTCGTCAATGTTTGCGTGCTTGGGATAGGCTTTAAGGATAAGCACCAAATCGCCTTGCCTTTTCGTGTCCTCAACAGGCACAACGCAATTTGAGCCTTTGGGAATAGGTGCTCCGGTGGCTATTTCAAAGCAGGTTCCATCAGTCACTTCTGCGTTTGGTGGTTTATCGCCCGCAAGCACTTGCCCGATGACTTTTAACGCGACGGGGTTTTCAAGAGACGCTTCAGCGATGTCCTCTGCCCGAACGGCGTAGCCGTCCATTGCTGCCCTGTCAAAAGGCGGGACATCAAAAGGAGCAACGATGTCCTCAGCCAAAACGCGGTAGCCACACTCTGTCAAGGCAACTTTTTCTTTGCGCTCTATCGGTTTGGCAGCATCCATCAATTTCTCCAACGCCTCATCAAATCTCGTCAGCGGCTTGCCTCCAAGGTAGTAGCGCATAACGCTTTCTCCTTTCCATGTCCCTTGTCCCATGTCCTCCCTGCCCAAAGATTAAGGTGCAATGCCTCCGCACCACAGCCCAGTGCGCTCATCCAAGTTGAACATCAGGTTGAAACACTGAACGGCGTTCCCTGAAGCGCCCTTGAGGAGATTGTCAATCGCAGAGAGAGCGATGACCCTTTGGGTTCTCTCATCCACGACGACGGAGACATCGCAGAAGTTGCTCCCGACAACCGCTTTAACTCGCGGCAGTTCGCCAATTTCAAGCAGGCGAACGAAAGGTTCGTGGGCATAATCCGACTCGTAAACTTTGTGGACATCTTCCGTGCTCAACGGTTCTGTCAATCTTGCGTATGCGGTGGTGAAAATCCCGCGAACCATAGGGACAAGGTGCGGCGTGAAAGTCAGGCGGACTGATTCGCCTGCCAGTTCCGAAAATTCCTGTTCCATCTCAGGCGTGTGTCTGTGGTTCGCGACGCCGTAAGCCCTAAAGTCTTCGTCCAACTCTGTGAACAGGTAACCGACTTCAAGCCTTGAGCGCCCCGCACCTGAGATACCCGATTTGCTGTCAATCACGATGCTGTCCAAGTGAACCAGTTTCCGTCGCAGAAGGGGCGCTAAAGCAAGCAGGGCTGAGACGGGATAGCAACCGGGATTGGCGACCAATCGTGCGTTGCGAATTTGCTCCCGGCGAATTTCCGGCAATCCGTAAACCGCTTCGGCGAGCAAGTCTTTTGCGGAATGGGATTTGCGATACCACCGTTCATAAGTTTCGTGGTTGCGAAAGCGGAAATCGGCGGATAGGTCAATCACCTTGACACCTTTTTCAAGCAACTTTGGTGCAAGTTCCATCGCAACTCCATTGGGGACAGCCAAAAAGGCAGCATCAACGCCATCGAGCAGGCTGTCATCGTATGGGACGCATTCAAGTTTCGTGAGACCTCTCAGGTGCGGGTGAGCCTTATGGAGCGGAAGTGCATCTTCCGAAGACAAACGGAGCAAGGCAGCAATTTCTGCGTTAGGGTGCTGAAGTAGCAGCCTCACCAGTTCGCCCCCAGTGTATCCTGTCGCCCCGATAATCGCGACTTTGAGTTTCCTGCTTTCCATGCTTCGTGCCTCCTTGACTGCCGGAGTGTTTGAAAAATGCGGTCACTTCTTGAGCCGCTCTTTCAGCCTCTCCCACCAGTTGGGTTCAGCTCCTTTGGGCTCAACACCCATAGTCTTTGCCAGTTGCCTTAGAAGTTTCCTTTGCTCCTCCGTCAACTCAGTTGGCACTGTGACTTGGACATGGACAAACAAATCGCCTCGTCGCCCGCTGCGCATGCTGACGAAACCTTTTCGCGGGATTTTCAAGACGGTGCCAGGCTGCGTTCCCGGCGGGATTGTCAACTCCGCTTTTCCGTCCAGCGTCTCAACTTCAACCACATCGCCCAAAGCGAGTTGCGGGAATGTTAATGGCAACTCCATGTGCAGGTTTATGCCTTCTCGCCTAAATACAGGGTGCGGTTTGATGCGGACGGTGACATACAAATCGCCCGGCGGTCCACCAGCCTTGCCCGAGTTACCTTGTCCAGGTATGCGAAGGGTCATTCCGTCTTCAATTCCCGCCGGCAACTCAACTTTGACCTTTCTGGTAGTCTCAATTCGCCCTATGCCTTGACATGTGTCGCAGATTTGGGCAGCAACTTGCCCACTTCCTTGACATGTCGGGCAAGTGGTCATCGTTCTCATGAAGACGCCACCGGCTTGACGGGAGTAAGTGATGCGACCGCTCCCGTGGCAATCTGGGCACCGCTTGAAACCTCCCAGAGCGCCGAAACCGCTACATTCTGGGCATGTGACCAAGACATCAACCTCAACTTCTTTTTCGCCGCCGTGAAAAGCCTCCTCAAGGGTGATTTCCAAAACCGCTTCAATGTCTTCGCCTCGTTCTGTTCGGGTTCGGTAACGGCTGGTGGTTCTGAAGCCGAAGAATTCGTCCACCATCCTCATCAAGTCTTCAAAGGGGTCAAACCCGTATCCGCCGGGCACAGGGACTTCGCCGACAGTGCCGTAAAGGTCATACTGGCGACGCTTCTCCGGGTCGGATAAAACTTCGTAGGCTTCCTGAATTTCCTTGAACCGTTCTTCCGCTTCCTTACGGTTTTCGGGATGCAGGTCAGGATGCCATTGCTTGACCAAGCGCCGATATGCCTGTTTGATTTCCTCTTGTGTCGCATTGCGCGGCACACCCAATATGGCGTAATAGTCTTTGTGCCCCTGCGGCACGGCTTAACCCCTCCGTCACTTCAAAAAGTTTTGAACGATGATTCCTGCCAGCATAAGCAGGACGGGTATGGCAAAGGCGAGAAACCAACGCTCCAGTCGTTGAATCTCGCCGCGAAGCGCTTCTATCTCTTGCCGTAATTCTCTGTGGATTGCTTCATCTCTTTCTTCCGCTTGCTGGAATCCCAGTTGCATTTCCCGTCGCAGCGCTTCAAATCGCTCATCCATCTCCTGCCTTAACGCTTCAAATCGCTCATTTGTCTCCCGCCTCAGGCTTTCGTCTCTCTCCGCTGCTTGCTGAAATCCCTGTTGCATCTCCCGCCTTAGACTTTCATCCCTTTCCATTGCTTGCAAAAATCCCTGCTGCATCTCCCTCATCAGTGCTTCAAATCGCTCGTTCGTTTCTCGCCTTAGACCTTCATCCCTTTCCGCTGCTTGCTGGAATCTTTGCTCTATCTCCCGTCTCAGAACCTCGTCCCTCTCTTCAGCTCTTTTGAATCCCTGTTCCACTTCTCGCCTCAACGCCTCTTCTCTTTCTTCGGCTCGCTTAAACCATTGCTCCATTTCCCGCCTCAGAGCCTCGTCCCTCTCTTCGGCACGCTTAAACCCCTGCTCCATTTCCCGCCTCAGCATTTCGTCCCTCTCTTCGGCTCTTTTGAATCCCTGCTCCATCGCAATTCTCAAACCGTTGATTTCAGCCTCAAGGGTAGAACGGAGACCATTGATTTCCGCTTCAAAAGCAGAACGAAGCCCTCTGATCTCCGCCTCAAGGGTGGAGCGGACACCTTCAATCTTTGCATCCAAGTAGCGGACGAAAGGTGGCTCAACATCAATGGCTAAAGGCAAATGCTGCCACAGGGCTTCAAGGAACTGGCGGATTTCGTCTTCAGATTTGCCCAACGCCTCTGCCAAGTCAGCAATCAAACTTCGTCGGTGCATTCAGTTTCGCCCTCCTCAGCGGGCTGTGGCGCTGTAAGTTGTGGTGCTGGCTTTACCGCCACATAGACCTTTGCTGGTCTTATGACCCTATCTCCCATCTTGTAGCCCCGCTCCACTTCACCGACGATGAGACCTTCCTCGACATCTTCCCGCTCAACTCGCTCAAAGGCTTCGTGGTAGTATGGGTCAAACTTTTGCCCTTCTGTCTGGATGGGCTCAACATCAAGCCGCCTCAATGCCTCTTGGAACAACCTGACGATGAGTTCCAAACCGCGCTTGAAAGCGTTCAGGTCGGATGTTTCCGTAAGGGAAGAAAGCGCCCTCTCCATATTGTCAAGGACGGGGAGAACAGCCAGCACGGCATCTTCCTTGCCTTTGTTGTAAGCCTCAACCCTTTCCTGCATGACCCGCTTTCGGAAGTTTTGAAAGTCTGCAGAGACCCTAATCCAACGCTCCTTGTAATCCTCAGCCTCAGCCTTCGCTTGTGCCAATTGCTCCTCCAGTTCAGCGATGCGGGCTTTGAGTTCCTCAATCGAAGGCTCTTGCTCTGTCACAACGGTTTCCCCAGTTGCTTCGGTTGGCTCAGAAGTCTCCGCTACTGGCTCTTCAACCTCGTTTGAGAGATTCTCAGCCTGCTTGAGTTCTTCGTCCATCTCCCATCACCTCGCTCTGGGAAAGTCAAAAGTCTTTTCTGCTCAGGATTGGAGCGAAGCGGTCGGCAGGTCTCGGTTGTCGCTGCAATACGCATCATTAAGTTTGGCACATCGGTTGTGTGAATTGGATTGCTGTGAACTGCCTTTCGCAACTAAATTTGCTCCAAGACTGCTTGAGCGAAAAGCGGTATCAGCAACTCGTGGTGACCGACAATGTAGTAGCCCTTCCCGCCTAACGCATCAGCCTTTTCGGGTGGGTTGCGCCAAGCGCGATAATGGCGGATGAAGTCGAAGGTGACGCCGATAAATTTTTCAGGTTCGCCCCACAGGTTGCGTGAAACGGTCAATGCCTTTTCAAGGACTGTCGGGAGCAAAACCGCAGAACCCCAAAGCATCACCACTCCACCCGTTAAGTCTTTGACCAACCTGCAGAGTAGCCTGAAATCGTGATGGGTCGCTACGCCCCAAGCGGCAGGGTCAAAACTCCCGTGCATGTGGTTGACATCGGTTCCAAAAGCGACATGAACGGTCACGGGCACATCCATCTTGGCACATTGAGCGAGAACGCTGAATTCAACGAACTTGCCGTTACTTTCCAAGAGAGCCTGCCCTATCGCTTGCCCCAAGCCAATTCCTTGCTCGGCAGCCTTTTTCGCCGCTGCATTGATGAAATCGCAGGGCTCTTTCGCCATCCCGAAGGTTCCCACTTTCATGCCTTCAGTGACATCCTCGCTCGTCTTGCCGAAAAGCGCTAACTCAACATCGTGGAATGCTGTCGCACCGTTGATGGCAACCGAAGTGATGACACCTTCCCTTGCCAACTGGACGACAATCGGTCCCAACCCAACTTTGATGACATGAGCGCCAAACAGCACGATGACGGGTCTTCCATTCTTGCGAGCCTTGACAACTGCATCCACGACTTCCTTCAAATCCTTTGCGGCAAGGATAATGGGAAGAGATTGCCAGAACTCAGCGAAACTTGCCCCTTTGCGCAAGGGTTTTGCCAGCAAGTCAACTTCCACTTTGCTTTCCCTTTCGGCGACGGAAATCGTTTTCACTTTCGTCAAGTCTGCAGGTTGGATTTCACCGCTCATTTTTTCACCCCCAGTTCGTCCAGCCAACGAAGTGGCGGGACTCGTTTGATGTCCTCGGTCAGCGAGCGGCATTCGGCGTAAACTTGAAACGCCACGAAAATTGCCATCAAAATCCACAACTCAACCGTTGCGATACCGGACGAAGGCGACATCCAATGGTTCAAAACCCAAACGCCAAAGCATGCCCCCAACGGGTTTGAGCCAGCATCGCCCATCATCGCTTGCCGCCGAAAATCTGCGGGAGCGTAAGCAACGGTTCCCGCCAACAAAGGCAGCAAAGACCACCAACCTTCCCCACCCGAAACGAGCAAACCGACTAAAGACAGTGCCCAAAACCCCTTCAACGCCCGCGAAGGGCGAACATCAAGCAAGTTCAAAGTGTTGGCGCTGATGGCAATGAGAACTGTCCCGAAAACGAGCAACGAAAGCCAATTTACGGAAAGGCGCGGGACAGATGGCGAGACATTTACCGAGAACAGCCACGCCGAGAGAAAGATTGCCCCAATCCCACCTCCGACCAGTTTGATGAACCCCGTCGTGATTCTCTTTTGACGGAAGAGAGCCATCAAGTGTCCGCGCCAACCTTTAGCGACCCCATCTCCAGCAAGGTCATCAAGCAACCCCAAGGAACCGAACCACAAAGCAGCAAACATCAACTGTCCGCCTTCGTGCCAATCCACAAACCCTCGCCAACAAAGCAGCAGCCAGCCCAAAACGGCGCTGCCGATGAAAGCCAACCCAGCACTACTGACGACTTCTTCGCCCAAGAAGTTTTTCCGCCGCAGCAGGGGTTGATGGAAGATGTTTCGGAGTGTAAGCCTTGTCCACAGGGCGACGAACGCGGCTACTAAAACGGCGATGACAGCCTCCCTCATTTTGGCTCACTTCCGCTCATTCAACCTTCGGTGGCACAATACCGCGCTGCCCTTGATACTTGCCTTGCCTGTCCGCATACGAAACTTCGCAAATCTCATCGGCGCCGATGAAGATAACTTGGGCAATCCCCTCATTTGCGTAAATCTTTGCGGGAAGCGGTGTCGTGTTGGAAATCTCAATGGTCACATGCCCTTCCCATTCAGGCTCTAAGGGCGTTACATTCACGACGATTCCGCAGTTGTGGACGAAGACTCCTGCTTCCAAGGCAAAGTTGCCCGCTTCAGGAACCGTCAGGCAAAAAACATCATGCTCCCCTTTCAACTCCCGCACCGCCACGATTTGATGATTGCGCTGTGACCGAAATTCGGCAATCACTTGCGGGAAGCGTCGGAAAACACTTCTATCACAACCCAGTAGCCTTGCTGCCCCTCGTAGGGAGCCTGCTACTCTCAAGGCTTCAGCGAGCTTTTCCTCCGTGATGTCCGTGCGTAAGCGGATGCGTCGGGCAATCTCTCGTTGCTTTTCTCTTCGTTCGTCGGAAACGCTCATCCACCACTCCCGCGCTCGCTTAGCGACTTCCTGTTTCCGCTCGGCATTGGCTTCCCAAAACTTTCGGTAGGCAATACTTCTCCCACAACGGCGTTCTTCTGTCCAATACGCTTGGTGCTTCCTGCGGAGCGCTTCTCTTGCCGACAGATACTTTTCATCCCGCCAGAAAAGCAATGCTCGGCAGCGTTGCTTTTCACAGAAATTTGCCAGCCATTCAGGGTTTTCTCTCAACCGAGCAAAAGCTGCTCGGATGCGATAGCCGTGTTGTTCAGGATCAAGGTCTCTGGTCGCGTTGTGATATTGGAGATGTTCAGACGAAGGAACGCGAGCAATATTCCAAGGCATGTTGTTTCGGCGGTTGCCATCAAGGTGATGGCGGTGAGTGTTGGGCAAATCGGGGTAAATGCCGTGCCGCAAATTCCACTCATCGGAGAGCCGATGGGTCGGGTAGTAGCACCCCGTTAGGGGCTGATAAACCATTTCATATCCCCGAAAAACGCGGCGATAAAGGGGCATCAATCGGTCGCCGGGACGCAAATCGGCAGCAGGCACCATCAGTCCATCCCGCGTCAAGAATAGGTGGTCAGGTGTGCAGTGAATTTTCTGCCCGTTGTCCAAAGTGATTTCCAGCAAACTGTCCCGCCCGATGTAGCGGGGGGCAACCAGTTCCGTCACAATGATGCGACCGAAAGGACCGACGCTGTAGCCGAAAAAGCGTTCTCCCCTTTCCCATCGTTGTGCCATCTCCTCCAGCGTCGGTGCCGTCCCGTCCACCAGCGCCACGCGCGTGTCGCCACTGAAACAACGGGCATAAGATGATTTCCCGACGACAATGCAAATGACATCGCGGGGGATGCGGAAATATTCAACGCTGCGCCCGAGCACGAAACTGTTAGGCGGGATGATGCAGTAATCGCCTCTGTGCCGGACGAAGGCTCGTTCGT
>Ga0209670_101227_pt1 | contig 12149 bp, 6 predicted proteins | sample PerSpoBPS_BMetaG_FD_184741 | JGI IMG/M metagenome (GOLD analysis project Ga0209670, IMG submission 184741) | Thermal spring microbial communities from Yellowstone National Park, Wyoming, USA - Perpetual Spouter B (PS_B) MetaG (SPAdes) (version 3) | ecosystem: Environmental > Aquatic > Thermal...
TCCACTTCCACTTCCGCCTCGTTCCCTTCTACCTTTAGCGAGTAAATCTCATACAAAAAGTGCCTGTAGGGTTTGGCATCAGGGTTAAACCTCTGGTAGCAAAAGCCTGTGGAAGGTTTCTCAAGAATAATGTATATGTTTAACTTTGGTGGAAGCTCAAAACCCTCAAACTCAAAGCTAAGACCCTTGTAGTCTTTCAAAAGACTGATGAAAAGGTTTTTAAAGATGGAGGTTATACGGTCTTTTTCATTCTTGGTTGGGTTTGGGTTTGGGTTAGAAAGGATTTCTATGGTCTGTTTATTTAAGGTTTGCACCGGCACACCAAAGAAGTCATAAACAAAGCTAAAGTAATCCCAAAAACCATAACCACCATTTGCTTCCCGCACGTCCGTGTTGAGTAGCAAAAGGGCTCCCACCAAGCTCTTTTCCTTTTCTGCAATAGCCTTCAGGTTCTTTATCCTACAGGCAAAGTAAATAAGGCTAAAAAGTAGATCCAAAGAGTCTTCAGGCTTCAGATTATCAAGGTCAAGCTTTTTAAGTTTCTCTAAGTTGGGTATGATGTCCTCTATTGGTCTGGGCTCTTTTTCTAGGTCTATCTCTGCGTTGCCTACGAAATTTTTTGCCAAGCGCAAAGCATTTTTAAAACCTTTTTCAAAGTCTTTTAGCCTTCCTTCTAAGCCCTTTTCATAAAAGATGTAGAGCTTTATCTTCTTGCTTGGTGCGAAAAATATACCGTAGGTGAGCCTTCCTTCTTGTTGGTCTTTTTTAACAAAGGTAGCCAAAAGATCGTCCCTTTCTCCCTTTAAAAGCTTTTTTAAGGTTTCCTTCCAGTCCTTTCTGAGTTCTTTAAGAAATTCTTCATTTTCCCATTTTTTTAAAAACTCCAGAAACTGTTGCTTGGCATCCTCTTCGTCTTCTGTCTTATAAAGCTCTTTCCTTAGTGCATACAAAAGGTCATTCCAAAAAGGCTCATTGGACTTTAGCTCCTCAATTAGTTCCTCTGCGGTTTTTCTTTTCCAAAAGAGCCTTGCCCTGCTCACAAGTAAAGAGTCCGAAAAACCTTTAAAGTCAAAGGGTGCCAAATAGCCCACCAGCTTAAGATAAAGAGGATTTGACTTTATGTTTGGTGGCATATAATCTTCCAAAATTTGGATAAATTCCCTTACCCTTGAGAGCTCCTCTTTGATTTTTGGATTGTCCGTTAGACTCTCCCAAGCCCGGAGAACCTTTTTTCTACCCTCCCAAATTTTTTCCCTGCTAACCTGTGTGCCATCCTCCCCCACCAGTTTTAAAAAGACAAGCCCGCTTCTTTTGTCTAACTCCTGACCTGCCACCCTTCCCACCACCAAATTGAACTTTTCGCCCTTTTTATACCTATCAAACTCAAACCTTTCTGAACCTTTTATGGCTCTAAAGCCACGCATCCAGACCACACGATCCTTTTCATACCGGGCAACTCCCTTTAGTTGATAGTTTGGATTTAGCAAAAAGTTTGCCATTTCCTCCCTTAGGGCTTTTTTGTCTTTTTTCTTTCGGTCAAGTAGCCGATGGATTAAAATAGACCAATTTCTGGCATAATCTTCCTTTCCACTCCAAAAGAGCCCACCGTATATATAGTTGTTGGAAGAGAAATAGGAGCCTCTTGCAAACATTTCAACGCATTCTAAGCTTGCTCTACCTCTTATTTCAAAGTTTTTTTCTTTCATACTACTCCCCCAACAGCTTTATTATAAATTCGATGGGAAACTTTGCAAATCTACCACTTAAAACCTCCTTATATGGATAATCCTCTCCCAAAGGCACGCAGGCGTACTCCTTTTCAGTTCCAACAAAGCAGTAGGTAGTGGGTTCCACATTTCCCATAAGGGTATCTGCATTACCCCTGCCTATCCTTCCTCTTATCTTAAAGTTAACCTGTTCCTTTTCCCTCAAGAAGTGTTCGGTGAGCACCAAAGCATAAACAGGAATTATTGTGGGCATGTTTTTTGAAGTAGAAGGTAGTCCACCTTCTATGAAGCTTTTAAGTTCATCCGTTTTGTCCTGGTTATGGTCTTTTAGGACCTCCTCTAACTCTTCAAAAAGCTTTTTTATCTTCCACCTCTTTTCGTTTCCAAAGGTGGAGCGCACTTCCTGTTTTTCAAAAAGAATGTATGGATGGTAGTATTCAAATTCTTTTCTAAAATCGATCTGTACCGCATTCACAAAAATGGCGGAAAGAAGGGTGTTGTATAGCTTTTTTACCTTCTCTCTCTTTTCCTCGTCTTCCACAAAGGGAATAATGTTTTCCAAAAAGCTCAAAAAGCCCTCTATGTTTGCCACTTCGTTGGGTATGTATCTGGTGGCGTATTGGGTTGGCAGTGGAACAAGTACCTTTTCTTTGCCACTTTTTACAAACTGCTCCACTATGCCAAAAACAACCTTGTCCAAAAGAAGCTTTTGATTTAACGTATGCTTTGCTATCATAAGCCTGAGGATCTGTTCGTCCGCCTTGGGTTCATACTCCAAGATTCTTTCAATTAATGAATCCCACTGTGGATAGATGGGATAGACAAAGTGAAGCTCCTTTGGGTTTTTCTCCGTTTCTTCGTCCCCCCTCGCCCTTGAGATGGCTTGGATCATCTCCACCAAGTTGGACTCAATGCCAAAGTCCATGATGATGGCGTATATCTTGTTTATGGGTTTGTGAGGTCTTGAAAGATCTATGCCCCTTGAAAGGGCGGAGGTAGAAAGGATAATATCCTCGTTTCCTTGGTTTATTCTATCTTGGCTTTTGCGAGAGTCTGCGGTGGCTATCAAACAGCTATAACCCTCATCCTCAAGGCGGGTTTTTAACATAGCTAAAAGTTCCTTACTTTGCAAGAACAGAAAGGCGGTTTGACTTTGTTTGTCTTTAAAGGTGTGTTTTATGTAGCCTGCTATCCTGTTTGCCAGTTCTTCTTTGACTTCCTCAAACTTTTTAACTTCATCCACAAAAAGGAATTTTCTTTTTACTATTATTTTTGGAGAAGGATAGCCATGCTTTGCACGAACACTTACCTCTATGTCTTTATGCTTAAAGTCCTCCTCCTCTTTAAAATCTACAATAACCAAAGATTCAGGCACAACCTTAAACTCTCCATACTCTTCAAGCAACTTTTTTAGTATTGCGGGCGAGTAGCCGTTGGCATCAAAGAGATATAGGTTTGCCCTTCCGCCTTTTTCTTTAACCTTTTCTAAAAAGTCAAACATTTCCTCAATGGCATAAAGTCCGTTGCTGTGCCCTAAAAACTCATCCAAGATGATGTGGAAGGTATATTGGTCTGTTATGCGTTTGGAAAGGAGTTTATACAAGTGCTCTGATGTGGTATTCCCATACTGAGTTTCCACCAATGCCTGCTGTGTGCAAAGGGCCCATATGATGTCCTTTTTGCCTATCAAATTTAGTATCTGCTCTACTGTTCTCTTCAGAATGCCACTGTTGGCACTTAAATTTCTGTAGGTGTCTCCTATGTTTTCTACATAATTACCTTTGCTGTCTTGCCTCTTTTCGTAGACCAAACCTATGCTTTTATTGGAGTGCTTTAAGTATTCCAAAACCTTTATATATTCTTTATCCTGTGGATCTATGCCTTTTCCATTTCCTTCCAAGGCATCCTTTAAATCTTTTAGCTTTTTATACTCTCTATCCACCAATACCTTACGGGTTGCCATGTAAAGGACTATGTGCTTTCCCTCTTGCATCAGGATGCGGTTTCTGGTCTGTGTGGTCTTTCCCGAGCCCGCAGAGTGTAAAAGGCAAAGGGCTTTTATGTCTTGTGTCTTTGAAAAGAACTCATCCAGCTCTTTTCCCACATGTTTTCTTGCCTCCGCTATCTTTCCCGGCTCTATAATTTCCTCAGTGTTTTCTCTTTTTTGCATTTCTTTTTTAAGCCTTTCTATTTCCTTTGGAACCTCCTCTAAAAGCCTTTCCCTTCTTGCCCTACTTTCTGCCACCGCCTGCGAGTATTCCCAGTCTATTTGCTTGATCTTTTCATAAAGCTGTCTTACCCTTTCCCTGTAAGGGGAAAGGTCTTCTCCGTTCCAATAGAACCTTGCAGAAAAGGGCTCCGCCAACGGATAAAAAAGGGAAAGGCTAACCTCCCGCACATCTTTGGGCTTTTCTTCACACAGGTAATCCACTCCGTAAGAGATCACCTGAAGAAAACCCTTTAGCTCTGGGTTTGCGGTTTTCAAAGACAAGAGTTCCTCTTCCATTTCCAAAAGGCTCAAGACGAACCTTTCAAAGCCCACCTCCCCCAAGGACACATTCACCGGCAAGCCATAAATCCTGTAGGGAATAACTCCTTCCCCTTTATCCAGCAGAGCCCTTATGTCCCCCTCCGCACCCCCAAGCTTAAAATCCACCACATACAGAACTCCATCTGCTATAAACAGCAGGTCTGCGTTGATATAGATGCCCGCAATCTGACTACCCTCTCCTAGGTGGTACTTTATAAACCTTATATCTCTTACATCTCTAAAGCCCTTTCCGTATAAAGAACCCTCGTAATAGCCAAGCAAGAACAAAAACAACAAGGTATTTTTATCGGTCTGTAACAATCCCAGATTTTTAAGCTCCTGCGGAGGGTTTCCCAATTCAAAGGGCACGAGCCCTTTAAGCTGTTCCCACACGGAGGCAAGCTCCTCTAACCCACTACTGAGAAACTCGGATTTTATCTTTTCAAACTCACTCTCTTTAAAGCTTTCGTAATCCTCCACCCTGCCCTTTAAAAAGCCCAACTTAAAGGCAAACTCAAAAACGTCCCCCAAAACTTCAACCACTGGGGTCGCCATAATATGTTTATATAACGCAGGTTTTAGTTAATTTCTGACAATCTCTGTTAGCTTTTTCCCGTTGTAGATTAGCACCCGAAGTATATACACAGGCTAATTTTTATCATAGATTAGCAGGCTTAAGGTTTTAAATTCTTATAGCAAACTTTTTAGGAGGTAGCCTATGCTGAGAGCGGAGTGGATAGAAGGCAGGAAGAGGTTTAAAAACAAGACCCAGATGCACCTTGCCCGTCAGGGCATTATAACGGAAGAAATGCGGTATGTAGCAAAGAGGGAAGGATTGCACCCAGAGTTTGTTAGGCAGGAGGTAGCAAGGGGTAGGATGATCATTCCTGCCAACATAAACCATCTTCACCTTGAGCCCATGTGCATAGGCATAAACTCAAGGGTAAAGGTCAACGCTAACATAGGAAACTCGGGCTTGGCTTCTGACATACCCACCGAATTGGAAAAGCTGAGGGTAGCTATCAAGTACGGTGCGGACACGGTCATGGACCTATCCACTGGGGACGCCATAAAGGAAACCCGTGAAGCCATCATAAGAGAGAGCACGGTGCCCGTGGGAACTGTTCCCATATACGAAGCCTTTAAGAGGGCAAAGGGACAGGTCAAAAACATGACCGTGGACCTTATCCTTGATGTTATAGAGGAACAAGCTCAGCAGGGCGTCTCCTACATGACCATTCACGCGGGCATTCTCAGGGAGTTTTTGCCCATGGTCCAACACAGGGTTATGGGTATAGTGTCCCGTGGTGGTGCGATAATGGCCCAGTGGATGATAGAACACGGAAAGCAAAATCCCCTCTATGAGCACTTTGATAAGATATGCGAGATATTCAAAAAGTATGATGTTTCCTTCTCCTTGGGAGATGCCCTCAGGCCCGGAGCTATTGCGGACGCCGGCGACGACGCCCAGCTTGCAGAGCTAATGGTCCTTGGTGAGCTCACGGAAAGGGCATGGAAGCACGATGTTCAAGTGATGGTGGAAGGACCCGGACACGTGCCCTTGGACCAGATAGAGTTCAACATGAAGATTCAGCAGAAGATATGCCACGAAGCACCTTTCTATGTGCTTGGTCCTCTTGTAATAGACGTAGCCCCTGGGTATGACCATATTGCGTCTGCCATAGGTGCTGCGTTGGCGGGTTATTATGGTGCTGCAATGCTTTGTTATGTGACGCCCAAGGAGCACTTGGGACTTCCCAATGTGGAGGACGTAAAGCAAGGAGTTATTGCATACAAGATCGCTGCTCATGCGGCAGATGTAGCCAAACGCTTCCCCGGTGCCAGGGATTGGGACTTGGAAATGTCCAAGGCTCGCTTTGCCTTTGACTGGAACAGGCAGTTTGAGCTTGCTATAGACCCAGAGACTGCAAGGGCATACCATGATGAAACCCTACCTCAAGAGGGCTACAAAACTGCCAAATTCTGTTCTATGTGCGGTCCTGAGTTTTGCGCCTACAAGATATCCCAGCATGTTTCCGATAAGATGGAGGAAATGCTCCAGCAGGAAAACTGGATTGCACCCTGATCAAACAACCCCAAAGGGCTCCCAGCCCGGCGGGGCATTCTAATATTCCTTAAGTCAAATACTTCTCTATCTCCTGCTTTATGGATGGGTCTATGCCCAGTTTCTTGAGGTGTCTGTCCTCCGCCTTTAAAAGCTCATACAAGTTCTCAAAGTTGTTGTAAATGATCTTCTTTTTGACCTCTCCTATGCCCTTTATTCGGTCAAGGATGTCCTTTAGCCCCTCCTTTAGCCTTAGCTTTCTGTTGTAAGAGAGGGCAAAGCGATGGGCTTCGTCCCTGATCTGTCCGAAAATCCTATAGAGTATAGGATGTTCCTTTAGTCTTACCCTCTGCCCCCATTCGGTTAGCAAAATTTCCTCCTCCTTGGCGAGGGAGACCACCTTGATGGGCAAGCCAAACCTGTCCCTTACCCTTATGGCTACGCTCAGTTGTCCAAGCCCTCCGTCAATGAGCCACAGGTCTGGCATGGTTTCCTCACCTTCCTTAAGCCTTCTTGCCCTTCTGCTCAGCACCTCCTCCAGGGAGGCGTAATCGTCTATCTGATTTACCGTCTTTATCCGGTACCTTCTGTATCTCTTTTTATTCATAGTTCCCTCTTCCCAAACCACGCAGGATGCCACCGTATAATCTCCATAAAAGTGAGAAACATCAAAGCCCTCTATGATCCTCGGTGGATGGATTTTTAGCACTTTCAAGAACTCCTCCTGCCAAAGTTCTGGCGGCATGTAGTGATGGAGGTTTTCCTTAACAAGCTCTTCCAAGCTCTGGTCTATCTTTTGAACGATCTCAACCTTTCCTCTTTCCGAGAGCCACCTTTTGACCTCTTCCGAGAGCTCAAAGTTCAAGAGCAAAACCTCCGGCAATGGATTGGAGTAGTAAAATCCTATAACGGTCTCTTCCAACTCCTCCTCCGTCTCCAAAAGGAAAACCTCCTTATCCACCAGCTTGAAAGACCTTATCAAAAAGACTCCCAAGAGCCTGCCTATTCTGTAAAAGAGGTCTGCCCTCTGGTAGGGAAGTCCGCTTACACTCTGACCCAAGGAGAGTTTTTCCAAAGCCCTTATTTGGTCTCTGATGAGGGCGCACTTTTCAAACTCAAGCCTTTCCATATGTTCTTCTAACCTCTGGTATAGCTCCGGCAGAACCTCAGAGACCTCCCCCGAGAGCATAGATTGGGCAGATTTTACCGCCAAGGAATAATCCTCTTTGCTAATCAGACCTGCACAGGGACCACTGCATAGCCCCAAGTGATAATCCATGCATGGGCTGGTTCTAGTAGGCATTGGGTCGCAGGTGCGAAGTTTAAACAGCTTATGGATGAGCCTTTTTACCCTGTAGGCCCTCTTGGCGGTGAAGAAGGGACCAAAGAGCTTACCCCCATGCTCGGAGCCTCTAACCACCTTTATAGTTGGAAACTCATCCTCCGTTAGCAAAAGGAGAGGATAGCCCCCACCGTGCTTGTGCAGGACATTGTATTTGGGTTTATGAAGTTGTATTAGGTCCACCTCCAACACCAGGGCTTCGTATTCGTTGCGGGTCAATATCCAATCTATACGGTCCGAACCGTTAACTATGGCATACTCCTTTTTGTTCTCTTGGGCTTGCTTGTAGTGTTGCAACAGCCTCTCCCTTATATTCTTGGCTTTTCCCACATAAAGGACCTTGTTGCCCTTCTTGAAGAGATAAACTCCACACTGGGTGGGTGCAGACTTTATAAGCTCAAGCATAAATGTATAAGATAAACTGATTTACCCTCACTTGAGATTCTGCTCCAGCCTCTGAGGCTGTTCTAAAAATCCCTTATTGGGACCGTCCCCCCAGCCTCTAAGGGAACTAACCTACTCCTCACCCTGTCCCACACCCCTTCCACCAATATAGGCTTCAGAGGAGAAAGGTCCCTTGGCAAGACCCTTCCAAGGATAGGGAAGAGGAGGGCTACCTTCAGAACTTGCCAAGCACTTTGAAGGGTAGTTTTTGCTACCCTCCCCTGCTCGGGATTCCTTCCATCGGCTCCCTCACAAGAGCTTGGCTCACCCTGAAGGCTTTGTAGGAGATTGGTTAATAGCTTTTTTGAATTCTCTACACTCCTTAGTTCGCTTTTCAGTGCGTTTCTCTTGTATTCGTTGCTTTCCTTCTCTATAAGTTCTCTAAGTTCCTTTTCCCTCTCTTCATACCTCTTTAGGGCAAACTCTAAATATGCTTTGTCTTTTAAAAGCTTCTCATAGTTCTCAGGCGTGTCTTCTTTAAATCCTAATGCCCTTCTCCCTATCACATAAGCACCTGCAATATCCTTATCTATGCTTAACTGCGGTGCATACTTTAGCATGCCTATGATTGATGTGTAGGCGGGATTGACTTCTACTACTTCCACTCCCTTTAACATTGCTACTCTTTTTAGCTTTTGCAAGAACTTTTTGGCATTCCAGTTATGAAGTCTTTTTCTTAACTCAGCTTTTCCATCTCCACGCTTTCCCTTCTTAAGCTTTTTCAAATTCTCTATGGCTATGGCTTTACCTTTCTGAATGGCTAAATCCACTATCCGATGTGCTAATATCCACTCTTGGTGGTCTTTGCTGTTTTGAGATAGCCCTAAAAGGTGATGTAGGCTGATGGTCTTATAGCTTAGTAGTTCTCCAGTTTTTGACACTTCCACTATGGCTAAGTGGATGGGTGATGCGTTTGTGTCTATGGCTATTACTCCCTTCTCTTTGGTGTATTTCACTTCAGGTGTTGGAAGTTCAAAGGATACACTTCCATAAACCTCTCCATTTCTTAGTTTTAACTCTACTGTGTAAGGAAAGTAGCTTTGGGTTTGCCAGCTTTCTAAAAGCATAGCCATAAAGGTGAGCCACTTGTCTTTGTTGTTGCTGGGTTCCCTTAACACTTTGGCGTAGATAAACTCTCTGTTCCCTGTGGTAATTCTAAGGTAAATCTGTCCGTTTAGGTCTTCAAATCTTGTTAACCTGTTTCCCCTGTCTGATTTTGACCCGATGCTTATAAGTGTTCCCTGCCTTAATTCTTTCCATTGTTTTTTAAGTACCTCCCTTGCTTTCCCCGTAAGGTGATTTTTACAAAGTTTTTCAAAGAGTCTTTTGCCACCAAACACTACTGGTTTATCTGTAGGGTATTGCTTAGCTTTGTATATGGCTGAGTCAATATATCTGGTTGGCAATTCAGGAAATAGCTGTCTTAGTCTTTGGTATATTTGGGCGTGTGGGTTTTTTATTTTCTCTTTTTCCAACTCCTTTAGCATATTGTATGCCACACGGATGGCGGAAGATTGCTTACGCATAAGCTGGATGAGTTTTTCTCTGTCTTCCCTTTTCAGTTCAAGCTTGAACTGTAGGCTAACAAACATCAGAGTTAGATTTTAGCTTTAAAACTCCTGTGTGTCAATGGGTTTATATTTTTAGAACACTCTCCCAGCCTCTTGGCATAAATGATCGCACCCAAGAGGAAGGAAAAGGTAAGCTCAAGCCATACCAAGAAAGAGAGCAGAGAACCCAAAACCGCATACAGTGGATTAAGACCTATCAGCTTGATGAAAAACTTACCAAAGATGAAGTTTAAGACCATCAGGAAAACGAGGAAAAGCACGGAAGTTTCCAGTATGCGCATTGGCTTTAGGGTGTTTCTCAAAAAGAACCAGTACATAAAGTATATAAGGGGCAAAAATAAGAGCGGTTTAGAAAGACTAAGGGCAAAGTTTAGACTTTTGGGAATGAAAGACTGAAGAAGAGAAAGCACCGCAGAACCTACCAGTATGAACACAGAAAAACCCAAAAGATAAACTGGAATAAAAATCCAAAGAAGGGTCTCTTTGAGTTTTATATCTTCCTTTAGAACACGAGAAATTGCTTTGGCAAGGGTTTTGGCGTAGCCTACCAAAAAGAAATAGGAGATAAAAAAGGAGAAAACGGAGCCTATTTCTCTGTGTTTGTATATTTTCAAAAGCTTGTTGATAAGCGCCTCTCCATACGTTGGGGTAAGCTGGCTTATAACCTGCGTAATCTTTTCTTGGTTTAGAAAAGGGAAAAAGCTCGCCAAAAATCCAAAAAAGAGCAAAAGAGAACTGATTACCATCAAAAACCTCAAAGTCAATGCGGAAGCATACAGACCAACATCTCCCAAAAATATCTCCTTAAGGGAGTAAAACAGTGCCAAAAGCCTACTTTTTACCATCAAAACTCTTGTATATCATACTCTACGAGCTCACCCTGCCAACTCCTAAAAACATGCCTTGTTCCTTCCTTTGCCAAAAGATACTGAGGAAGCAAAGGCACTTTTCCTTTACCACCGGGTAGGTCTATGGCATAGGTGGGTATTGCGTATCCGGAGATCCTACCCCTTAGGTAATCCATTATTTCTAAGCCCTTTTCTACGGTGGTCCTAAAATGCACTGCGCCCTTTATAGGATCGCAATGGAAGAGATACTGGGGTTTTACTTTGATCCTTATCAAAGACCTCATAAGCTCAAGCATGGTTTGAGGGTCGTCGTTTATGCCTTTTAAGAGGACTGTTTGGTTTAAGACGGGGATGCCTCTGCGAAGTATGTTCTCCACCGCTTCTTGAGCCTCTGGGGTGATCTCTTTGGGATGGTTAAAGTGGGTGCTGATCCATATGGGGGAGTATTTTTCAAGGATGTCCAAAAGCTTTTGGTCAAAAAAGCGTTGGGGTGCCAAAACAGGAAGCCTTGTGCCTATGCGTATGATCTCCACATGGGGAATTTTTTTGATTTCTGAAAGCAACAGTTCAAGCTTTTCGTAGCTTAGGGTCAAAGGGTCTCCGCCGGAGAGTAGCACTTCTCTAATCTCTGGATGTGCCTTTATGTATTGGGTGATCTGTTTTATCTGCTCTACGCTTATAGCCCTTTCTCCCTGAGAGAATATTCTCTTTCGCATACAGTGTCTGCAATAGACTGCACAAAAGGTGGTAGTTTGCACCAAAACCCTGTCGGGGTATCGGTGGGTAAGCCCGGGGATTTCTCCCTCCTCTCTTAGGGCATCGGGCTCTCCATGACACTGAACCCTTTCATCCACCTCCACCACCCTTGGGATAGCCTGAAGCCTTATTGGGTCTTGCGGATCTTGGGGATCAATCAAAGAAAGATAGTAGGGAGTTATAGCCATAGGATATATTCCCTGCGTTTTTCTTATGCCCTCAATTTCCTCTGGCAAAAGCCTTAAGAACCTTTCAAGCTCCTCCTGAGTTTTAACTCTATTTTGAATTTGCCAATGGTAGCTCCTCCAAAGCTCCTTTTTTACTTGCATCTGAAAAATCATATCAAAAAACCACATACCCACGGACGGGCTGGGAGAGGGTAATTACGCTTTGCCCATTACCAAATAACCTTTCAACTCCACACGGTACATTAGGAACTAGGTATAGTCCTCTTAACAAAGAGGACTACGTGGATTTCTTTCAACTCCACACGGTACATTAGGAACAATGTGAGGGTCTTCATTGAAGCCCTTGACGATTTCATCTTTCAACTCCACACGGTACATTAGGAACCTACCATCTTGACTATGCCATCAAAAAGCAATCGGAACTTTCAACTCCACACGGTACATTAGGAACCTTTATTTCCGAGAGGGCTAAGTCTGTGAGGGCGTGCTTTCAACTCCACACGGTACATTAGGAACATTATAGAAAAATTAGAAGAAATTGATAGAAAAATACGTCGGGTGAGAAATTACCCCCATATTTGAGACTTCCTGAAAAAGCTGTAGCCTATAGCGTAGCCATAAAGGTAAGCAAGCAAGGTAATCCCTTTCCTCCACCTGCTTACTCGGTTGAAAAGCTTT
>Ga0209670_101238_pt1 | contig 12059 bp, 11 predicted proteins | sample PerSpoBPS_BMetaG_FD_184741 | JGI IMG/M metagenome (GOLD analysis project Ga0209670, IMG submission 184741) | Thermal spring microbial communities from Yellowstone National Park, Wyoming, USA - Perpetual Spouter B (PS_B) MetaG (SPAdes) (version 3) | ecosystem: Environmental > Aquatic > Thermal...
TATATGATGGTTAGGCCTACTCCTACTCCAACACCCACACCAACCCCTGTTGAGACAACCCCAACAGCACCGCAGACTCCCGCTCCGCAAACACCCCCACCTCCCCAGGTTATAAGAATAGCTACATCTCCTATAGGTACCACTGGCTATGTGATTGCTGCTTACCTAGCTGATATATGGAATAGGGAGGCTGGGCTGAGGTCTTTCGTCCAACCATATGCTAGTACTGAAGCTGGTGTTAAGGCTTTGGTGTTAGGGGAGGCTGAGGTAGCTTATACAGCGGATGTGCATTTTATGGATCTCTACACATGGGGTAAAGAGTTCGGGATACTAGGCGTTGGGTTGGAGCGTGAGGCTAAGAAACTCCCAGTTCAAAGTGTGTGGCTTTACACTATGGAGACATTCCTTCTAGTCAGGGCTGAGGATGCGGGTAAGTACAGGTGTTGGAAGGATTTAGATGGTAAGGATGTATTCCTAACCCCGAAGGGGTTCGGCAACCATCTTAACATTCTTAGGGCTCTAAGAGCTGTAGGTGTAAAGGTTAACCATGTTGAAATATCCACTGGAGCTGTAGCTGACTCTCTAAGTAGAGGGACTATCGTAGCTACAGCTCTATATACTACCGGAACACTAACATTACCACCATGGGGTAGAGAGCTGGATTTAAAGATGAAGCTAGCACCTCTAAACCCATGCCCGGACGAGGTTGAGAAATTGAAAGCTGCAGGGCTCGTTTTGAAGGAGATAGACTCGTCAAAGGTCTTTAGCAATAACAAGGACATGGGCAAAGTCGTGGGAGTAGCATTCTTCTTCGGCTGGCATGCTGCCATAGATATACCGGAGGATGTAGTCTACAGGATGTTGGTTGCTTTGGAGAAGGTTGCTAAGGACTATGTGGGGGCGGCGAGAGAGTTCAGCCAGATTGCAGCTGACATGGCTGGATTCCAGGTTGAAGGAGTTAAAAGTAGTATAGCCTACGGTATCCCCGTGCACCCGGGTTTAGCTAAGTATCTTAAGGAGAAAGGGTTATGGAACCCAGAGTGGGATAAGTACATAGCAAAGGAAATGATACCAAAGTTAGTTAAAGCAAGTCCATCATACTAAAATTAATGCAATCCCACACTCTAACACACTCTTTTTCCCCTTTCCCTTTCTGGGAAGAAGTGTCTTTTACAACTAGAAGCCCAGTTCTTTCCAAGAGCAGCTCTTTTAAGGTGTTAGTGAACTCGCTGCGTACTATATACGCTATTTTATAATTTCTCACCTACTAATAGGTATTTGGGTGTTTGGTTGTTTGTTGCGGGAGCTTCTCATACTTAGTAGGGGTGGTCAGGGGGGTGTTACTGCTTCTAGGATCTTAGCTAGTGCTGCTGCCCTTGAGGGTAGGTGGGCTCAGGCTATCCCTGAGTTTGGTGCTGAGAGGAGGGGTGCTATTGTTAGATCATACCTACGCCTCTCCGATAAGCGTATTCTCAGGCATTCTAGTGTTAGGAGGCCTGAGGGTGTTGTGGTGTTTAGTAGTAGGATTCTAGAGCTTATAGATGTTGATAAGGTGATTCCCATTGACTCAACTGTTCTCGTTAACTCCTCTGTTAGGCCTAGGCTGGGGGGTAGGGTTGTATATAGTGTTGATGCTACTGGTATCGCTCTTAAGCTTGGCCTTGTTATAGCTGGGTGGCCTGTTGTTAATACTGCTATGGCCTCCGCTGCAGCTAGGGTTTTCAATATAGCCTCTCTTGACAGTATTGTTGGGGCTCTAGGTGAGTACTTCAGGGGTAAGCTTCTAGAAGTTAATGTTGAGGCGGCTAAAATAGCCTGGGGTGAGGTGGCCTAGAGGTGGGTTTGGTTTACGAGCCTGTGGATCTTGAGAGGGAGGCTTTTGAGGACCTCAGGGGTTTCATTGAGAAGCTCCTCTCAAAACCAGCCCCAGGCTCTGCAGGTCGTACTGGGGCTTGGAGGCTTTATAGGCCTGCTGTTGATGCTGGGAGGTGTATAAAGTGTGGTATATGCTGGCTCTACTGCCCAGACGATGTTATAAGCTGGGCTCCTAAGGGGCTCCCCATTATAGACTATAGTTATTGCAAAGGCTGTGGTATATGCTCTAGTGTGTGCCCTGTTAAAGCCATAGACATGGTCTTGGAGGGTGAGTAGGTTGAAGGTTAAAGTTCTAATGGGTAATACTGCTGTAGCTGAGGCCGTTAGAATGGCTGATGTAGATGTGGTTTCAGCATACCCCATAACACCGCAGACTATAATTGTTGAGAGGATAGCTGATATGGTTGAAAGGGGGGAGCTTAAGGCTAGGTATGTTAGGGTTGAGAGCGAGCACTCAGCGTTAGCAGTAGTCTACGGTGCTAGCGCTAGTGGAGCTAGGGTTTTCACGGCAACATCGAGCCACGGTCTCCTCTACATGTACGAGATGTTATGGTGGGTTGCTAATAGCAGACTCCCCATTGTAATGGCTGTTGTCACAAGGGCTATAGGGCCTCCGTGGAACATACATAGCGATCACCAGGACGCTCTAACAGTTAGAGATGCAGGGTGGATCATAGGGTTCGCTTCCAGCGTTGAAGAGGCATTCGACATGACCCTACAAGCCTACAGAGTGGGGGAGGATAGGAGGGTTCTACTACCTGTAATGGTGTCTCTCGACGGCTTCACCCTAAGCCACACATCTGAGCCTGTTAGGCTCCCAGAGGAGTCTGAGGTTAGAGAATGGCTACCCCCACGCGAACCTCTACCCTTCAAGCTTGAGCCTGGAAGCTACTTCTCCGTAGGTAACCTAGGCCCCGACGAGGTTACCATGGAGCTTAGATGGTATGTATGGAGGGCTATGGAGAGGGCTAAGCATGTAATAAGGGAGGTCTCCGTGGACTACGCTAGGAGGTTTGATAGGAGTACTCACAGCCTCGTAGAGGAGTTTAAAACAGGAGATGCCAGATACCTGGTAGTCCTAGCAGGTGCTTGGAGTGGTGATGCTATGGAGGCTGCCGACATGTTAAGGGATGAGGGTTACCCTGTTGGTGTAGCTAGGCTAAGATACATCAGGCCATTCCCCGCTGAGGAGTTGAGGGAGCTAGCTACAAGTGTTAGAGCAGTACTTGTTATCGATAGAGCTGTATCCATGGGCCATATGGGTGTCATAGCAGGGGATCTCGTAGCAACCACACGGGGGAAGGTTGTGGTTAAAAACATTATAGCAGGGCTTGGAGGTGTTGATATGGGCCCTGAGGATTTCAAGTCCATCATAAAGGGGTTTGTCGAGGAGTACGAGAGTGGAGCACTGGACAGCTGGTTCTACACTGAATGGTACATGCCGTGGGTGAGGGGGAGATGAGCATACCCTGGCTCGCCTCTAGGAGGACTAGGGGAGTCCTACCAGGTAATCCCGCGTGCTCAGGATGCCCACATAATATAGGTTTAAAGGTTCTAGGTAGGGTCGTAGGTGATAGAGCAATCCTAGTAGTTCCAGCTGGCTGCACAAGCATTATAGCCGGCTACTGGCCACGTGAAGGCCTTGAGTTCCCGCTACTCCACGTTCCATTCGCTTCGGCAGCAGCAGTAGCATCAGGTGTTAGAGCAGCTTTAGATGTGGGGGGAAGGGATGACGCCATAGTGGTGGTATGGTCTGGTGATGGAGGCGCAGCAGATATAGGGTTCGCCACGCTAAGCGGTGCAGCTACGAGAAATGAGGATATACTGGTGATAGTGAGCGATAACGAGGCATACATGAACACAGGAGTTCAGGCAAGCGGGACGACGATGTGGAAAGCCCTCACAACAACAAGCCCAGTATTAGGGAAGACAGAGGAGAGGAAGGACATAGCACTACTAACCCTAATGCATAAGGTGCCATATGTGGCCACAGCATCAATAGGATACCCATCAGACCTAGCGGAGAAGATAAGAAGGGCGAGCGAAATAAAAGGATTCAAGCTAATACACCTACACTCCCCATGCCCACCCGGGTGGAGGTTCGACTCAGATAAAACAGTGCTAGTAGCTAAACTAGCAGTTGAAACAGGAGCATGGATACTATGGGAGTACGATAGAGGAAACTTCAAAATAAGCCCACCAAGCACACCCTACAGGGATAAGAGTAGAAGGAAACCACTAACAGAGTACATAAAACTACAAGGAAGACTAGCACACCTAACAGAAGAGGACATAAGAGAGATAGAGAGGAGGATAGACGAGAACTGGAACCTGATACTAAGGTTAGAGGAATACTACGCAAGCCACGTAAAAGCTTAAAAACACAGGCAAACAGTATAGGGAGAGGAAGCCGCGGTAGTATAGCCTGGACGAGTATGCGGGCCTGTCAAGCCCGTGACCCGGGTTCAAATCCCGGCCGCGGCGCCACCTGTCAAAACTTATATCTAGTGTGGTGTGGGGTTAAACTCGTGCTCCTGGGGATGCAGGGAGGGAGGCGGTCGGGATCTCTTCCCCACTCCGAGCTTCTCACTTGGGCTTAAGCTTCTCCCACCTCATCTTTTAAAGGCTAGGCTTTCCGTTCCGCTAATCTGAGTATTTGGTGGACCTCTTCAGGTTTTACTGGCATTCTGGTTATCCTTGTTTTAACACCTGCTCTTCTTATGGCATCTTCAACCGCTCTTATGATTGCTGGTGGTGCAGCTATGGCCCCTATTTCTCCAACGCCTCTTGTGCCGTGTGGGTGTTTTGTAGGCGTTTCCTGGAGGATGGATTTTATGTCCATTGGTATTTCCAGGGCTGTTGGTATCATGTAGTCTGCGAAGCTGGGATTTAAGGGGTTTCCTTGCTCGTCGTATAGCATCTCCTCGTATAACGCCTGTCCTATGGCCTGTGCTACCCCTCCTACTATCTGTCCTTCGACGAGCATCGGGTTTATGGCTTTGCCTACATCGTCTAGGGATCTGTATTTAATCACTTTAACCTTACCCGTCTCCCTATCGACCTCCACAACTGCTATGTGTAGGCCGAAGGGGTACACGGGCCCACCGGGGTCGTAGTATGCTATCGCCTCTAGACCTGGCTCCACTCCTTCCAGTGGTGTTTGGTACGCTACCCCAGCTACATCTTTTAACTCCACATACCTTTCAGGAGACCCTCTTACATAGAACCTGCCTCCCTCAAAGACAACGTCCTCCTCTCTCGCCTCAAGCATTATAGAGGCTATCCTCCTAGCCTTCTCTATAACCTTCATAGTAGCCTGTATTACAGCACCACCTCCCACGGTTATAGTTCTACTTCCAAATGTTCCAACACCCCTGGGTATTAAACTAGTATCACCCCATAGCACTCTAACATCCCCTATGTCGATGCCAAGCATATCCGCTACTAGCTGAGCGAACCCTGTAGCATCCCCTTGACCGTGGGGTGTAGCCCCGCTCACAACTGTCACCTTACCATCGCTCTCAATCCTAACCATGGCGCTTTCAAAGGGGCCTCCTGAGGTTACCTCAACGTAGAATGATAGCCCGACACCCACAAGCCTACCCTTCCTCGCCTCCTCTTCAGCCCACTTTAGGAGATCTCTGTAGCCGAGTATCTCAACACCCCTTATTAGGGTTGATGCGTAATCACCTGAATCATATCTGAACCCTCCACAATTCCTGTAAGGCATGTCACTGGCTCTAAGGATATTCTTTAACCTCAGCTCAACAGGGTCTAAGCCTAGCTCGTCTGAAACGAGGTCCACGATCCTCTCTATGAAAAATGTTGCCTCAGGCCTCCCAGCACCCCTATAGGCCATTAGAGGGACTTTGTTTGTGTACACGCCAACCACCTCTACCAACTCATTTTTAATCCTGTACGGCCCGGTTAGCATCCTTGCACATATGTATGGGAGCTCCGTTCCCCAAGGGTATGCTCCTAGATCAGCTACCACCCTACCCCTAAGCCCTAGGATGGAGCCTTCTCTATCAACTGCTACCTCCAGCTCGGCATACAAGTCCCTACCTCTATTCATACTAGTAAACTCCTCCATCCTTGTTGCTGTCCACTTCACAGGCTTACCTAGTAGGATTGATGCAAGGGGCACTAGGATCTCCTCAGGGTAGGTGACTATCTTAGCACCAAAAGCTCCCCCCACATCAGGTTGGACGACCCTAATCCTGGGGATCCCGAGTTTTAACGTAGATGCGAGGGTTTCCTTGAGATCGTAAGGTGTCTGAGTCGAAGACCACACCGTAAGGGTCTCCCCATCGTACATTGCAACAACCCCTCTCGGCTCCATAGGTGAGGGGGCTACACCCTGGTTGTAGAGCTTCTCAGCGAAGACATAGGATGCGGTGGAGAACGCCTTAACAGGATCCCCGCACTCTACTCTACCACTAAAGGCTACGTTCCTCTCAGCAGGCTCGTGGATCCTTACATCGCTTTCCACAGCCATATAGGGGTTTGAGAGGGATTCTAAGGGCTCGTAGTCGACGTTAATGAGATCCACGGCATCCCTAGCAACATACTTATCCACTGCTACAACCATTGCAATAGGCTCTCCAACATACCTAGCCTTCTTGCTAGCTAGAAGCGTCATAGGCTCAGACCTAACACCCTCGTATCTAAAAGGCTCCACATATCTCTCAATATCCCTATACGTGTAAACAGCCACCACGCCACCTAGTTTCAATGCATCACTAACATCAATAGATTTTATCCACGCATGAGGGTATATAGATCTAAGGAAGTACGCGTATAAAGAGCCTGGAAGCCTTATATCATCTACAAACAAGCCCCTCCCAGTAACAAGCTTCCCATCCTCCACCCTCCTAACCCTCTTACCCACATATCTACCCGAGAAGACCTCCTCCAAAACCATAAACAACCCCTAGCTAAAACGTATAGCAAAACCTATTATAGGAAAAACTCCCGAAACAGCCTCCATCGCGTGAAACACGCTTATACGAATTCGTCTTATGCGGGTACTAGTGGGCGCTTTAACTAGGTAACCTGTTATCTCACGGTTAGAGAACCTATTAAAGTCCTTCTATGCCGAGCTATCTAGCGATGTGGTTGTTAGACTATCATTTGCATCTTCCTAGTGAGAGGTGTAAGAATGAGTATGCACTACATTACATAGGTAGTACGGTGGTTTAATGTTTCCTGCTGGGGATAGGGGACTCCCTAGTCTTAGCTTGAAACCGACCATTAATGTTTAAAAGAGCTTGTTAACAAGTTATATTGTGGTGATGAGGGCTAGATATGCGGATTGATGAAGAAGGTTTCTGGTGCTGATAAACCTAGTTACCATCTAAACCTTTGGTGGTATCTATTGATTATGATGTTGGCAATTTACTTGTTATACATGTTTAGCAGTCTTCTTACGGTTCCCCCCGTTGCTATTATCGGTGCGTTCTTCGGTACTTTGAGCATAGTTGTTATTACACTGCATTTTGCTCTTAGCAGGTGTAGTGTCTCTTTAGTCTCCTTATCCTCTAGACATGCTTCTAGGTTTGCTATACCCTTTGCTATTATGAACCCCTCGTTTAGGTATAGTACTGGTGGTTTGTTGCCAGGTGTTTTGACCACCTCTATCCCCGTTGTACTCTCCAGCTCCTCTCCCATCACGTCTATCTCGTAGGTCTCACTTCTGACAGCTAGTTTAACCTCGTATCCGTTCGCTCTAAGAGCCTCTGCTAGCAATATGTCAACTGCCGCTTCCCCGGCATTATCAACTGCAATGTAAACAATCTCACCCCTTGGTATCTCCGGTATCTCCTCTATCCAAGGCCTATCCCATATGGCCTTCTCTAGATCCACAGGCTCGTAGCCTAAGACACTTGTATCGATTATATTTGCTGCAGCCGCCAGCCTCAACGCCTCATCCAACCTCCAGCCTGTTGCCTTAAGGTAACCTTCGACCCTCCTTGCAATCCTCCAGCCTAGGTTCCAGAGCTCCCTCTTATAACCCGCATATGGATCCCTGGATTTAGCCATTCTCTTAACCAGGTTGAATGACCTTGTGAAAGCCTCAGTTCTACTCTGCTCCTCTAGGAGCTCCGAGAGCTCCCTCAGGAAACGAGGGGCCTCGCTATCCAGGTTGAGCCTGTATACGTCACTAAGCCTTGAGCTTACAAGACAGAGCCTGCACAGCTTCCCGTCAATCCACAACGTTGTTAACCACCTCCACGACACGTCTTAGATCATCTATGCTCACATCCCCTAGCACACCAACCCTAATCATTTTATCCTCGTAGACCCCCATACCCCTAGCTATTATGTAACCGTGTTTGCGAAGCTCCCTAACGATTAGATCTGGGTTTGGAGCCCAGAACGCTGTAACAGTATAACTCCTATAAGGCTCCCTAGCTACAGATTCGAGCTTTAGACTACTGTATAGAGTTTGAGCTCTCAGCCTGTGAACCTCATGGTATCCATCTACTCCAAGCTTTAGTATCATATCCAGGGATACGTCGAGCCCGTATAACACGTTTATGGGTGGAGTGTAGGGTGGGTTTAAGGTTGTAGATCCTTTGACCAGCCTCCTTAAGTCCATGGATGGTGGCACCTTGGTCTTAACTTTGGGTTCTACGCTGACATAGAGTATTGAAGCTCCGGGTGGTGCTAGGAATGCCTTGTGTGACGCTGTTGCTATGACATCAACCCTACTCCTAATGGGCTCAGCTGGTATCCCTGATACACTATCAACAATCAATATGGCCCCTAAGCTCTCTGCAACCCCCTGGAGCTTCTCAACAAACCTATTAGCTACACCCATGCTAGTCTCGTTGTGAACCACGGCTACGACCTTAACGTTGCTAATCCTCCTAGCGTAATCCTCTACAACATCGGGCTCGACATGGTCTAGGTTTAGCTTGTACACGACCCCACCTCTAGACTCAACGCTTTCCGCCAACCTCTCCCCGAAGACACCGTTAACCACGACTAGAACCCTGTCACCCGGGTCTACGTAGTTGTACACAGCTATATCAACAGCTAGGGTGCCCGTGCCAGGCGCTATAACAGGGGTTGAGTTGTAGTCGTATACCATTCTAAGCTTCTCCACCACCCTCCCAAGCACCTCTCTAAACTCAACACTCCTATGGAAGAGTGGTTGCCTGGCTACAGCCTCTAGAACCTCCCTAGGTAGCTGGACGGGCCCTGGGGTTAGGAGCTTCAACCCCGAGCACCTCAAGTATACCTGCTAGGAGCTCCTCCCCAACCCTCTCCATGGCCTCGATGGTTTCAGCCCCTATATGGGGGGTTACTATGACCTTAGGGTGTTCTACGAGCTTCCTCAGGGTAGGTGACCTAGGCGGCTCCTCATCCAGTACATCCAAGGCTACAGCCCCGAGCCTTTCAATGTGCTTGAGTAACGCCTCGTAATCCACCACAGGCCCCCTACTAGTGTTAACCAGGATAGCATCATCCTTCAGTAACCTCAGCCTACCCTCATTCATCATCCTATAGGTTGAAGGTGTTAGTGGGACGTGCAATGTCACAATATCGCTTTCCACAAGGAGGTCTTCGAGGCCTACAAGCTCACCACCAACACTCTCAACAGCCTCCCTCACATCCCTCACATCGTAGGCTAGAACCCTGGCCCCTATTGCAGCAGCTAACCTAGCAACCCTACTCCCAATCCTACCAAACCCTATGACACCAAGCTTCTTACCGTAGAGCTCCCTACCCTTGTACAAACCCTTACTCCAAACACCCCTCTTAACACTATCAATATGGAGGTGTAGGCTCCTCAAAGCAACTATGATCAAGCCTATTGTTAGCTCAGCAACACTCTGAGATGAAGCGGTGGGAGCGTTAACAACAGCAATACCCCTGCTAACAGCGTAATCAACATCAACATTGTCAAGGCCAACACCATACCTAGCTAGAACCTTAAGCCCCAAACCCCTATCTATAACCTCCCTATCAACGATAACACCCCCCCTAAACACTAGGACATCGAAGCCCTTGATAATGTCTAGGAGCACATCGCGAGAGATACCAGGACGATACTCTACCTCTAAACCAGCCTCCCTCAAACCCTCAAGAAACCTACCTGAAACCCTATCAACAACAAGAACCCTATACCCGACAAAAGCAGACACCAGGGTATAGAAAAGCGGGAGCCCTTAAAAACCATTAAGCCTAAAAACCCAATACAATCTACATCCGTACACAGCTACGTCTACAAGTACGCTTATTAACTCTGTCCACACAACGTGGGTTTGGAGATCAACTTATGAGTGTCGTCATCAGCGTGAGGGTTAAGAAGGAGATTAAGGAGCTCTTGGAAAGCGAGGGTATAAACATAGCAGAGGAGGTTAGAAGGTTCTTAGAAGAGCTAGCATACAAGATTAGGATTAAAAGGTATGTTGAGAAATGGGATAGAATGCTGGAGGGCGTGACCCCCTCCCCGCATCCCCGGAGGCCTAGCCTTGTGCTAGGCCTCCCCGAGCGGTTTGTCGGTTTTCCCGCTCGGACGCGCACTCCTCATCCCTCCTATCGGATTCCCCATTCTTGGGGCATCACCGTTTCAGGGCCGGGGGGCCTCGGCTCCAGCGGGTTCCTCGGAGCTCCCTCCCCACACTGGCTCCTCTCCACCCTACTTGTAGACGTCCAAACCTTAAATTTGTTTCGCTAATAAAATTTATTAGATTTGCTTGAGCGCTTTATGGGGGTGGTGTTGTGGTTTGGGTTGTATTGTCTGGGTTACTGGTACTGTTGCTAGGATTACAACTAGGGGGCTTGGTCTAGGGATATATGTTCCAGCAAAGCTCCAGGGTAAGCTTGAACCACTGAAGGGTCGTAGGGTTCTAGTTCTGGTGGTAGCGGATGATTGCGAGGAGAGCCCTGGTAGTAGAACTCCCCAGCGTTGACTGTGACATCGTAAGGCTACAAGCTCTAACAAACCTAGCGTACAAGTACAACGAGCTAAAGTTGTGCCCAGATGATATACCAAGGATAGCGTGCACAATGCTTTACAAGAGGAGCTTCAACCTGGAGTTCGGGACTAGGCCTAAAAAGTGGTTTGCTAGACAATGGCTACCAATGACCGTGCTGAGGATACAAAACGGAGCTAAGAGGGGAGATACCGGAGCCCCACTAGTGCTAGACCTGGACAGGGGTGTTATGAAGCTAAGATACATATGCCGTGCTGAAGCACCAATACCAAGGTGGGTCTACGATAGGATTAGAGAAGGTGGTGATATAACGTTTGCAATGCTTGGTCTAAAGAATGGTACCCCAGCTGTGATGCTCGTTGCTGAGAGGCGTGTTGAGCCTTACAAGCCTGAGAGCCTGCTACCAGTAGATGTTAATAGCTGGAAGCACGGAGTAGTATGGGCTCTGATCAAGAATGAGAGGATAGCATCTATGGGGCGTGAGAGGCCCGATCTTGGTAGGGTTGAGAGGTGGTACTCTAAGGTTGTAAGGTTGGAGAGGCATATTGGTAGGCTTGAAAGGCTCGGGTTAGACGATAAGAACTCGTGGAGGGATGCTAGAAGAACTAGGAGCAAGATGTACAGGTACCTCAGAGGCTACTCACAATGGCTAGCAAATAAGATTGTCAGGAAAGCTTTGAAGCACAAATCCAAGGTGGTAATAGACAGGGCGTTAGAGGAGTCTTGGAGAGAGCTATTAGAAGAAGGTTTAACAAAAAGTGAAGCAAAAATACAGATGGCGGGTGTAAGGAGGTTCATAAAAATACTGGAAACACAGCTTAGATGGTATGGTGTACCATACGAGTTCAGGAGGTTGCCGAGCAGGCTGTGCCCGGACTGCGAGATTGAAATGGAAGAGCTCCCGGGGAGGAGAATGAAATGCCCGAGTTGCGGGCTAGAAGAGAATAGAGACAAGATACCAGTACTGTGGGCACTACGCCTACCCAGAGAGTAAAAGCACGCACAGTAAACACGTTGATGGAAGCCCCAACTGGAAAGTCTCGCCTTCAAAGGTGGGGATGGAAAGAGATTGGAAGCCTAGACGTATAGGGTTAAGGTGGAGAAGAGCCGGGGATGCGGGGAGGGGGTCAAGATTCCCTCTTCATTGTTCTTGCAGGGAGGCTTGGAGCAGAGCTTATAACATGTGATGGAGTTCAGGGTGAGAAGGCTGTAGCTCGTGGTGTTAAAGTTGTCCTG
>Ga0209670_101243_pt1 | contig 12045 bp, 13 predicted proteins | sample PerSpoBPS_BMetaG_FD_184741 | JGI IMG/M metagenome (GOLD analysis project Ga0209670, IMG submission 184741) | Thermal spring microbial communities from Yellowstone National Park, Wyoming, USA - Perpetual Spouter B (PS_B) MetaG (SPAdes) (version 3) | ecosystem: Environmental > Aquatic > Thermal...
TGTGGGCTGGCACTAGGATCCCAGTCCAATTGGTTTTGATGGCAAGGGGTATAAACTCTCCACTTTCCATACAGCCCGACAACTTGGAGGTTTCTTTCCTTTTGGATACAGGATGCATGATCTGGTATGCAGAAAATGCCCAAGACCTCTTTGATATGATCATAGCGGGCTTTGTGGTTGCAGAAAAGCCCGAGGTCCATGTGCCCATCATCACCGCAGTGGACGGCTTTTTTGTCTCCCACACCAGAGAAGCAATAATGTTACCTCCAGATGATATAGCCCTGCCTCCCTACGACCCATACAAGTCTCCAATGCCGGTCATAGACGCAGAAGTTCCTCCCGGAAGGTTCCTCAGGGACCCCTTTGTTATGAAATCCAACTATATCTCCTATGCTACCCACGCCAGTTGGCAGTTTGAAGTAAGGTCCGCCATAGAGAGGTCCAGACCATACGCGAAGCACTACCTCAGAGGTCTCATAGAGGAATTTGGAGACCCAGAGGCGGAGGTGGTGTTTGTTGCCTGTGGAACCGCCGCAGCCCAGTCCAAGGAGGCAGTAAGACTTCTTGAGGATGAAGGAATAAAGGCAAGGGTGGTAAAGCTAAAAACCATAAGACCATTCCCAATTGAGGAGCTGATAAACGCCACAAAGAACGCCAAGACTATCTTTGTGCCCGAGTTCAACGTGGTTGGATGGCTGGAGAGGGAAGTCAGAAGGTATCTTTACAAACGTTCCGACGCAGATATAATAGGAGCCCCAAGGGTGGCAGGCGGTATGACGATGCCTCCTGAGGTAATAGTCAAAGAAGTCTTAAAAATACTTGGAAAGGAGGTCAAGCATGTCATATAAGATCTACCAAGTAAACGAAGCACTTAGGGAATTTGTCCCAAGGGAAATAATAGACCTTGAGGAGAAGGCAACCTGGGGCAACCCCAAAAGGGGTGTTATGGACCTGCCCTACGCCAAGGAACTGATAGAGGAGCACTCCCTCTGTGCAGGCTGTCCCGAATCAATGGCTTTTAGGTATATCCTTGCATCCCTTCCCGCACCCGAGGACACTATAATCGTCAATTCCACCGGTTGCACTTCCTTGGTGTTCCCACATATAGCCCTTCATACTGTTCATTCCCTCTTTGGGAACCAAAACGCAGTGGCAAGCGGTATAAAGAGGGTCCTTGAGTGGAGATTTCCAGACAAGGTAAAGGATGTGATAGTTTTGGCTGGCGACGGTGCCATTATAGACATAGGTCTTGACTGCACAATGCAATCCTTCTTTAGACAGGAAAAGATCACTACCATATGCTTTGACAATGAGGTTTATGCAAACACGGGAGGTCAGGAGAGCGGTTCCACCGTCAGAGGGCATGTCTTTAAGATGGCGCCCAAAGGCAAGCAGTTTGAAAAGGTCCCCATGTGGCAGTTGGCAATAGACTCTGGTTGCCACTACGTGGCAAGGCTAACTGTGTCTTCTCCTAAGAGGGTAGAGCAGGTAGTCAAAAAGGCTATATATGTGGCAAGGGAAGTGGGACCCACCTACATACACCTTTATACCCCTTGCATACTTGAGATCGGTTTGAACTCCGACGATGGCTTGGAGGAATCAAGGGCAAGGGACAAAGAAAGGTTTTCCTTCTTTGAGTATGCAACCCCAGAAGCCCAAGAGGTTATAAACCGCAAAAAAGAGGAGGGACTGCTATGACAAGAAGGAGAGTAAACATACGGATGCCCGCTTTGGGCGGTCAGGGTGCGGTTACCGCCGCCCACATAATAGCCACTGCAGCGGACTACGAAGGATACTATGCGGTCTCAAACCCCTTCTTTGGTGCAGAAAAAAGGATGGCACCCGCCGAGAGCTACGCCCGTATTGGCATAGAGCCCATCTTTGATAGAGGAGAGGTGGTCTATCCAGACGTGATCATGGTCTTTCACCCGCAGGTGATCACCATGGGTAAATCCTACACCATGCCCTTCTACTCTGGCATAAAAAGGAACGGTTTGATCATCATAAACTCAGAAGAAGACCTTCTCACCGAAGAGGATAAGGAATACTTGGAAGGCTTGGAGGTAAAGGTTTTGAACTTCAACGCCACCAAGTTTGCCATAGACATAGCGGGCACAGAGCTTTCCACCAACATGGCTATGCTTGGAGCCCTCTTTGGTGCCATAGGTGGAGTGGGTGTGGAATCCATAGAGGAAGGTATAAAATCCAGGTTCCTCAAGAAGTTCGTGGCATCGGGTGGAACTGCATCCTTGGACTCTGCCTTGGAAAGAAAGTTCAAAAAGAAATTAGAGCTCATACAAAAGAACTTGGACACCGCAAGGGCAGCATATGAGATGGCTCAAAGGTGGGCACAGGAGCAGGGACTTGAACCATTCTTGCCACCACCTCCAAAGAAAGCTTTAGTATAATAGGTTTATGCCCATAGAGGAGAGCTACAAAGAGCAGGCTCTTGAGAAGGTCCAAAGGTTAGGAAAGTTTCTTGAGGAGGAGCTGCAGAACCTTTTAAAGGAAGTGGAAGAGGAAGACCTTGACTTTGGCGTAAGCGTTAGCCTCTCTGGTAGCCTGCTCTCCTCCCTTTGGAAAGAGTGCGTAGAAGACAACAACTACATGGAAGTTTCCTTTGTGGAGGTTATGGAGCACCACGATGGTGCCTATCTGAAGGCAACTTTCAGAAATTCAACGCAAAATTACACCGCAGAGCGTTATGTTAGCGTCAGGAGTTCTGGAAGGGTGGAGATAAGCTACGCCTTTTTTGTGGAGAGGGACGGTGTGGTGGGTAGAGTGGAAAGGGAGCCGGACGGAGGTTTTAAAGTCTTTTTAAAGGCTAAATGAAGGTTTTTGTTTCTGTAGTGGAAAGGTCTGCCAGCAACTACCTGCAGGCTATATTCAAAGACTTTGACTCGGTGGAGTTTTTTGGTTTAACCGATGAAAGCTTAGAAGCCCTTGGTTTTAAAAGCATAGCAAGATACGAAGACATCTCCGTGGTAGGCATATGGGAAGCCATTCCAAAAATTCCAAGGGTTTTAAGGCTTTACTCCAAGATAGGGAGCCTTGCGAGGGACATGGATGCCTTTATCCTATGCGATGCACCCGCCTTTAACATTCCCCTCCTGAAAAGAATAAGGGACAAAGTAAGGAAGGTCATATACTTTATATCCCCTCAAGTTTGGGCTTGGAAGGAAAATAGGGCGGAGGTGATCTCAAAGCTCACAGACCACCTTGTGGTTATCCTGCCCTTTGAGGTGGAGTTCTACAAAAAATACGGAAAGGAAGCACTGTTTGTGGGACATCCCCTCACCGATTTAGCCAAACCTACACTGCCAGAGGAAAAGGTAAAGGGTTTGGTGGAGTGGGAAGATTATTTGGTGATCCTGCCCGGTAGTCGTTGGAGTGAGATAAAAAATCACGGCGAATACATCAAAAGGGCTTACAAAGCCCTGTATGAAAAAACCAAACTGCCCGCAGTTATTCCCACCTTTGAACCCTTCAGAAGAAAGTTGGAACAGCTTTTTAAAGGTTTGCCCGTGAAGGTTTTTACCCCCTTAGACTTAGAAAAGCCAAACTATAACCTTTCCTTTTATGCCAAGTTTGGGCTTGTGGCAAGCGGGACTGCAGAGCTGGAGCTTAGCCTTTTGGAAGTTCCCCATGTGGTCTTCTATCGGGTTAATCCTATTACCTATTGGGTAGGTAAAAGGCTGGTAAAGGTTTCCCACATAGCCCTAACCAACTTAATACTAAAGGAGGGTGTGATCCCGGAGGTGATTCAAAGACCGTGGCAAGAGCTTGTGTCTGTAGCCCTAAACATAGACGTTCAAAGGCAAAGGGAAGCTTTCGCAAGGTTAAAGGCTGAACTGGGTGGAGAGGGTAGTATAAACCGCCTTAGGGCACTCTTTAGGAAGCTCTTAAGTAGTTGAGCACTTTACTGAAAGGCTCCACATCCTCCACCTCAAACTCAAGCCATTTCTTATCTACCGGATGGAAAAAGCCAAGTTTGTAGCTCAAAAGCATATGGCAGTTTCCCATCAACTCAAGGATTTCCTTTGAGACGCTCGCCGGTTTAAAACCGTAAGTTCTGTCTCCGAGTATGGGATACCCCAGGGCAGAAACATGCACCCTAATTTGGTGAGTTCTTCCTGTGTGGAGCCTTACTTCAAGAAGCGTGGCATTGTGTTTGGGAAACCTTTCCTTTACAAAAAACTCACTCTTGGCATACTTTCCACCCTCCACTATCGCAAATTTTTTTCTGTCTATGGGATGCCTTCCTATGCTACTCTCCACCACTTTGTGTTCCCAGCTCACTATCCCTTGGACTATTGCCCTGTAAAGCTTAAAGACTTTTCTCTCTTTGAACTGTTCCACCAAACTTCTATGCACCTGGTCGCCCTTTGCCACTACCATAAGCCCCATGGTGTCCTTATCCAACCTATGGACTATCCCCGGTCTTTCTACACCACCAACGGAGGAGAGGTCTTTCACATGATAGAGAAGGGCATTCACAAGGGTCCCAGTAGTATAACCGGGTGAAGGATGCACCACCATGCCACAGGGCTTGACAACCACCAAAAGATGGGCATCTTCATAGACTATCCTTATGGGAATGTTTTCGGGAGGGATCTCCAAGGGCTCGGGCGGAGGCACCAAGAGTAAAACTTTTTCCCCCGGCTTTAGCCTCTTTGAGGGTTTCGTGATAACTTGGTTCTCCACAAAAACATACCCCTCCTCTATTAGCCTCTGCAAATAGCTCCTTGAAAAGTCTGGATAAGCCCTTGCCAAAAATCTGTCCAAACGATCTTCTTCTTCTACAAGAAATTCAAGGATTTCTTGGACTCCCCTAACCATTTATAGTGGTATTTCACCTTCTGCTAATATCTGTGCTCCGTGCTCGTTTGAATAAAGCCTTTTATTATCTGAGTTAAATTCCGGTTTTAGGTCAACCAATAAATTCTCTAACGAGACTATCTTGTAGCTTTTAACCTTATAACGGTCTTTTAGCTTCACAACTTCATAGGAAAGCATGAAATGTATAGTTTCATGTTCTACTTTAAAATTTTCAGAAGGTGAGAAGTAAAAAGTTCTAAAAGTGCTATCTAAATTTTCTAAATTAAAAGTCTTACACTCCAAGTAGTAAATCTTTCCGTTAAACCTAAACTCAATGTCAGGATATCCGGCTGATTTTCCCTTTGGGCGCTTGGCATTTATTTCAAGCTTTTTGAAAATTTCCAGAACATATCTCTCTATGTCGTTTCCCACTTCGTTAGCCCTTGTTCTTATTATTCCTTGTTCATTAATCCTCCTCCCAGTTTCTTCTGCTACTTGTATTAGCACCTTCAAAACCTCTTTATGTTCTGGATTATTTTCATCAAATTTCAGAACATTTTTTTCCGCTTATAGCTTTTATAACTATGTTAAAAGGAATGTGCTTTAATGGTTTTATGAAGTTGGCTATTATCTCTTCAAGGGTTTTTATGTAAGCTTCTTTATCCATCATGTTTTTTTGAATATAAGAACATTCTCGTCCTTCATCACGTTATAAAGACCAAAAATAATTTTGTCTATGTTTTCCTCAAGCTTAAACCCCAAGCTTTCCATATAATCAATCGTAAAGCCCACCGTATCTATTTCTCTTCCCTGATATTTGGCGTTTCCTATAACTATAACCGCATAATGGTTTGGCTTTAGAACTCTATACATCTCTTTGTATGCTTTTTTCATATCCTCGTTATACAGTTCAATACGCTCCTTACCGTTTCCCCTAACTCCAATAAACCACTCCCTAATTTCTCTATGGCTATATCCTAAATCTTTCAGTGCATGTAAATCGTTCTGGACATAATCGAGGGCTATTGAATAGGGTGGTGATGTTATTATTCCATCCACAGAGTTATCCGGTAGCTTTAAGTTTCTTGCATCTCCCTCTTCAATGCTAATTTTCCCGAACGAAAGATTCAAACTTTCTTTTATTTCTTTCATATCTTTTACAGAAAGTAGCATTAAGTGAAGATTCTTTATAAAAGAACTTTTGTAATCCTTTTTTCTTCTGGAAAGATCGCTTATGGCTATAAGTCTTACAAGCTTATAAAAGTTCTTGACAATTTCGTTATTTGTCAGTTTATCTAAAAAACTATAATACTCTTCGCCCTTCAGTGTTATGGAGTGTTTCATTATATCATTTTTCAAACCTTCTATTTCACTTAAAGCATAAACAGACTCGGTTTTGACCCTGTCTATTATCACACAAAGTGGAGATATATCATAGCCAATAAAATCTACGCCCAACAGCATACACTCTAACGCAGTAGTTCCGCTGCCAGAAAACGGGTCTAAAACTATTTGCCCATCTCTGACTCCTATTATATTTATTAAAGCCCTGATCATCTGTGGATGAAATTTACCTTTATAGGGATAGAACCAGTGGGTTAGATACTGATTTACAGAATTCGTCCTATTTTTTTGTGTTATCATGAAATAGTGAGTATGTTCTCCATCTACTTCTTCAAAGTAAGCACTTCTCTTTTTTATATCCTCTTTTCCGTTAAAAATCTTAAAATTTCTGTATCCCTTTGAGATTTCAAATTTTACTCCTAATGCTTTTAATTCAAGCTGAGCTAAGTAGAGTTCGTAAATAAACTGAACATTTTTAAAAAGTTTTGCGGACAAAACGAGCCCGTCGCTAACGCTGAGAGCATCTATTATCCTTGTAGCCTCCATCTGGATAATTTTAATCTACTTTCTGTTCTCTCTCCTTAACCTCAATCTCTATAACAATATTTTTTGGCTCCTCCTCCAGCTTAAGGCTTTTTAAAAAGCCAAGGACCACGTTGTAAAGAGCCCTCTTTGGGAAGTCCTTAAGCTTTACCTCCTTTCCATTTACCAATATTTGCACCTTCATAGCTCTCCTCCTTAAGCCAGAGGTATTTATCCTTTTCTGGGCTTGTGGATAGCATGACCACCGGCACGCCCAAATACTCTTGGATAAAGTTTATGTAATCCCAAGCCTTTTTTGGGATCTCCCTTCTATCCACCGCACCGTATGTGCTCTCTTTCCAGCCTTCAAAGCTTTTGTACACGGGCTTAGCCCTTTCCAAAAGTGTAAGGCTGGCAGGGAAGTTTTCTATTATTCTATCCTCCAGCTGGTACGCAACGCAGACCTTTATCTCATCAAAGGCATCCAAAACATCCAGCTTTGTAAGGATTATGCCGTCCAAACCGTTTAACCTGACCGCATGCTTTAGGGCTACCAAGTCCAACCAACCGCACCTTCTTGGTCTTCCGGTGGTGGAACCATACTCACCACCCCTTTCCCTCAGAAGCTCCCCTGTGGAGTCCTTCAGCTCGGTGGGAAATGGACCCTCTCCTACCCTTGTGGCATAAGCCTTGGAAACTCCGTAAAATTTGGCGTTGGAGAAAAACTTTGGTGGCAGTCCCGTTCCTGCAGAGAGCCCCAAAGCGGAGGAGTTGGAGGAGGTCACGTAAGGGTATGTTCCAATATCCACATCTAAAAGGGTTCCCTGGGCACCTTCAAAGAGGATACCCTCTCGCTTTTCAAGGAGATACTGGGATGTGTCTATTACACAGTCTTTGACCTCCTCAAAGTTTTCAAGGCTACGATCTATTACCTCTTCTATCTTTAGTTCAAAGTTCTCACAATAGACCTTCTTACATAGCTCTTCCACAAACTCCAAGTTGTCCTTCACCAAAGAGTAAAAGCGGTCCTTGTCCCCAAGGTCGCAGACCCTTATACCCTTCCTTGCATACTTTAGCATGTAAGCGGGACCTATGCCCCTCAAAGTGGTGCCGATTTTCCCCTTTCTCTCCAAAAGAGAATCCAGAACCTTGTGGTAGGGAAGCACCAGGTGTGCCCTGTCGCTTATGAATAGCCTTTCCCTTACCCTTAGCCCCTTACTCTCTATATCTCTGATCTCCTTTACCAAGAGCTCCAAATCAACCACCATACCTTGGGCTATGACGCCCACTGTGTGAGGGTGCAGTATACCCGTGGGTAGCAGATGCAGGATGTACTTTTCTCCGTTTATGACTACTGTGTGCCCCGCGTTGCTACCACCTTGGTAGCGCACCACCACCTCGTAATTTTCCGAAAGCAAAGCAACCACCTTTCCCTTTCCTTCATCGCCCCACTGGGCACCTAAAATCACCAAGTTCATAGGCTCGCTCCTGCCAGTTCTTCCACCTTTTCCCTTATAGCCTTTAAAAGTTCTCCAAGCCCCCACCCAAGCTTGCTGGAGATCACCACAGACCTACCCTCTAAAAAGGCAGGCTCCGTCAAAAGCTTTATGTCCTCCTCCTTACTTACCACCTTGTCCGCCTTGTTAAAGACGTATATGGTGGGCTTGTCCTCCGCAGAGAGCTCCCTAAGAATACCCTGCACCACTTTGACCTTTTCCAACCACTTTGGGTCCGAGATGTCTATCACATGCAAAAGTATGTCCGCCTCTTGGACCTCCTCCAAGGTTGCCTTGAAGGATTCTATGAGCTCTGGGGGTAGCTTTCTTATGAACCCTACCGTGTCTGTGATGAGGATTTTGATGTCTGGGAAAAGAAATTTGGCGGAGGTTTTTGTGTCTAAGGTGGCAAAGGGCATGTCTTGTATGTAGGTCTCCCTTCCGGTCAAAGCCTGCATTAAACTGGATTTTCCCACGTTGGTGTATCCCACCAGGGCAACCTTAACCACCTTTGTATCTCCGAGTGGTCTTTCTCTGCGTTTCCTTTGCTCCCTTCTCTGTCTTTTCACTTCTTCAAGCTCCTGTTTTATCTGCTCTATCTTTCTCTTTATTGCCCTTTTCTTGACCTCAACCTCTTGCTCACCAGGACCTCTTGTGCCCACTTTACCACCCAAACGGGAGAGCTCCTTTCCCCTTCCGTAAAGCCTTGGAAGTTCATGGGTGAGCCTTGCCAGTTCCACCTGAAGCTTGGCGGTCTTGCTCCTCACCCTTCTTGAGAAGATCTCAAGCACCAAATCCGCCCTGTCAAAGACCTTTACCTTTAAAAGTTCCTCTAAGTTTGCCACCTGAGAGGGAGACAGAAAGCTGTCAAAGACCACGCAGTCCGCGCCAGTTCCACTGATAACTTCCTTTAGCTCCTGAGCCTTTCCTGCACCTATGTAGTACCTTGGGTCCGGAGAGTGCCTTCTTTGATAGATGTAACCCAAAACTTTACCACCTACAGCCCTTACCAGTTCCTTTAGTTCCTCCAAAGATTCCCTAAACTCCTCCTTTGTCTCCGAGGAAAGAAGAAGGACCAGGATCGCTTTCATTCACCCACCGACTACTATGGTGCTTATGGCGTGTTTGTAAATCAGGTTCGGCTCCCCTTCCACTTCTAAAAGCACCGTGTATTTGTCGTGGTTGATAATCTTACCGGTTATTCTGTTTCCCCTTGTTAAAAAGACCGTTACGGTGGCGTTCTTTCTCTTTAGTTCTTCAATAAACTCGTCCTGCACATTGCCGTTTTTTTCAATCGGAATCATCTTCGCCTCCTGCTTATATAAAATATAATACAAAACAGAGCGGGTGTGGCGGAATTGGCAGACGCGCGGGACTCAGGATCCCGTGGGCTTACGCCCGTGAGGGTTCAACTCCCTCCACCCGCATTATAATAGCCCTATGAAATTCTTGGTTGTAGGAGACATAATAGGAAAACCCGGAAGAAAAGCCCTCAAGTACTACACCATATCCCACCCCGGCACCTTTGATGTGCTGGTGGTTAATGTGGAGAACTCCGCAGGAGGTTTTGGCATAAACAAAAAGGTCTATGAGGAGCTAAAAGCCATCGGTGTGGATGTGATGACCTCTGGCAACCACATATGGGACAAAAAGGAAGTTTTGGAGTTTATAAACACACCGGACCTTTTGAGACCTGCGAACTATCCAGAGGGAGCACCAGGAAAGGGCTATGGCATTTACGAAAAAAAGGGTGTAAGGTTTGCGGTGATAAACCTTATGGGAAGGGTCTTTATGGACCCAAACTTGGAAAATCCCTTTTCAACCTTTGACAGAATATACGAGGAAATAAGAGATCAAACGCCTATAATTCTGGTGGATTTTCATGCGGAGGCAACCTCCGAAAAGACCGCCTTTGGCATATACGTAGACGGAAGGGCAAGCTTGGTTTATGGCACCCACACCCATGTGCCCACCGCAGACCAGGTCATACTCAAAAAAGGCACAGGCTATGTTAGCGATGTGGGTATGTCTGGATGCTGGTATTCTGCCATAGGTATGAAGTCGGAGGATGTGATAAGGAAATTTCTTACAGGACTGCCCCAGAGGTTTGAGGTGGAAGAAAAGGAAGATGTGGTCTTTAACGGCATTCTGGCGGAGATAGATGAGAACTCGGGCAAATGCTTGCGAATAGAAAGGGTTCAAAAATACATCACCCGGGAGGAGCTCAAAGAATTATAATTTTTTCATGCTCTGCATAGACCTCTCAGACAAGATAGCCCTCATCACCGGCTCTACCCGGGGTATAGGAAGGGCTATAGCGGAGTATTTGGCTAAGGCGGGTGCCTTTGCGGTGATTACCGGCAGGGATGAGGAGAGGGCTCAGCAGGTTGCCAAATCTATCTCAGAGAGAGCCTTAGGCGTTGCCATGGACCTTTCGGACCCCAATTCCATAAAATCCGCCTACGAAAGGATTGAAAAGGAAGTGGGTCCCGTGGATATCCTCGTCAACAACGCAGGCATTACAAGGGACAAGCTCTTTATAAGGATGTCCTTGGAGGATTGGGAGGAGGTTATGAGGGTAAATCTGACGGGGACCTTTTTGCTAACTTCCCTGGCGGTAAAGGGCATGCTAAAGAAACGCTGGGGGCGGATCATAAACATCTCCTCCGTGGTGGGCTTTATGGGCAATGTGGGTCAGGTGAATTACTCTGCCACCAAGTCTGCCCTTTTGGGCTTTACCAAGAGCTTGGCAAAGGAGTTGGCAAGTAGAAACATAACGGTCAATGCCATCGCACCCGGGTTTATAGAGACGGACATGACCGCAGTGCTCTCGGAGGATATAAAAAAAGAGTATCTTAAAAACATACCCTTGCAGAGGTTTGGAAAGCCGGAGGATGTGGCGGGTATGGTAGCCTTTTTGTGCTCTCCTATGGCAGATTACATAACTGGGGAGGTTATACACGTAAACGGCGGGATGTTCTGATGTTTAAGTTTGAGGTTTTAAAGGCAGACGGAAAGGCAAGGAGGGGAAGGCTTTATACACCTCATGGGGTTATAGAAACGCCCGTGTTTATGCCCGTGGGCACTCAGGGAACCGTGAAGGCTATGGTCCACAAGCTTTTGGAAGATATTGGCACCCAAATAATCTTGGGAAACACCTACCACCTTTACCTCCGCCCCGGACTTGAAGTGATAGAAAGTGCGGGAGGATTGCATAACTTCATAGGCTGGAAAAAACCCATCCTTACAGACAGCGGGGGCTTTCAGGTTTTTTCTCTCTCTAAGGATCGGCTAAAGGACGGAAGGTCCAAGGTGAAGGTGGAAGAGGATGGCGTATATTTTAGGGACCATCTGGCGGGGGACACCCACTTTTTTACGCCCGAGTTTGTGATAAAGGCTCAGGAAATATTTGGCTCGGACATAATCATGCCCTTGGATGAGTGCGTGGAGTACCCTACCACCTACGCCTACGCCAAGTCCGCCTTAGAGAGGACGCTGAGATGGCTTGACAGGTCCATAAAGGCAAAGAGGAGGGAGGATCAGGTGCTCTTTGGCATAGTTCAGGGGGCTTTCTTTGAGGACCTGAGAAGAGAGTCCGCTTTGAGGACCATGGAGAGGGAACTTTTTGGGTATGCCATAGGGGGTCTATCGGTGGGAGAGCCAAAAGAAATTATGATAGAGATGGCGCAGCTGGTTTGCGAGGAGCTTCCTTGGGAAAAGCCCCGTTATTTAATGGGGGTAGGTATGCCCGAGGACCTTTTGATGGCAATAGGGGTGGGCGTTGATATGTTTGACTGCGTGGCACCCACCCGTATGGCACGCACTGGGACCCTATTTACCTCCCAAGGAAAGTTGAACATAAGAA
>Ga0209670_101268_pt1 | contig 11809 bp, 9 predicted proteins | sample PerSpoBPS_BMetaG_FD_184741 | JGI IMG/M metagenome (GOLD analysis project Ga0209670, IMG submission 184741) | Thermal spring microbial communities from Yellowstone National Park, Wyoming, USA - Perpetual Spouter B (PS_B) MetaG (SPAdes) (version 3) | ecosystem: Environmental > Aquatic > Thermal...
CGGGCTTCGTGAAGTTCCTCACTGCTCCTCTCGTAACCTTCACTTTAATGTAGAAAGCGATGATCCGAACGATCTCGAACTGAGAAAAGGACGGCTGTGGCGTCCTGTCATTTGGAGCCGACGGAGCGAATGGAGGATCTTCCCCGGCGTCCGGTGGTGCTGGTAGGGCTGCCGAACGTGGGCAAATCGGCGTTGTTCTTCCGGCTCACCGGCCGCTACGCCACCGTCTCCAACTACCCGGGCACCACGGTGGACCTGCTGATGGGGCGCCTCCCGGAGGGGGCCCCCTTGCTGGACACCCCGGGGATCCACAGCCTGTTCCCTCTCTCCGCTGAGGAGCAGGTGACGCAAGCGCTGATCCTGAGCGCCCAGCCTCAGGCGGTGATCCAGGTGGCGGACGCCCGGCATCTCCGCCAGGCTCTCCTGCTCACCCTCCAGCTGGCCGAGCTGGAGCTCCCCCTCGTCCTGGATCTGAACCTGATGGACGAGGCGCAGGCGGAGGGCATCGAGATCGACCTGGAGGGGCTGGCGGCCCGCCTGGGGATCCCGGTGGCCGCCACGGTGGCGGTCTCCGGGCATGGGCTGGACCGCCTGCGCGCCCTCATCCCGGAGGCCCGCATCCCTCGGGTTCGTCCCACCTATGAGGCGCCCCTGGAGGAGGCCTTGCGACGACTGGAGGAGCGCCTGCCTCCGGCCCCCGGCCGCCGGTATCGGGCCATCGGGCTGTTGCTGGGGGATCCCTGGACCTGCCAGCAGGTCCCGGATGAGGGGCTCCGTCAGGAGGCGGCCGCCCTGCGGGGGGCCCTGGAGGCCCATTACGGACGGCCCCTGCTCTATGTCCTGACCCGGCAGCGCTACCAGTGGGCGGAGCGGTTGCTGGACGGCCTGGTGCGCCGGACGCCTCGTGCGGCGGGCGTCCGTCAGGGGCTGCGGGAGCGGCTGGACGCACTGATGCTCCATCCCATCGGGGGCTGGCTGGTCATCGCGGTCGCCCTCTGGCTCACGTATCAGATCGTCGGCGTGTTCGGCGCCCAGGTGCTGGTAGGGTTCCTGGAGGAGACGGTGTTCGGAGCCTGGATCCTTCCCGCGCTGACGGCGCTGGCCCAGCGATGGATCCCGTGGGGACTGGTTCGGGATTTCCTCCTCGGGCCCTACGGTCAGATCTCTATGGCGCTGACCTACGGGCTGGCCATCGTGCTCCCCATCGTGGGGACGTTCTTCCTGATGTTCAGCCTGATGGAGGACTCTGGATATCTTCCCCGTCTGGCGGTGATGCTGAACCGTCCCTTCAAAGCCCTGGGGCTGAACGGCCGGGCGGTCCTCCCCATGGTGCTGGGCCTGGGGTGCGTGACCATGGCCACGATGACCACGCGGGTGCTGCAGACCCGGCGGGAACGGGTGCTGGTCACCCTGTTGCTGGCCCTGGCCGTCCCTTGCTCGGCGCAGCTGGGAGTGATCTTCGGGATGATCGCCATGGCCGGCCCGGGAGCCCTGGGGATCTGGCTCGCCGTGGTGGCGGCGGTGCTGGGCCTGGTGGGCGCCCTGGCCGCCCGGGTGCTCCCCGGGGAGCCCTCGGATTTCATCCTGGAGCTGCCTCCGCTGCGGGCGCCCCGCCTTGAGAACCTGGCCCTCAAGACCCTGGCCCGAATCGAGTGGTATCTCAAGGAGGTGGTGCCCTTGTTTATGCTCAGCACGGCCATCCTCTTCGCGTTGGATCGCCTGGGCCTGCTTGGGGGGATCGAGCGGGCGATGGCGCCGCTGGTGACCGGATGGCTGGGGCTGCCGCCGCAGACCGCCGGGATGTTCCTCCTCGGCTTCCTGCGACGGGATTACGGCGCGGCAGGGCTGTTCGATCTCGCCCGGGAGGGCGCGCTGACGCCCCATCAGATCCTGGTAAGCCTGGTGGTGGTCACGCTGTTCGTCCCGTGCATCGCCACGGTGATGATGATGATCAAGGAGCACGGCTGGCGCACAGCGGCGGCCATCTCCGCCTTTGTCTTCCCCTTCGCCTTCCTGGTGGGCGGGGTGATCCATCACGCGTTGCGATGGCTGGGATGGGGGTGAACGGATGCGGACGCGCTGTCCGATGTGCGGTCACGTCTTCGATCCGGCCGAGCTGCAGTGCCACACCGCGTGTCCGATCGGCGCGCGATGCGCCCTGACGTGTTGCCCCCAGTGCGGCTACCAGATGCCGGACCTGGAGCGCTCGGTCGGCGCGCGGTGGCTGCGGGGGCTGCTGGGCCGGCTCCGCCCGTCCGGGCCGGTCTCCGTCCCCACGCTGGCCGACCTCCCGCCCGGCCGCTCCGCCGTGGTGACGGACGTGGAGGAGATCCAGGGGGAACGGCTGGCCCGGCTGGCCCAGATGGGCTTGCTCCCCGGCGCGGAAGTCCGGGTTCTCCGGAGGCGCCCCGCGCTGATCGTGGAGGTGGACGGCATGACCCTGGCCCTGGATCCCGCCGTGGCCGCGCGCATCCGGGTGGCCCCCTGACGGCCCTTAGGGTCCGGGGACCGTCCTGGGGGAGGGGAAGGGCTGGATCCGCCAGTCGGCGCAGGTGTCCGTGTCTCGCCCCGCCGGGTAGCGCTCGAGGCTCTGCCCCCGAGGCGGAGCCGGGCAGCGGGGCGCGCTCCCCCATTCCACCCGGTCCACCTCTCCCTCCGGCCCCAGCAGGACCACCTCATCCTGCGTGTTGTTGAGGTTCCAGGTTCCCCGTCCCCAGGTCGAATCGGGAAGGAGATCCGGGACCTCGGGATCGGTCCCAGCCAGCTCGAAGTCCGGCGGGATCCCGTAACGCATGCGGAAGGCCTGGGCGGAGACGGCGATGATCCGGACCTGGCCGGGGGCGATGGTGGCGCCGGGCGGAAAGCGATACATCCCCTCATAGTCCCCCGGCGTCGCCGCGTCGCCGATGCGATGCAGCGAGAGATCCAGGGGCTCGCCGCCGGGGTTGTAGATCTCCACCCACTCTTCGTTGGGGTCGATCCCGAAGGCGTTGACCAGCACCTCGCTGATCAACAGATGCGGCGGGCGGTGATCCCGAAAGACCAGGGGCAGGTAGATCTTCGGCCGGGCGAGCTCCCAGTCGAACCGGAACAGCTCCGCCAGGGCATGGAACCCTTCCTCCGACCGGAAGATCAGCATCAGCTCCCGGTTCAGCTTGTGGGAGGTCTCCGTCCCGTTGGCCGAACCCAGGATCACGTAGGGCTCTTCCCCTCGACGGAGGAGGAACATCTTGTTGTGCAGGCCGCCCCCGCCGGGGTTGCCCAGACGCACCTGGAGGGTGGCGGAGAGGGTCGGGCTCGTCGCCCGGAGGGCTTCCAGATAGGCGGCGGTGGCGCTGTTCCCCCGCGGGGCGTTCGGATCATCGTAAAAGCGATCCAGCATGATCTGCACCGATGCCCCGCGCCCGGCAGCCTCGATGAGGGTGGCCAGGACCAGGTTGGGGGAGATCACCGGGGCGATGCCGGGATCCGCCGCGCTGGGCCCCCACCAGGGCGGCAGGGCCAGCTGCTGAACCCGGAGGACGTCCCCCGCGCCGGCCGAACGCAGCGGACGCCACATCGGGTTCTCGAAATCCAGGATGCCCTCCGGTCCGACGATGAGGGCGACCTCGGTGGCGGTGATCGGGATCGGCTCCCGGAAACGGACCGGGTAAGCGGTCCCGCCCAGGGAGAGGGGCGGGGTGTAGGTGAGGGGAGGATCTTCCATCAGGGGGACGACGTCCCGGAAGACGGGGTCCGTGTCGAAGCGGAAGAGATCGGTCAGGAAGCCTGCCATCTCGGCGGACTCGAAGGCCACCAGGACGCCGCGCTGGCCCAGCGTGCCATCGTCCTTCGGATCATCAGGCATCGCCCGGGGGCTCAGGTTCTCCGTCCCGATCAGCACCCGCCGGTCGTCTGCCACCAGGAATTTGGCATGGGCGTAGGCGTAGCGGCGCAGGGCCGGCGGGCTGGCCGCGGGCATGTTGCGCATGATCAGACACTGGCCACCGGCCTCCCGCAAGAGCCGGCAGGCGTAGCGGGCGTCGTCCGTGAGGCCGCCCGGAGGCGTGCCGTCCAGCAGCAGGGTGACCGAGACCCCGCGGCGGGCGGCGGCGGCGAGGCGCTCCGCCAACCGGGGATGCTCGAACGTGAAGAGCTCCCCCCGGATGGAATGTTGCGCCGCATCGATCCAGGCCGAGACCGCCTCGAAGGCGTGATCCGGGGCGATGATCAGGGTCATCGGGAAGGTCCCGCTCAGGCGGAACGGGGTCCCGAAGCGCTCCGGGGCCCAGCCCGGGAACCGCATGCGGCGCCCGGTCCACGGATCCTCCCGATCGCTGGCCCAGTCGGAGGCAGTGTCGGTATCCAGGGGAAGCCCTGTGGCCGGATCCGTCCGTCGGACCAGGAGACGCCCTTCGGTGCGGGCGCCCGGGACGCCGTAAACCTGGAGGAGGCGCCCCTGCCAGCCCAGGGTCTCCGTGTAACCCTCTCCATACAGCACCGCGTCCACCAGGGTGCCGGCGGCGTCGCGGAGGACTACCTCATCGCCGGCGTTGGCGAAGCCCGGCCACGTCCCGCTGATCGGCCGCACCCCATCCAGCCCGTCCGGGAAGACCGCGGCGTCCGGAGGACGGCCGAAGGCGAGGGTGAACGAGAGGGCGTGGTGGGCGATCCAGAGGGAGGCGGGCGGGGTGATGAGGAAGCCCGCGGGGAAGCGCACCCCACCGGTCCCCGTGATGCGATCCCGCAGCGTCCACCCGCTGAGATCGATGGGTTCCGTCCCGAGGACGGTGAGCTGCACCGCTTCGTCGGGCTCGCCGGAGAAAACGCCGTCCGGATGGACGGCGGTGATCCACACCGGAGGTCGGCCGGCCTGGAAGGCGCGGGGTGGGACGAGGAAGGCGATGAGGGCGCCGGTCAGGCCCAGCAGCAGAGAGAGGATCAGGCGGCGGACGCGGTGCATCCCCGGGTTCCTCTTTCTGGATGAGTGTCTGCTCTGTAAAGATGATAGACACTTGCCCCGGAGAAACCGTTTCCGACCGGGGGGTGCCGCATCCGCCGGCTCCCGGGCTCCGTCTTTCATGATGAAGGTTCGCGGTGGGCCTTCCGATCGCGGGTCACGGGCCGGGATCGGGTGGGGCGGGGCGAGCGGTCAGGGCTTCGGGGGCGAGGACCTCGGGCAGGTCGTCGAGGGAACGGGTCATCCGGACCCATTTCCCCCAGCGGCCGTTCTCCTGGAAGCCGAGGTTCCGGTAGAGGGCCCGGGCCCGCTCGTTGCGCTCCCCCACCCAGAGCTCGCACTCCCGACAGCCCCGGGCGCGCAGGTAGGCCATCCCCCGCAGCAGCAGCGCGCGCCCCAGCCCCATGCCCTGATACTCGGGGTCCACCACCAGCTCATGGATCGCCCCCACCGTCCCGTGGTCCCAGTGGGAGTCGGTGGCGATGAAGCCGACCGGGCGCGGGCCATCGTAGGCGATGAAGGAGCCCGTGGGATCGCGGTGGCGGAGCCATTTCAGGTAGGCCTTCACTTCTGCGCGATGGCGGTAGAAGTAGTCCCCCAGCGGCTGATAGGCGCGGAAGTAGAGATCGATCAGATCCGCGGAGCCGGATAGGGGCTCCTGGACGATGCGGATGGCTTCGATGGAGCGCGGCAAAGAAGATCACCTCCTTCCAGGGCGCGTTTCATCCCGCGGCGATGTCCGCCCGGTCCCGATTGGAGCCTGGAGGTTCTGTGGCCACAGGAGGCCTGGGGCAACTGCGCGCAGTTGTCCCAAAGCGCTCGCGGACGGAGAACCGGAGGCAGAGGCTCTGATCCACCGGTCCGGCCGGGGAAACCCGGGCGTTGGGCTTCGGGAAGGGCCTGCCGATCCTCCTGCGTTACCGGACGGATGCCGTTCCGGCATGGCGGCTCTCAACGATAGGCATCGTTCCGCTTGCGGATGTCCTCAACCCAAAGCGTATGCTCGTCCCAGGTCAGGTAGATCCGATACTCGCCTGCCCGATAAGACAATAATTCTCCCCGATCATGGCGGATCTTCGTCAGCAGGGGGCGCTGGGCTCGCTCCAGCTGACGGATCCGCCGCATGACCTGCTCCCGATGCTTGGGATGCAGCTCTTCCAGCGCGCGCTGGGCTCGCTCTGTGATCCGAAGCACCATTGGAACCTCACCACCCTCTCCCGTCATCCATCGGCCGTTTTCTAACCTTATTTTACATCGGCCGGTTCCCCTCCGGCGAATTGGAGGCCCGGATCCCGGGAGAAGGAGTCTCGGACCAGGAGATCGGTTTCTAAGCGTTTTGAGGATTTCAGGTCCCAGGGCTCAATTTTTCTGAGATCTGTTCCAGCTGGGCCCGGCAGGTTTCGATGAGCTGGGCGATCCGAACGGGGTCGCGGGGGGTCCTCCAGAGCGCCTGCTGGAGGGCGTCCAGCGTGCGGGTGAGGTCGCTCCAGGCCTGGAGGAGGGGATCCGGGCTGGGGGGTGGGGCGGGACGGGGGGCTGGGAAGATGGGGAGGGGTTGGGGGGCGGGGCCGAGGCCCAGGGCGCCGCGGACCTGATCCAGGATCTCCTGGAAGACCGTTTCGTCCTGGACGAAGTTGCGGGTGGCGTCGATGATCAGGAAGGGACCGGGGTAGGCGGCGAAGAAGGACTCGTAAGCGAGGCGCAGGCGCTCGATGTAGCCGCGGTCCATCCCGCGCTCGTAGGGGCGATCCCGCAGGACGATGCGGGCCATCAGCGTGTCGGTATCCGCCCGAAGATAGAGGACCAGGGTGGGCGTGGGGATCTTCTCCGCCAGGGCCTGGTGGAGCTGCTCGTAAAGGGCCAGCTCGTCCCCGGTCAGGTTCAGGCGCGCGAACAGGCGGTCCTTGGCGAACATGTAATCGCTGACCACCGGCCCGTGCTCCAGGTGGGCGGCGAGCTCCTGATGCTGCCGGTAGCGGCTGAGCAGGAAGAAGATCTGGGTGGGGAAGGCATAGCGGGCGCGGTCCTGATAGAAGTGGGGGAGGAACGGGTTCTCCTCGAACCGCTCCAGGAAGGGACGGGCCTGCAGGGCAGGGGCCAGCATGCGGGCCAGGGTGGTCTTGCCGACGCCGATCACGCCTTCGATGGCCAGAAACCAGTGGGGCATGGATGCCTCCAAGGGCTCTCGAACTCAGAGGGAGGCAGGAATGCCGGAGCCGATGGACAGAATGGGGCTGGCCGCTTCCGAAAAGAGCCAGCCCCATCAAACTCAAATCAAATATTCCCGATCATCGGGTTTTCAATAGTTCAATCTTTATCTTCTTCTCATTTTCTTTTAATGTTGCCAAAACAAGAAAATTTCCATCATGAGAGAACGAAAGATCTATTATTATCTTATCTTTCAGATCATACAATTCATTCCAGTTTTCAACATCAAAGATCTTTAAGCTTTTTTCGTCAGAATCCAATGCGACCAATAAACGGCCATCTGGAGAGAACAGCAGCCTTGTTGCCCACCACAACTCTGAAACATTTGGAACATTTATTGTCTTCCGATATTCTTTGTTGGAAATACCAACGATTTCTATGGTTTCGCCCGGAGAAATTGCAATTAGTTGCTCATCCGGGGAAATTGCAATACTTCGGCTTCCTTTTAATTCTAATGATATAGGACCTTTATCGCTATCGAAATGCCAGATAATCACATCTTCATATCGATTTATTGCGATCATTCGATCGGAAAGCCATACTCCGGGAGTGTGCGCACCGATTGTGCAACGACCACCTTCTTTGCGTTCTGGAATCCAAGAAATCAACTCTTTTTGGGCTGTGAGATCCCAAACTTTTAGAGAATAGCAAGAAGTAGCGGCGAGAATCTTGCTATTGGGGGAAAACGCCACTCCACGCACCTCTCCCATCTTTAAAGTATATAATTTTTGGCCATTAGATACATTCCAAACATCGATATCGTTGAGAACAGTGGCGACATATTGGCCATCATTAGAAATATAAATATCCAAAACCTTGGTCCCAGGCACAGGCAATTTGATTATTTTCTTAAGCTCAGGAGGGTCATAGTTCAGCTCATAGATGTTCGTTTCGTTTTCTGTAACAACTGCTATATATTTTGCGTTAGATGATAAAGATACAATCCATGGCCTTTCTTCTTCCAAATCAATCGATTTGTAAATAATAATAGATGGGCTCGGTGTGGCAGTAGATGTCGGGGAAAAAGAGGGAGCCATTGTTGGTTCCCGAGTTGGTAAAGGAGCAGTTGGAGTCGCTGACTCTACTGGCGTAGGGCTTGCTCCGCGGCATCCAGCCAAGAGGACGATCGCGAAAAGGGCGAAGCAGGCGGCTATTGCACGAGCATGTCGAGATAGACCATGCGGGTTGCCGGCTTTCATTAGTGTCCCTCCTGATGAAGGTGTTTTCATAAAACATGATAGCCAATTCCTTGGCCCGGCCTCTATCGAGAGGGGTTTCCATCTCTTCGCGTCCGGTCGCCTTCAGGCTTCTCAAGGGGCTACAGCACCCGGGCGCCGATGCGGCGGGCGATGGCCTCCAGGGCGCGGAGGGCGAGATCGCGGGTCAGCGCGTCCACCCGGGGATCGAAGGCCACAGCCCGGATAGCGGCCAGGTCGTCGGCCTCCCCGATCCGGGCCAGGGTGAGCAACGCCGCCCGCTGCACCTCTGGCTCCCCTCGTTCCAGCGCCCGATACAGGCTTTGCCGGGCCGACCCGCCCCCGACTCCTTCTCCTTCCCGCACCGCCCACTCGATCAGCCAACCCAGCTGCTCGAGGACCACCGGGCGCAGGTCGGGCGAGGCGGGCTCCCGGCCGGCCCCCCAGCGGGCCAGGGCGTCCTGGGCGGCCGAGCGCACCAGCCACTCCCGATCCTCTCGAGCCAGGGCCTCCAGCCGGGTCTTCGCCCACTCCTCCCGAAAGCCAGCCAGGGCGAAGGCGGCCGCCCGCCGCACGCGCCAGTCCGCCTCCTCCGTCGCCTCCTGGAGCAGCTGAGGGCCCTCCGGGTAGTTCCGCAGCGCCTCCGCTGCCAGGATCCGGATTTCCTCTTCGGCCTCCAGGAGCAGAAGAACCAGCCGTTGCATGGCGGGTTCGGTGCCGTGCTCCCCCAGGGCGATCACCGCGGCCCGGCGGACCTCGGGATCGGGATCCGACAGGGCCTGCTCCAGGAAGGGCAGGTCGCTCTCCTGCCCCAGCCATCCCAGCCCGCGGACCGCAGCGAGACGGATCTCAGGGTCCGAGTGGCGGAGGGCTTTGCGGAACAGCACCGGCACCCCCCGGTCGCCGGTGCGGACCAGAGCCTCGGCGAGGCGCCGGCGCAGGGTGGGGGGCAGGCCGGGCTTCAGAAAGGCCCGGGCCAGGGCGGCCATCCCGTCCGCGCGCCATGGCGCCTGGGGCGAGGCCACGGCGATCCACTCGGCTACCCGCAGCAGCCGCGTGGTGCCTGGGGCGAGGCCACGGCGATCCACTCGGCTACCCGCAGCAGCCGCGTGTGGAAGGCGTCGTCGGGCTCCGACAAGGCGCGTTCGACGATCCCGATCATCGGTCCAAGGGCCGCGTAGAACGTGAAGACGGCTTCCCATCGCGGATCATCGAGATGGCGCGCAAGGGGCGCCGGATCGCCGGCTTGGGCGATCGCCCACGCCGCCAGATACGCCTGGAGGAGGGGATGGCGGAAGTGTCCGTGCTCCTCATCGATGGGGACGATGGGCCGGCCGGGGGCGGTGAGGGCTTCGATGGCGGCGTCCATCTGACGTCGGGCGGCCGGGGCCGCCAGCTCCGGGAGGGTCTGGCGGATGGTCTCTTCCAGATCCTCCAGGGTGATCGGAAAGCGTTCCTCCTCCAGGAGCCGCAAAGCCACCCGCCCGAGGACCAGCCGGGCGCCGGGCATGGTCAGCGCGGTCTTCCCGATGATCCCCTGGAGCAGGCGTTCCAGGATGGCGTCGTAGAGCCCCGGATCCCCTGGGCGTTCGGATCCCAGGGCGAGGGCAGCCGCCACATCCGCCGGACGCCAGCGTCCCGTCCGATCCTGGCGCCATGCGGCGGATCGCTCCCGGAGATCCGGGAGGGGGATCCCCGTCGCCTCCGCCCATCCCTCGAGGAATCGCTCAACCTGGGCTCTGGACCAGGGAGCCAGCGGGAGGGCGACGAAGCCCATTGCCTCCAGGGGCTGGGTGGGGAAGTGATCCCCCGCCACCACGATGCGAAGCTCAGGATAGGCCTCGACGAGCCGTCCCAGCCAGCGGATGACCTCCGGCCGGCGGGGAGGAGGGACCTCCTCCAGCTCGTCGAGGAGCAGGAGGGCGCTTCCATCCTTCAGAGCGGTCCGGATCATCCCGTCCAGGCGGGGTCGGAGGATGAGGGGGACTATCCGGCCCAGGAACCTGAGGAGCAGGGCCTCGGGCGAGGCAGTGGGATCGGGTTCGATGAGCGGGAGGCGCACGTAGAGGGGAAGCGGCGCCTCCCCATCCGGGCGCCCGGCCAGGGCCTCCCGGATCAGGTAGCAGAGGGCGCCGGTGCGGCCGCTGCCGGGAGGGCCGTAGATGAAGAGCCGTCGGGTTGCCCGCAGCGCCTGCCGCAGGGGGATGGGATCCTCCGAGGGGGGCGTCTGGATGCGGGTGGAGGGATAGGGGGGCGGCGGGAGCAGGGCGGGCTCGATCAGGCAACGGGCGAGCCGGGGATCCAGGGCGGACCAGGCGATCCAGTGGGGGAGCTGTTCGGCCAGCCACTGGCGATACTGGGACTCGGCGGCGAGGCGCAGGCGCTGGCCGGCCTGCTCCAGGCGGCCTCTCAGCGCAGCGTAGCGGGCTTGCAGGGGACGCCGGACCGCATAAAGCAATCCGACGCCGAGCAGGGCCAGCATGGCCCCGATCAGGGCGGAGAGGGGATCGAAGCGCCATGCGCCGGGGAATCCCACAGCCCTCCTCCTCTTACTCCACCGTCCCCAGCTCGTCCGGGCCGACGAGCCGGTAGCCGATCCCCCGCTCCGTTCGGATGAAGAGCGGGTGATCGGGGTCCGGCTCGATCTTCTGGCGGAGATACCAGATGTAGAGCTTGAGGTAGCCGCGGTCCTGGACGTGCTCCTCCCCCCATTCCTCCCCCCATACCTCCCGGAGGAGGAAGTCGTGGGTGAGGGGGCGGCCGGCGAAGCGGGCGAGGGTGGAGAGGAGCCGGAACTCCGTGGGCGTCAGCTCCACCGGGCGTCCGTCGACCCGGACCTCCTGGGTGATCAGGTTGACGTAGAGGCGGCCGTTGTCGTAGACCCCGCGGGCGGTAGTGGACTCGTAGCGCCGCAGGACAGCCTGGACGCGAGCCAGGAGCTGGCGGGGGCCGAAGGGCTTGGTCAGGTAATCATCCGCGCCGGCCTCCAGGCCGCGCACGATATCGGACTCCGCTCCCAGGGCGCTGATGATGATCACGGGGATCTCGGAGGTGGCGCGGATGGCCCGCAGGACCTCCCAGCCGTCCATGCCAGGCAGCATCAGGTCCAGGAGGATCAGGTCGGGCCTCTGCGCTTGCAGGAGAGCGAGGCCTTCCGGGCCGCTGTGGGCGACGAGAGCCTGGTAGTTGTTCTGTTCCAGTTGCCAGGCCAGGAAGCGGGCGAGCTCCACGTCGTCTTCGATCAGCAGGATCTTTTTCACGTCCGACCCCCCACGGATTCAGCCTGAGCCTGCTCTTGGGTATCACCGGAGGTGGAAGCGCCGGGCTCCTGCTTTATGTTTTTACCACAAAACGCGGATCATCGCCTGCGCGTTGCGCATGGACGCGGGGGCGGTCGAGGGATATGAGGCCAGCCCGGAGCGCGTCGCGCCCTAATCCCAGCGTCGGAGATCCAGCAGGCGCGGGC
>Ga0209670_101287_pt1 | contig 11675 bp, 9 predicted proteins | sample PerSpoBPS_BMetaG_FD_184741 | JGI IMG/M metagenome (GOLD analysis project Ga0209670, IMG submission 184741) | Thermal spring microbial communities from Yellowstone National Park, Wyoming, USA - Perpetual Spouter B (PS_B) MetaG (SPAdes) (version 3) | ecosystem: Environmental > Aquatic > Thermal...
TGAGAAGGCTGTTACAGAACTGACGGTAAGTTTAAATTATGTAAATACTTGGAGTTGGCATGGGGGGCGTTATCTTAGTAAGGGGTTTGCTAGGGTTTGGAAGGGGGGTTGAGGAAGCTTATTGGGATGGCTAGGGGAGGGGTGCGCACTATTACTAACCCATTATAGGTTTTAATATCCTGGATGCTTGTATTTGGTATATGAGGGATCTGTGTCTTGGAGAAGCTTTTCAAGGTTCTTCGTAGAGCTGTTTTGCTGGATTGCTATGCTGACAGGCCCTCTAGAGAGGCTCTTGGGGAGATTGTAGAACGGCTAAAAGCTATGATTAAAGAGATGGTTAGGTATGCATTAGATCATAAAGCCTCCTAAGAAACACTACACAGGGTATTCTACGAGAGATATAGGGAGCAATATCCATGGAGCCAACAAGGGTTATTAAGGGCTCTTATAGAGATGCTGTTAGGAGGGCTAAAGCCTTTAGAGAGGCTAGGAAAAGGGTAGAGCTTACACAGGAAAGCCAGAGGTTAGGAGGGTTAAGATAGTCTACTCAGATAACCAGGATTGGGGGCTCGAGAATGAGTATAATGAGTATAATGCTTAGAACCCATAGGGGTTGGATAGAGCTGAGGTATAGGGATAATAAGCAATTACATAGATACCTCTAAAGCGGCTGGAATTTATCAAGCGAACTCAGGCTAGAACCTGATAGGGGGAGGGTGATTGCTTACCTAGCATTCTCAAAACCCTTCGAGATCCTCTATGATCCTAGTGATGTTGTTTCTCTAGATGTTAATGAGAATAATGTTACGATAGCCGTATTCAGGGACGACATTCTGACCGAAGCATATGTTGATGGCAGGGTTGTTGAGAGAGATGTGGTGGGGACTATAAACATCGGTCTTAAATACCTATCCTCTCCTTAGATGGGAGACCCATGGCGTTAGGTTTGACCGGAACCCATGTGGTGTGAGTGAAGCCTGTGAACCCACATCAAGGCCGAACCCCGCTAGCGGAAATACAAGTATTTGAAGGCACATCAAATACCGTTAGAGGGAAACGCTTTTTTAAGCCTCTTTAGAAATCTTTAATCTAACATTAATAAACATCATGAGGCTAAAATAATATATAGTAATCAAGAGATAGATGGAAAAGCCTGAAGAGTTACTTGGAAGATATACACTAGCTATCCAGCATAATGAAAGAGGCATTTAGGGTAACACGAGATATCATCTTCCTGCATTAAGATGTAGATCCTCTTTATTGATGTTGCGGCTGTGCTCGGAGTTGCTCTAAAGTTGTTGAGAATCGATAGGGGATCAGAGATTCTCGGAGATCCTTAGCAAATGCATCTCTAGATTAGTGGAAAGGGATCTACGAACCTATTAAGGAAATCCGCACTTTTAGTATTGGGCTAGATAGGGTCACGTGCTTATAACTCCTATATGCATTATATTTATACCGAGTGAAAGAGAGGTTTTAAAAAGATCTGTATGATTAATGAAAGCTATATATAGTAATTCTTCAGCCTGTAAAGATTTTTCTAGATTGAGGTCTAAACCATTCGAGGAGCCAGGATCCTCTCTACACTCATAATTGGTCTTCCATCTATCTCTATCGGTATCTTGGCTGGTGGGAACTTGGTATATAAGGGTATTCTCTCAGATAGCCTTTCTTCATATGTGGGGACCAACGGATTCTGGTAGAAAATACCTATGTAGATCTTCTCTCCCCATGTAGCCAGCTCCCATGCTCTCTTAGCCTTTTCATCAGCCTCTTCAGGGGTTTTAACAACAGGATCCCATCCAGGGAGAGATTCTAGTTTAACTATCCTCTGGGCATATACTTCTCTGGTATATACATCATTATATGTTGGACATGGCTGAGCCACATCTACCAATGCGAGCCCCTTATGCTGTATAGCCCTCTTAAATATCTCCTTCAAATGAGACACATCGTAGGCATAGCCCCTGGCTACAAAGGTAAACCCGGACGCAAGGGCAAGCCTGATGGGATTCACAGGATCCTGTATATTGGCTCTCGGTAACGCCTTAGTCTTAATCCCCCTAGGAAGGGTCGGCGATGCCTGTCCCTTAGTCAATCCATAAACCTGGTTATTGTGAATAACTATCACCATATCAGGATTCCTCCTACCGATAGAGACCAGATGACCAACACCTATACCTAGCTGATCCCCATCGCCCCCGAATACAAGCACCTCGAGCTCTGGGTTAGCCAGCTTTATCCCTAGCGCAAATGGAACAGGCCTGCCATGGAGCGTATGGATGCCGTTCGCATTTATATAATGAGGTATCTTGCCGGAACACCCTATACCGCCTACTATAACCACCTTTGAGGGGTCCAGCTTAAGTTCACCAAGAGCGGTGATAGCTGCATTCAGTATCCCATAGTCACCGCATCCCGGACACCAGTCTGGGCTTACATTTGATTTAAAGAGCTGCTGAACCTGAGCCATACTATACACCCACTTTATACCATATAAACATAGCTACAGAGCTAAAAAGCTGCGCATGGTCATCTGGAACATTATTGGATATAAAGGTATGAAGCATATATAGATATGGTGACGAGCGCCGGGGTGCCCGAGCGGCCTAAGGGGGTGGGCTCGAGACCTCCAGCATATATGGGGACAAGAGACCCACTGGGGCTCCCACCCCGCGCGGGTTCAAATCCCGCCCCCGGCGCCTGAGCTTCTTATAAACCTCTACTACTTATTATGTACTACTATAACTCTGCTAGCGTTATTAATTATATGACCAGGGTGTATAAATCTGGAGAGCCTGGGATCTATTCTCAAGATCGATATAAGATCCGTTTTTCTATATGATGACGCCGTCCTGAGATCTATTGAGAGAGCCTTAGGAGGAGATATAGCAAGTATACTATACTCATTAATCGAGCCTCCCAAGAGACTATATCTCAGAGTAAATCTTTTGAGAGCATCTAGAGAAGACGTATTAGAACTGATAGAGAGGGAGGGATATAGGGCTTATGAAGATGAGGATCTAGAGGAAGCAATATACATACCAATCGAAGGTCCCCATCACATAGAGTGGAGGGAGAAGATCGTTGTAGCTGATAAGAGGGCGTCGGAATCTATTATCATGGGCTCTAACCTATACTCTCCAGGCGTTATATCGTGTGACAACGTTAAAGAAGGAGACGAGGTAACTGTGGTTTCAGATAGCAGGATTGCGATAGCTATGGGAAGAGCGAAGATCGCGTGTGAGGAAGCTATGAAGAATAGGAAAGGGGTTTTTATAGAAGTGGAGAAGAGCCTATATAGAGCAGCTCCTATTAGAGAACTTACAGTATGGCATAGAGGTCTTATATATCCCCAGTCATTTCCATCAATGGTTGCCTCTAGAGTATTGGACCCAGGTACTGGAGACGTAGTTATAGATATGTGTGCCGCCCCTGGGGGCAAAGCTGGGCATATATTTGAGATATCTAGGGGAATGGCTGAGATATATGCTATAGATCACTCGGCGAAGAGGATCTATGAGATGTTGGAGAACTTCAATAGGTTGGGATATGGGGATAAGATCAGGATCTACAGACTTGATTCTCGATATATAAGCAAGGATCTATGGAGCGTGAGGCCTGACAAAATAATCATAGATCCGCCGTGCACAGCTACTGGTGTTAAGCCTAAGCTGTGGCACAGGATCTCAAAGCATGATATGGATAACCTTGTTAAATACCAGAGACAATTTTTGAGAGAGGCTGAAAAGCTTCTCAAGGAAAGGGGTATCCTAGTATACTCAACATGCTCTATAACATATGACGAGAATGAGATGCTTATAAAAGAACTAATTGATAGTGGAGGCTTCGAACTTGTTGAACCTCCCAGTTGGGTTAAGAAGAGAGCCTCTATGACTAGCTATGGGATGATCAGATTTGACCCTAGATCCGGCTACCCGGGATTCTTCATAGCGATACTGAGAAGGAGAACCGGTCATTAGAGAAACCATGTTTCAGAACAAGAGAAACAAGATCTTCTATTTTAAAGGTATATATGTCCATGGATTCCAGAAATATAGGGGGTCGGGATATGTCAGAGATGATCAGGGAGGTCAAGGTAGTAAGTTTCAAGAGAAAAGGGATTCATAGCCATATAAGGGGTCTAGGCCTTGATAAGAATGGAAAGCCAAAACCGGTTGGAGACGGCTTAGTGGGGCAGCTTGAGGCCAGAGAGGCTGCAGGTATAGTTGTACAGATGATTAAGGAGGGTAAGATGGCTGGAAGAGGAGTCCTATTTGTGGGGCCCTCAGGAACCGGGAAGACTGCAATAGCTATTGCAATAGCTAGAGAACTGGGTGAGGACACGCCCTTCGTTGCTATGGATGCCTCAGAGATCTACTCATCAGAGATCAAGAAAACCGAAGTGCTTATGCAGGCCCTTAGGAAAGCGATAGGTGTCAGGATCAGAGAGTTTAGGCTTGTATACGAGGGCTACGTTAAAGATCTTAAATATAGAGTCCCGAAATCACCCTACTCCCCATATATGATGGTTCCCCGAGAAGCAACTATAACCCTGGCGACTAAAGATGATCAGATGACTCTAAATGTTGGGCAGGAGATAGCTTCACAGCTCAGAGAAATGGGGATCAGAAAGGGGGATGTAATATATATAGATGCCCAGACAGGGTTAGTACACCTAGTCGGGAGATCCGATATCGAGGGGGCGAGGACCTATGACATAGACGTTGTTAAGAAAGTAGAGATACCCAAGGGGCCTGTTAAAAAGGAGAAAGAGATAGTTAGAACCCTCACACTCAACGATCTAGATCTCAGTCTAGCTCTTAGAAAGGCCTCCTTCTTTTCCCTCTTCGGCTTTGCTAGCGAGAGGGAGATAGATCCCGAGCTGAGAAAACAGGTAGATGAGAGTGTGAAGAGGATGATAGAGGAAGGAAAAGCGGAGCTCGTTCCAGGAGTACTATTTATAGATGATGTCCACATGCTAGATATAGAGTCTTTCAGCTTTCTCTCAAGAGCCATGGAGAGCGATTTCGCCCCAATCATAATTATGGCTACTAATAGAGGTATTACGAGGATAAGAGGCACCGATATAGAGTCTCCACACGGGTTGCCTCTAGATCTTCTGGACAGGCTCCTTATAATACCTACGAGACCATATACAGCTGATGAAATAAGGCAGATACTAAAGATAAGAATGCTTGAAGAAGAAATAGAGTTAAAGGAAGAAGCCCTAGAGGAGCTAGTGAAAATAGGCTCTGAAACCAGTCTAAGGCATGCTGTACAGCTTCTAGAGCCTTCAAGGATAATCGCAGAGAGGAAAGGAAGAAAAGAGGTTACGAAGGAGGATGTTATTGAGGTGCACAAGCTATTTATGGATACAAAACAAAGCGTCTTGCATGTGAAGAAATACGAAGAGATTTTCCTGAGATAGATCAACCGGCCATCCTAACTAATAATTTAATATTTAAAGGCCTGCCTCTCTTAAGTTAGAAGGATCTTAAGAATAGGATCACTGTTTTGAAAGTGAATAAGAGGATCTACGCGCTCTATAAATAGTATAGATCATCGCTATCGCTAGACCCATTGTCAGTCCTACTACTAAGTAGAACATACCCCGAATCCTGTTTGCCTCATCGATAGCCAGTCTCGAAGCGTCTTGCAGCGATTCAATACTCTTCTTGGTATTATTAAGTTCTCTTGATAGAGATTCTAGATTCCTGTATAGCGTAGAGTACTTGTTAACAAGATCTAGATACATATCCCTTAGACTAGTAACACTTGATATGAGAGATAGTAATGATGAGTTCATATTAGATATCTCAATAGATAGGGTAGATATGTTTCTATATATACTCTCTATCAGGGTGAACTCCTCTCTGGAGAGCGTCCTTATAGTATATACTGCAAATCCTTCTGCCCTGCCTAGTATCTCCCCTGTCTGCTGAGCCGAAGATGCATTGATCCATATGAGATAAAGCCCTAACCTGCTAGCATTCACCCTAACATCCAAACTGCTTACTGAGGCTCTATCAATTCTACTTAGAAGCTGCGGAGGATCGCTAGAAGATCCTAAGTAATATATATATACCGTAATGTTACTCACCACAGCCCTACCCCCGCTATACGTGTATATCTTAATAACCACAGAATCTCCTATAGCTATTGATTGGGGCCCGCTAACTAGTATCTGCAACTGACTATAGGGGATCAACGTGATACCCTGTATCCTATCTGGAGGGGGAGCTATTGTCACACTTACCGAAGATCCTATGAGCCCTATTAGATCTGAAGCAACTATCGATACAGTTTGTGATGTATCAACGTAGGGGAGCCTAGCATACAGATCAATTCTACCCCTTAGATTCGGAAAACCAATTGCTATAATACTACCCTCTATAGAGGGGTTTACAGCGCTCATGAATCTTATTAGTATTGTTTCGACAGCTGGGAAGCCATCTAATCTTAGAAATAGCTCTCTACCAGAGATGTAGGTGCCAGATGCTCTAATGCTGGGAAACACTTTAAATCTGCCATAGCTATACACACCACCATCGAGCGAGAATGCGTGGATATAGTGATCTCCGTAGTCGGATGGTGGAACAATGAATGATGCTGACCCTCCTGTAGCAATATATCTCTGATCATCTACATAGAGAGTGATCCTCCCCTGGAAACCCTTTATAGAGTAGGAACCTATAGAGCCGACGCTGAATTGCTGCTGAGAAACGGATCCCTCAAGTATTCTAAGCCTATACCCCATTATAGAGGTGACAAAGGTTATTGCATTAACGACACCATTTCCATATCTTATTCTAGAAACGTTGTCAACGCTGTACCTTTGCGCTGTCTCTGACAATAGATCATATATCTTTGCTGGTGTATAATTTAGACCAATGATCCTTAGTGCTTGAAGCCCGAGGGCTATGATCCCTGCGAGGGCCGGTGCTGCAGCACTCGTCCCAGTCCCGACAGCTAAGAGATCCTCCGATATATATGCCCCAGGGACCATAACCCCGGGGGCAACAAAATCAGGCTTATAGTACTCCCTTGGATAGTTATCTTTAAATGGCCATGTAGACGGGGGATCTGGCCACTCGACATACTCGCCTGAGCTGAATAGCGATACGCTATCATCCCTCTCGAGAGACCCAACGCCGAATACGCCCCATATATTACCAGGATTAGAGCTAGTGTAAACGCCGCCATTGCCTATAGCAGCCACTGGTATCATCCCCAGGTTTAGAAGAGTTCTAATAGCAGGTAGTAGGTAGTTAGAGTAGTTCCCCTCAGTGCCGAAGCTCATGGACACTATATTTGGTCTAACCGCTCTTCCAACGATCTTCGAGATCTTGGTGCCATTGCATAAATAAGGATCGGCAGCCCAGTCAAGCCCCGCCAGGACTTGGGCAAACGTGCCCGAGCCCGTGGGTAATACTAGAGCATGCATATATGTAGCTCCAGGGGCGTAGCCTATGAGTATATTTTTTGTGTCGCCGCCTACCGCTATAGATGTAACCCACGATCCATGTCCATCGGTATCGTGAGGAAGACTGCACACAGGTCTCCCCTTTGCATCAAACTCTATCCATCCTCCTGGGTAGCTGGGATCACTGGTGTTTATAGTAAACATCTTTCTACCTATAATGGGGTGATTTATATTCACACCTGTATCTAGGATAGCGATTATCGTGCCTTCACCGGTTATATTGAACTCTCTCCAAATAGCTATCGCACCTGTTCTAAAGAGCCCCCAATTAACGAGTGAGGGAACCTCCATAGATATTTGCATCTTCCTATAATCCATCAAGATAAATCTATCAAGGGATAGCTTCTTGAAAACAATATTAGGCGCTATTTCAGATACCATACCAAGAGATACCAGAGTAGGGAGTACGCTTAGATCTAACCTAGCATATATATAGGGTAAATTATCATAGACCTTTATAACCCTATTAGATCCAAGAACCTTGGATACAGCCTCTTTAGAAACCCCGCTATTATCACTCAAGATTACTATAGCCTCTGTACTCCCATTTTTAGATAACTCGCTGGATACCATAGGATCTAGCTTAGGACTGGATAACGAGCTCACGACACGATCTAAATATATAAGAGGCAATGATACCGTAATAATTATAAGGAATATTACTATAATACCTGTATTCAACGCTATAGCTGGTCACCAAAGTACTTTTCCCACTCCAGATTTTATATCCATATTCTTGATCCATCTTTTGATCTTATGATAAATAATGCTAGTACTAAGCGTCTTCATACCATACACATATAATACGGATCTCTCAGCATTGATGAGTCTTGTGGTACCCTTCGAACCTCATCCTAATATACTGCAATTTCCTATATTCCTTGAGAGAGGAAATAACAAGTCATCTAGTTCATAGCAAAACCCTTTAGCTATAATTCGTAACTAACGAGAAGCTTTCTCCCATACCGGGCAATCGAGCTCTTTAAAAGGATAAATGCTGTGTTATTGTTTATTGTCATGTTCCTATAAATAGCATTTTATAGACAATACTAAGTAACGCTTATAAGCATTGTAAGAAATCCTGGAATGAGGTGCTTTTGATGCGCCAATGGATATAGGTGGGAGGTCAGTTATAAGGGCCTCCCAAAAAGAAGAAATTGTCCCAGAATATTGGTACAATATATTACCAGATCTCCCAAAACCTCTCCCCCCGCCGCTTCTACCTAATGGATCGATACCCCCTAAGTCAATGCTTGAGAGATTGTTCCCCAGGTCTCTCGTAGATCAGGAGATGAGTTCCGAAAGATTTGCAAAGATCCCTGAGGAGGTTAGGGAGACCCTTATTAGTCTAGGAAGACCAACACCCCTTATAAGGGCTAGGAGGCTTAAGCAATATTTAAAGACACCAGCGAGGATTTACTATAAGTACGAGTGTGTGCTGCCCACCGGAAGTCATAAGGTTAACACCGCGGTAGCTCAGCTATGCTATAACAAGATCGAGGGTATCGAAAGGAAGTCCACCGAGACTGGAGCTGGTCAGTGGAGATCGGCTCTCTCACTGGCCGGAGCACTGTTTGGAGTTAGGGTTAGAGTATTTATGGTGAGGTCTAGCTATGATCAGAAGCCCTATAGAAGGGTTCTAATGGAGCTCTATGGGGCTGAGGTATTTCCAAGCCCTTCTACCATCACTAAATTCGGAAGATCGGTGCTGGAGAAGGATCCGAATCATCCAGGGAGTCTAGGCATAGCTATTTCAGAGGCCATCGAAGATGTGCTCTCAGATGAGAAGGCTAGGTATAGTCTGGGGAGCGTTCTTAACCATGCCCTCCTTCACCAGACAGTTATAGGGCTAGAGGCTAAGAAACGGCTTGAAGAGATGGGGAAGAATATGCCGGACTATGTTGTTGGATGTGTAGGAGGAGGATCCAATTTTGCAGGGCTTTCATATCCATTCGTATATGAAAGGCTTAGAGGAAAACACAATATAAGGTTCCTTGCAGTGGAACCAAGAGCTTGCCCCTCCCTCACCAGGGGTATATATACTTATGACTATGGAGACACAGCCGGGCTCACACCATTGTTAAAAATGTATGCAGTTGGGCATAGATACAGTGTTCCCCCGATCCATGCTGGTGGATTAAGGTACCATGGAGATGCACCCACGCTATGCCTACTAGTGGCAGAGAAGATCGTAGATACTGTAGCTTACCACCAGACAGAGGTCTTCGAAGCTGGCAAGATCTTCGCTAGAACCGAGGGTGTAGTACCTGCGCCTGAAAGTGCTCATGCAGTAAAAGCTGTCATAGATCTAGCGCTTGAGGCTAAGAAGAGGAATGAGAAGAAAGTGATCCTCTTTAATATGAGTGGCCACAGACTGCTAGATCTTCAGGGGTATAAGGAATATCTAGAGAGTAGTCTTATGGATTATGAGCCAGAAGTAATAGACCTCTCGTATTTACCAAAGATAGGCGAGAGGTAATGAAGAGCATAGGGGTCAGGATTGCATACTCGGATCTAGATTCACTGAAACCTCACGAGGAGAGCATTGAGGAGAGGATCCGATACGTTGAGAGCTCTATATCAGGAAGCGGGGTTCTCAGAAAGCCTCTTATAGCTGACGAAAGAACGGGCGTTCTAATAGATGGAACCCATAGATATAATGCTCTAAAACGTATAGGAGTGCCAGCTGCGCCCGTAATATATGTAGACTATCTATCAGAAAGCGAGATAGAGATTGATAGGTGGATCAGGATATACATGCTAAAAAATGTAGATCGAGGATTGATAGGTAAGATAGCCGATCACTTAAATAGCTTCTCATACGAGCCCCTTATAGAGATCGTGAGAGATGCATGTATCATAAAGCTTATAGGCAAACAACCTGCTGATGCCTACAGAGCTATTTCCCAGATAGAGAAGGACAGGGGCTTTATATCTAATATAAGGGCTATATTTTTTAGAAAGAGCATAAGCCCCAGGAATCTTAAAAAAGAGTACCTAGCGATCATACCACCTTGCCTCAGCAAAGAAGAGGTTGTAGAAGCTGGTATCACAGGCAGGCCTTTCCCTCCAAAATCTACTAGGCATATAACGATTCTGAAGAAGATAGAGCTTCACACAAGGATCAAAGATCTATTTAATAAGCGTTAGGATCTTCCCAGCCTTACAATTAAAAGCGTGCCACCTAAGTTGGGGCTGTTTCATAGCTTATTAATAGAAGTTATATTTATAAGCTTTTTTGCTTATTATACGGCGTTAGTTATTCAGAGCCTTCGGAGAGGTTGTTTGATCAAGGATGTTGAGGGAGGTGAGCAAGGCTGGAGCAAAGGCTAGGAGGAGGGATAGCAAAGAGTAGGAGTGGGTTGTCAAGCCAGGAGATAGGATCTTTGTTAGTAGAACCGTTGTTATACCCTCAAAGCAGTTATCTAAGAGAGAATTTAGGGTATTGGAAGAGATCCTTAACATATATAGCAAGATGCTTGGAGATGTGCTTCCCCATGCATCTAGGAATATTATTGAGAATTACTATAGGCTTGAGAATGGGGAGTATCGAGAGCTAAGGAGTATCTATCTAGATATCCCATCCCACTATGTTCACGGAGTTTGTCAGGATGCTATTGAAAGGATATCCTCTCTTAGGAGGAATAAGGCTAGGCAATACTCTAGAGAGATCTTCGACGAGCTTGTTAAGCATCTAGGTCTAGGGAAAAGGGATCTTAGGAGTAGAAGGCTCTGAGACATCTTTGGAGGAGATCTTGAGAGGTAGCTCGGCATCAAGTTGATCTAGAGATGATAGTAAGGAATACTAGTGCCTAGGATCAATAGTGTCAGCCTATGGCTAGTTGATGATCATGTTTGGAAACCGGTAAACCCAACTAAGATCAGGATTAATGGTTTTGAGAATATTTTCTTCACAAGCGTTGCCATTAATACCCATAGGGGTTGGGTGCACATAGATCTTGAGCCTTCTAAGGAGTTCTACAAGCTATTGGCTAGGGGTTTTAAGCCGACATCACATGCAAAGATCAAGCTTGATAGGAGGAATAGGAGGGCGATTTTCCACCTATCCCTCGAAAAAGAGGTCGAGATCTATAGGCCTGGGAATATTAAGCCTGTTGATGTTAATGAGAACTCCTTAGCAACTCTCTATGGGGCATTCTCAATAATCCTCGAGACAGACCTTGCAAAG
>Ga0209670_101293_pt1 | contig 11648 bp, 11 predicted proteins | sample PerSpoBPS_BMetaG_FD_184741 | JGI IMG/M metagenome (GOLD analysis project Ga0209670, IMG submission 184741) | Thermal spring microbial communities from Yellowstone National Park, Wyoming, USA - Perpetual Spouter B (PS_B) MetaG (SPAdes) (version 3) | ecosystem: Environmental > Aquatic > Thermal...
TCTGGTTTTTCCCATTTTGTTGTGTAGGGTTTTGAGGGTATTATGCAGAGGAATTCTGCGTCTTCTTCTCCTGTGTTGCGGTAGCTGTGGACTGTGTTGGGTGGGATGTATATGGCGTCCCCGGCCTTGACCCTGTGCTCCACACCGTTCAAGGTTACGATGTATTCCCCGCGTAAAACATACTGAACATGCTCTATCTCGGGGTGGCTGTGGGCCGGTATCTCCCCACCCCTCTTAATCGTGAACCTGCGCAGGTAGATGTTGCCGGAGCCGTCACGCCAGTCCACAAGCCAGCGGATAAAGGTGTCCCTAGCGTTCTCAACCCGCTCCGCCTCAACACTCTCGGAGCTACGTACAACCGCCATGCATGGTGTTGGGGCATGGTTTTTAAAATGTTTTTGGACGGACATCGTGGGTAATACCCAAATATTTCGGGGATAGGTGTTGCGGGTGTGATGTTGCGTGATGCAAATATACCGCCGGTTTACAAAACTGTATTCCGTGGAGGAGTTTGGCGGAGAGTTTTCCGGACCCGAAAAATTTCGCCGAAATGGTAGCCAAAATGGCGGAGGACAGGTTTTTCACGGAGCTTGTCAGAAGGTCTGGGCTTACGAGAAAGCAGGTGGAGACGTTGTTGCTTGACGTGATGTCACAGCGTGACGGCATCACCATGACGTCACAGCAGAAGGCAGCGCTAAGAGGCGTTACAAAAGGAGCATACACGAGGACAAAGCAGCAAGCCCTCAGAAACGTCCAAAAAGCCCTCTACACACTCCTACTCCTCACCTACCTAGGGCTACTAACACTACCCAGCTACCAATGGTTCTTCAAACTCAGCGAAGCCCTCGAGGAAAGGGACTGGGAGACCGTGAAGGAGTATCTCTCGGAGCTGGGGGTGTGATGCATGGAAGCCATCACACTTGTCTTCGCCGTCCTTTTCCTTGCTCAGACAGCCGTCTTCGTCTTCCTGTACAGGAATGCCGTGACGCGTCGTGACATCACGGAGAAAAAGGCTCCCAGGCCCGAAAACCCACCCGAAACCAAGGCAGAGGAAAAGGAGGCCCCCCTCCATGAATCAGCCATCAAAGCCCTCCAGCTTATACGGGAGAGGGGTAGTGTGACGTCACGTGATGTAAGCCGCAGCCTAGGGCTAAGCAGGGAGCACACCGCCCGTGTTATGAAGAGTCTGCACGAGAGGGGTCTGGTTCTTAGGGAGGGGAAGCCTTTCAAATATTCGCTTACACCGCAGGGTGAGAGGGTTTTGAGGGAGGGGAGCGGGTAGGAAGTTACATCTCCGCTGAGGTACTTATGTTAGGTTTCCCGGCTAAACGTAGGTGCTTAACGGTGGGCAGGTTTTCCACTGTTCTCTGGCAAGGTATAGTGGATGTGTTTGAGGCTATTATCAGGCACCCGTTTGTCAGGGGGTTGACAGACGGCAGCCTTAGCCTCGAGGTCTTCAAAGAATACGTAATCCAAGACGCTCTCTACCTCAGCCGGTTTTCACGGGCGGTGGCTGTGGTGGGCGCTAAGGCCGTTGACGACGAGCTGGCCATCCCGCTTATCTCCGCTGCTAGGGACAGCCTGTTGGTCGAGAGGGCCTCCCTCCACGAGTTTCTCCTAAAGGAGTGGGGCATAGGGCCTGAGAGCATCGCGGGCTACACGATGTCCCCCGTCAACAGAGCCTACACAGACTTCCTCATAGCAACGGCGTATGAAGAACCATTCCTCACCGGCCTCTCCGCCATCCTACCCTGCTTCTGGGTCTACCTCGAGGTCGGGAAGGAGCTGATGAAGCACGGCTCTCCGAACCCCACCTATCGCCGATGGATTGAAACCTACTCCTCGCCGGGTTATGAGGAGTTGGTGAGAAGGGTTGTGGAGGCCTGCGACAAGACGGCTGAAAACGCATCAGCGATGGATAGGAGGTCCTCTGCACACGTCTTCAGACTCTCAACCATCTACGAATACATGTTCTGGGACTCGGCGGTCAAGCGTCTGGCCTGGCCCATGGACCCAAGCAAAACATGAACCCGTGCAAGCCGTGGAGAGGAGATCTGGCCCGCAACAGCCAAACACCGCAGAAGACCGGAAGATGTATATCGGCTGACCACACCATCCATCATAGATGGCGGGTGAACTCAGTCTCGGAGCCAACAGCCGCAAAAACCTCGCAACTAAGGACACTCCAACGGGTTTAGTGGGTATGGGAATAGCGCTGCAGAGGCAAATCCTACTCGGCCATTCCCAACAGAGACAACCGGGCCGCTGGCTGAACAGTTAAAGGGAGCGGCGGCGAGGTCGGCACAGTGACAGGAAGGCCTAAACAGGATCGGCTTGCTCACAATCCAGCCCTCCAACACGCATACCGTATAAACAGTAAAACCGGTATAGCTAAGTCAGATACCTTCCGGACGGGCTGGAGTTTGAGGGGTTTGCGGAGGCCATGCCGAGTTAAAACCCCTCTACAAGGTTTTCAAGGGCTGGAGGATGATGTGATATGGATGCAGGCTGTAAAGCACGGCCATGAGACAACGCCGCCCGAGCCGCCAAAACACCCCACATCGACGGAGAAAACCCCTAACACAAAAATTCCACATCTACACTACTGCTAGGACATAGAAAAAGGCTTTTAAAATAGGGGGAAAGCCATCGGCTTATGAGGATAATTATAGTTGGGGCCGGCTTTGGAGGGCTAGCCAGCGCACTATTGCTCTCCAGAGAGCATGAGGTGATGGTTTTTGACCGCCGGCCCGTGGTAGGCGGCGTCTCCACAAAGCTAGCCTACGATGGCAGGATTTTCGAGATAGGCCCCACATGGTACTTGATGAATGACTTCTACGACAAGTTTTTTCAAGAGGCTGGGATGCAGCCCCCTAAACTTATTGAAAAGGACCCCCTAATGGAGTTCATCGAGGAAAAAAGGATCGTAGTAACGAAGCGCAACCTACGGGATGTTGGGGCCGCTCTCGGAGAAAACCCTGAATCGGTGGATAGGCTTCTGGAGAAATCCAAGGAGGTTTACGACAAACTTGTGGGCGCTGTCTACAAAGACTACGAGTCATTCCTCGACTTTCTCACCGTAGGTCTAACCCCGAAGGTCTGGGGGCTGTTCGGCTCCTTCGACAGATACTTGAGAAAAATGTTTAGGAACGAGCTGTTCATACGTCTTTTGGAGTATGACTCGCTGTTTGTAGGCACCCCACCTCAAAAGCTTCCAACGCTGCTCGGGCTTTTCCTGACTAAAACAGTCATGGTAGACGGCCCCCTCTGGCCCGAGGGAGGGTTCTCCAACATCGCTAAAAAGATAATGGAGGAAGCCGAGAGACGCGGCGTCGAATTCCACCTTGGAGAGGAGGTTAAACGTATCAAAGCGAACGCAAACAAGGCCACCGCAGTTGAAACCACGAAATCAACCTACCCCACCGACTATGTGTTGATCAACGCAAGCTTCCCGACAGCTGACATAGAGCTCCTCGAAAAACCAAGCTACGGGGAGAAATACTGGAGAAAGGCTGTCATCGGGCCCTCAGCCCACCTCCTCCTCGCATCAGGGCGGCTGGATGCGGAGGCCTCACACCTCGTCGTCATAAACGAGTGGGACACACACTTCGACCACCTTCTCGGGGCTCCGCCCCCGCAAACCCCCTCATACTACATACATGTACAAACGATGGACCAGCCTGACTGGAGCCCCGACGGCAGACACAACGTCTTCATCCTCGTCCCCGCAGCTCCTGAGAGCGACGGCTTCGACGAACAGAAAATACTCGGGCTAGTCTCAAAACAGCTAAACGCAGACCTCAGGCTGCACGCCTCCCTAAGGCCAAGTTTCTTCTACGACGAGTACAGGTCTTACAGAGGATCGGCCCTCGGGCTGCAGCACATAATGAGTCAGACCGCCTGGTTCAGGCCGAAGATAAGGCATAGAAAGCTGCGCAACGTCTTCTTCGTCGGCCAGAATACAAACCCGGGGGTAGGTGTGCCCATGGTCCTGACCTCCGCTATGTTGGTGGCTAAAAATGTCCCAAAAAACTAACTATAGCCTTTTCAGGAAGGGAAAGAACTTCTACTTCTCAAGCATATTTTTCGAGCCCAGCGTGCGCGACGAGGTGGCGACCCTCTACGCATTCGTCAGGTTTATCGACGACTTGGTTGACAGGGATCCACCAAATGTGGACATGTTCTACAGATGCTGGGACAAACTCGATAGCCTATGGGGTTCCCGGGGCGGGCCGCCGGTCTTACAGCCCTTCATAGAACTCGCCGAGAAACACGCCTTCGGCCGCAGCTCGGTTGAGGCCTTTATGAAATCGATGGAGATGGACCTAACGGTTGACAGCTACGAGTCATACGAGGACCTTCTCAGATACATCTACGGTTCCGCCGAGGTCGTGGGCCTCTTCATGGCCAAGATAATGAGGCTTGAAGAAAAAAGCTACCCGTACGCCATGCGGCTGGGCAGAGCCTACCAGCTTATCAACATGATAAGAGACATAGGTGAAGACCTGCGCCTGGGAAGGATATACATGCCTCAGGAGGACCTTAGGATGTTTAAGGTCAGGGAAATAGGTTTTAACACAAACTTCTACAGCCTTGTCCAATACGAGCTGAATAGATTCAATAGGGAGTTAAAGATCGCCCGTATAGGTTTTAAATTCATACCGCGAAGATACATTATTCCGATAGAAACCGCCACAAACATTTATCAGGACACCGCTTGGTACCTCTACCGTAGACCATGGACGGTCCTCACGACGAAATACCGGCCAAACCGCTTCAGATATTTACTAAACGTCTTAAGGGCTATGACTTGGCACTGAAACACAGCAGGCCCCGGTTCTGGCTGTACACGGCGGGCTCATACCTCGTCGGCTTCGCAGCTGGAGCAAAGTCGGTTGAAACATTTCTTTCCCCCCTTTTTCCTGTAGGGCTGCTGGTCTATCTGCTGCCGGCGAACATCTATCTCTACGGGTTGAACGACCTCGCAGACATCGATACAGACCTGCTGAACCCGAAAAAAACAGACAGGGAGGCGGTGGCCTGGGGCGCTGTACGGCGGAGGCTTTCAATCTATGTTGCCGGTTCAGCTCTAGCCGTCCTACTCTTCTCCTGGAATCTAACCGCTTTCCTCCTCAACAGCCTCTACATCCTGATGGCCACCTTCTACAGCCTACCCCCGATACGTTTTAAGGCGAGGCCCTTCCTCGACTCCTTCAGCAACTGGTTCTACATAATCCCCGGAGCAGCCGGCTACCACCTGTCCTCAAACAATCTGCTGCCACCGCTTTGGTTCTGGGTTGTGGGCGCGCTCTGGACCGCTGGGATGCACGCCCTCTCCGCAGTACCCGATATAGAGCCTGACAGACGCGCAGGCATCAAAACCATAGCGACGACCCTAGGCCCGAGGGGGACGATGTTTTTTGTCTCCGCCTGCTGGACGATTGTAGCGGCCGCCCTAGCCTTGAGAGACCCACTAACACTGCCCGCCTTCACATACCCGGTTATAGCGCTCTTCCTCACCGCACGTCTCGAAATCTTACCGAGCTTTTACTGGAGGTTCCCCCTCATAAACACTGTGATGGGCATGCTGGCCTTCTTCTACGCCGGACGCCACCTCATACCAATCACGCTCTAGAATAAATGCCGCCGAGAAAATATCATTCAACTTGAACCCTCTCAAACCGATAAGACCCAGTTGTTTACAGCCGATACGTCGGCGGACACATTAGGCTACAGGGTCCAGACACATGCATCCCAGCTTCACGTCCTCGTCTAAAAGTAGCCCGCATGGACGGGTGGAGACACAGCGCTCATGGAGGGCATAGCCCATAACACATACGCCGAGATTCTGGCCCACAAACCCCTCCACGGCCACCAGCTCCTCACATAGCTTACCGAAAGGAAATCATACACCAGCTTGTGGGGGACCTCCATCTACGAGTACATGTTCTGGGATTCGGCGGTCAAGCGTCTGGCCTGGCCCATGCATAAATGGCTTATGATTCGGTTTATATGTCCGGCGTATGCGGCTCTACGTGAACCACACTATGCTGTTTAAAAAGCTTGACGCAGCAAGGTGGGGTCCGAGGCACTGGTACCTCTTCTGGGCAGTCTCCCTCAACTACTTCCTAGACGGCATCGTCTTCGCAATAGCGCCACTGATAGTTGTTGTGGTAGCCCCCGAGCTCGCCTCCGCGATCTTCGCCACGAACCTTGTTGCTGAGGCCCTTGGCTCGATAGTGCTGGGGTATCTCGGTGACAGATGGGGTAGGAAGGCGGCGCTCATAGCCATAAACGCTCTCCAGGTCGCCTCAACCGTCCCACTCTTCTTCCTTTACACAAACCCGCTGGCTGTCTGGGTCCTCACATCGGTTCTGAGCTTCAGCGTAGGCGGAGACTTCGGGGCATCCTACGCAGCACTCGCAGAGCTAATCCCCGCCCGGCACAGAGGAAAAGCAATACTCCTCTCGACAAACTTCTGGAACGTAGGCAGCGCCGTAATCGCGGGAGCGGCTCTTGTCTACGCGGCAATATCCAGCGACCCACTACTCCAAACCCAGTATGTTCTCCTGACAGCCCTGGCCACGCTGGGGCTTGTAGTCTTCCTCAGGGTTTCTGTCCCAGAGTCGCCTCGATGGCTCATCCTACGGGGGCGGGCTGGGGAGGCGGAGAGGATTGTCTCCGAGATAGCTAGGGGCGGTGTTCATGGTTCCGTGGGCGGTGTGTCTGCTGCGGCTTCACGGAGGGTGGGCGGCCCCGTCTTCAGGTTCGCCGTCCTCGCCGCGGTCACAGTCTCACAGTACGTCACATACGGCATGATGGCCTACTACGCACCCTACGCACCCGGCTTCACACTCGGAGCCGAGTCAGCCCCAATGGTTATACTGGTTGCAAACGCGGGGGCCTCGGTCGGGGCGCCCCTACTATGGCTCCTTATAGACAGAAACCGCAGAAAACCTCTCGCAATCTCCTTCCTCATGGGAGCCTTTTTCAGCGCCCTTGTCCTCGCCGGGCACGAGCAGGCCAGCCCACTCCTCTTCTACGTCGCGTTATTCATATGCCTCATCTTTTCTGAATGGGCTTGGGGCCTTGTCAGCGCCCTCCAGAGCGAGCTTTTCCCAACCGGCATGAGGTCGACCGCGGTCGGCATCCTCACAGCCCTGACAGGCGTCTCAGGAGCAGCCATACTCCTCTCCCAAGGGCTTCTCACCGCTTCAGGCTTTCTACTAGCCTCAACGCTCATATGGGCTGTTGGGTTCGCAGCCACGCTGGCATGGCTTGTCCGCGGCTCCGAGACAGCCGGCAGACCTGTTGAGGAAATAGAGGAAGAGCTTAAGACGGCGAGGGCATAAGAGGGTGGGTTGGGATGGCCGGCGTAATCGGTAGATTGCGGGAGGAGTTGCGGGATTTGAACGAGAGAATTCTCAACCATCCATCGCTACAGAAGCCCAGCAGGGATGTGTTGAACAGGTTTGTCGAGAACCAGCTCTACATCATACCACACGACCTACGAGCGTTATCCCACATGCTCTCCAAAGCCAGAACAGCCGACGAGGAAGAATTCTTCAAACTCCTAGTAGACGGGGACTATGAGGCCTCGAAAGCGCTGGCCCAGCTGGCCGAAGAACTGAACACCAAGCTTGACTACGGCAGGCTCTCCGTGAGGGCTGTCGGCTACACACACTTCCTCTCATGGCTTGCGCTCAACGGCACAGCAGGCGACGCAGCCGTCGCACTAACCATAAACCTCCCAGTATGGGGTGAGAACGTCAGAAAACTCGGACAGCACGCCAGGAGCTTGAACATGAAATCGACAACGCTCTTCGAACTCTTCGCCGGGCCCTTCGACGCGCTGGAGGAGAGGGCTGAGAAAATTGCTGAAAGATATCTTGACTGGAGCAGATACAGGTTTGTCGCCAGAGCCATCCAACGCTATGAGCTGGATTTCTGGGATGGCTTAATCGAGTAGCGTGACTTCGAGGCATATATATGGACATGGGAGCACTGAAGGCTGAGGCGGCGCGTTGGCGGAAACAGTCATCAAGGGCCTCCACCACATAACCCTTGTTTCAGGCAACTACAGGGTTAACTATAGGTTCTACACGGAGGTCATGGGGCTTAGGCAGGTCAAGCTCTCAGTCAACCAAGACGACATATACCACCGCCACGCCTTCTACGCAAACCCCGAGAAAACAACAGGCAGCACAATAACGTTCTTTGAATGGCCCCACCTCCCACACGGATGGCCGGGGCTGGGCTCACCCCACCACCTCGCATACCGCGTAAAAACAGTCGAACAGCTGGCCAGGTGGAAGAGGTGGCTTGAAGACCACGGTGTTAAGACAGCGGGGCCCCAAACATACAGGGCCCATGCATCCATCTACTTCCGAGACCCTGACAACACACTCCTCGAGCTAACGGCCCCAGCAGAGGACACAGACCAAGCCTATTTTCTCGAGCTCCTCAAAGACACCGAGGCACCGGCAGCAATAGACACGGACATGAGGCTAACCGCCTTCGACCACGCAACCCCAATCGCAACAGACCCTTGGATAACACAGAAATTCCTCGAAAAATTCCTAGCCATCGCCGATGTCGAGCTTGCCCCCGCACCCGGTGGAAAAACCTTCCTCGAGACCATGCACGGCGGTGAGGTATATCTCCGCTACAGCATCAACCCATCAGCCGACAGCGGCGCGGTTGGCAAAGGCTCCATACACCACATAGCACTCGCCGTCGAAACCGAGGAAGAACAGCGTGAGATAATGAGAAGGCTGAACGCGGCCCGCATCCCAAACTCGGGGATAGTCGACCGCCACTGGTTCAAATCACTCTACTTCAGAGACCCTGACGGCAACCTGCTCGAGATAGCCACGGTCGGCCCGGGCTACGAGGTTGACGAGCCGCCCGAATCACTTGGCTCTAAGCTTATTCTGCCACCATGGCTCGAGCTGCTCAGAAACACCATCGAGGAGAGGCTTGCAAGACAGGACGCCGAAAACCCAGCCAAATGGCCCCCAGAATACAGCATACCAGACCAGACAGAGCCCTAGCGATCCAGCAAACCCAGCCCCTCAAAATGCTGGCTAAAAACCTCCGCCGCAACGTCTCTATCGGCGTAAATTCTACGGACAACTTCAAGCCTCTCCACATCACCCAAACCGTTCCACGCATCCTTTGAATCACCCCGCACGGCAACACCGGCCAACCTAACAAGGTGGTCCTCAATCTTATTGCTGGGACCACCCACATCGTCAAGCCCATTAACCACCACAACAAACATAAACTCAACACCCCCCACAAAACAGTTAAACCTCACAACACGCCTCGCAATCCACATCTCCTCCTCACACCTTACACCTATTTCACCCAGTTTTTCCCTGATTCTCCCACCCAGCTTAGACGGTGTATCATCCTCTTGGTCGAAGACGAACACTATGTCTTTGTAGCCCTCGTTGACGTATACTTTCAAGTTTTCCAACGCCCCATAACGCGGTAATTCAGACTTTACCATACCCACCGTCTTGCTTCCGTCAAGATGGTGACACACTAATGAAACGATTACGTCGTCCTCTCGCCCGTCGCCTAAAATTATTAAAGATCCGAGGTTAGGCGCCTTATCCGCAAGAACCTTCCTCGGGAGCTGCTTGTCAACCCGCCTTAGCCTAGACTGTAATCTGACACTCATTCCGCGGTTTAAAGGGAATATCCTCATAGCAGCAGTGCTTCAGCATACCGTGGATCTATCCCAGCCTTAGCCCACTCCTCCAGCTCTTTCGGACCTAATTTCCTAACCTTAAGCTTTCCGTCTCTAAGCGAAGTAAGTAGAACGGCTGCGTCTTCAACAAATGCTGTAAGGGTTTCAACAACTTCAAGGCTGTGCGTGGACACGATAACCTGTTTCCCCTCCTCAACCAAGTCCGCAAACCACTCCACGACATGCGTCAAAAGCCGTGGATTGAAATGTGTCTCCAAGTCATCCCACAAAACCACGTCAGGCCTGTAGTGCTCGTAAAGCAGCCTATTGACGACGTAGAGGTGTACACCGGCGCCAAGGTCGCTCAGCCTAATTCTAGTCCCGTCAGCCAGCATTGCGTAGAAAGTCATGGAGCCGGCCATGAAGGGCTCAGCGGTAACATTCACGTATTCCTCCGAAACAAATCTCGAGACCTCCCTAGAGATTAGTGCGGGGGCCCGCGTGTTCGAAATCTCAATCCACCTTCTTTGCAAGTATTCATGTGCGAACTTCGCTAATTTGGTTGAGAGTAGTAGGGTATTGTCTGCAATTTGTACATCCAACCGAACTTCCACATTACCGTCTGGGTGTAGATATCCCAGATGAAAAAATTCCCTCTCCCCAAATTTACGTGTAGTAGAAACATATCCAGGAGGGAGGTAACTTGTATATATTGCGATACCTGACCCAATATCTTTTATGAAAAGTAGCTCCAGGTCATCAACCTTTATCACTATGTTATTCGCGATATATTTGTTGAGTAAGAAAGCATATCCTGTCTCGGACAGCGTTTTATGATATTCCAGCAGTAGTTGTACGGCTGTGGTGGGGACGTATGGGACTTGTCTGAGTGGGTTTGGTGCGAGGAATAGTGCTTCGAGTATTGTTGTTTTTCCCGAGTTGTTGGGGCCTACGAGTATTGTGAGTTTGTCCAGCTCAGCCTCGCCCTCGACGACGCCTTTGAAGTTTCTGAGCCCGAGCCGGTGTATCACGCCGCCTGTTTACGGGCCGTTCGGGCTTATAAGATTGTTGCGCCTCCGCCTCAGGATAGGATGCTTCGGGGTAAGCTCGCGACATCAGACATCAAGTTAGCCGAGGTCGCAAAGCAGTATGGGAGAAAAATAGTCTTAGTCTAGCAGCATCCTGGGCGCTTTACCCGTTCAGGCTCGGGTTTCCGAGCTATTAGGGTTTGGATGTTCCGGGGCTTCGGCACGGGTAGTCAAAATCCGGCTCTTACGGTGTTCATGTTTTCTTAACACCGTGTGCTTGGCTGTTTGTGGCCGGAAATGACCTCCTTCTGGTTGCTGGATTTTGTCTAGGGAGTATTATGACGCCTTCTTCGGGGTTTCCGAGCTCCTCGCACATCCCTCGCCACCACATGTAGGCCGCTAGGGCGCATGTCGCTGCATCCGCCTCGTCACCTGACACATCCTCCGAGAGGCCTTTCACACCAAGCCTCCTCAGCCCCCTGACGAGCCGGGGTATGCTTTCCTGTTTGCGTGGCAGTCCGAGGACATCCTGCACACCGCCCGGATATGCTTCGAAGACCGTGTAGCCTTTGCTGCGCAGAAGTTTTGATAGGCGGATACCGCGCTCCGTCAAAGCCCTCATCGCCCCAATCGTTATCGGGAAGAACCTGATTCCACGCCGCCGCAGCTCGAGGTCGCATTCCCTGAAATGCGGGGGGCCACGGCTCTCCAAGCTCTCCCGGCCGCGCGGCAGGCCGAGAGGAGCGTCAACACCCACAACCAACGGCTTAAACGAGTCAACATCGGCAAGTATCTCCTCATCAAGATATCTAACCCACGTCCTGCAGCGGAGCTTCTCATCGAGCAGAGCCATACCGGTAGGCCTCCTCAGGCTGCCCGCAAGGTCGATGCCGAGGAAAACCGCCATCCAACGGTCTGCGGGG
>Ga0209670_101305_pt1 | contig 11516 bp, 9 predicted proteins | sample PerSpoBPS_BMetaG_FD_184741 | JGI IMG/M metagenome (GOLD analysis project Ga0209670, IMG submission 184741) | Thermal spring microbial communities from Yellowstone National Park, Wyoming, USA - Perpetual Spouter B (PS_B) MetaG (SPAdes) (version 3) | ecosystem: Environmental > Aquatic > Thermal...
CAAGGACTGTGTTTATGGGCGTCCTTACGCCCGCGTCCCTCTCTGAACCGCTAAACACATTAAAGGCAAGGATCATAAAGCCAATGATAAGGATCCATATGAAAATATTTTTCATCCACTGCATAAAAGATTAAAATAGCCTTACCCTTATACTTTTCAAGCTACTTCGAGGCTGTTCTAAAAATACAAACCCATTGACACACAAGAGTTTTAAGGCTAAAATCTAACCCTGATGTTTGTTAGCCTTCAGTTCAAGCTTGAACTGAAAAAAGAAGACAAAGAAAAACTCATAAGGCTAATGCGTAGGCAATCCTCCGCCATCCGTGTGGCATACAATATGCTAAAAGAGTTGGAAAAAGAAAAAACAAAGAACCCGCACGCCCAAATATACCAAAGGCTGAGACAGCTATTCCCTGACCTACCCACCAAATACATAGACTCAGCCATATACAAAGCTAAACAATATCCTATCGATAAACCGGTGGTGTTTGGAGGCAGAAGACTTTTTGAAAAACTCTGCAAAAACCACCTTACAGGAAAAGCAAGAGAAAAACTTAAAAAACAATGGAGAGAATCAAGACAGGGAACATTGATTGCCATAGGTTCAAAACATAAAACCGCACAGGGTAATCTACTACTCAGGTTTATGGAACTGGATGGAAAACTACATCTAAGAATTACCACAGGAAACAGAGAATTTATCTATGCCAAAGTGTTAAGAGAACCCAGCAACAGTAAAGACAAGTGGATAACCCTTATAGCTATGCTTTTAGAAAGCTGGCAAACAAAAAATTACTTTGCCTACACAGTGGAGTTAAAACTGAGAGATGGAGAAGTTTATGGAAGTGTATCTTTTGAACTTCCAACACCTGAAGTGAAATACACCAAAGAGAACGGAGTAATAGCCATAGACACAAACGCATCACCCATACACTTAGCCATAGCTGAAGTTTCAAAGACTGGAGAACTACTAAGCTATAAAACCATCAGCCTACATCACCTTTTAGGACTTTCCCAAAACAGCAAAGACCACCAAGAATGGATATTAGCCCATCAGATAGTAGATTTAGCCATTCAGAAAAACAAAGCTATAGCTATAGAGAACCTAAAGAAACTCAAAAAAGGAGTGCGTGGAGATGGGAAAGCTACACTAAGAAAAAGACTTCATAATTGGAACGCCAAAAAGTTCTTGCAAAAGCTAAAGAGGGTAGCAATATTAAGGGGAGTGGGAGTGGTAGAAGTCAATCCTGCTTACACCTCAGTTATTGGCATGCTAAAGTATGCACCGCAGTTAAGCATAGACAAGGACATAGCTGGTGCTTATGTGATAGGGAGAAGGGCACTGGGATTTAAAGAGGACATACCTGAGAATTACGAGAAGCTTTTAAAAGACAAAGCATATTTGGAGTTTGCCCTAAAGAGATATGAAGAGAGAGAAAAGGAACTTACGGAGCTTTTAGAGAAGGAAAGCAACGAATATAAGAGAAATGCCATAAAAAGCGAACTAAGGAATGTAGAGTATGCAAAGGAGCTATTAACCAATTTCATACAAAGCCTTCAGAGCGAGTCAAGCTCCTGTGAGGGAGCCAACGGAAGGAATCCCGAGCAGGGAAGGGTAGCAAAAACTACCCTTCAAAGTGCTTGGCAAGTTCTGAAGGTAGCCCTCCTCTTCCCTATCCTTGGAAAGGTTTTGCCAAGAGACCTTTCCCCTCTGAAGCCAGTGTTGGTGGAAGGGGTGTGGGATAGGGTGAGGAGTAGGTTAGTCCCTTTAGAGGTTGGAGGGGCGTCCCAATGAGGGATTTTTTGAACAGCCTCGGGTTCAGAAAAGGAATGGCTGAGCTGGTAGCAAGTTTGACCACCATTGGTATAGAGTTCCTCTGCCCTTTTATTCATAAAAACCACTTGGTAGTTTTTGTCTATCAAAAGGGCGGGGAAAGGAATAATGTCCAACGCCTCCCTCTCAAGGGCTAACCTTACCATAGGCTTAAGAATTTAAACAGTTTTTCTGCGTCTGTAAAGCTTGTGGATAGGTGGGCCTCTGGATGCCCGTAAAGACCACAGAGGGCAACCACTTTGGTGGGAGTGTGCTTTCTAAGGAGCCTTATCACAAAGTCTGTCCTGTAGCAATGAACTCCCACGAGGATGGTTAGGTCGTTTTGGTCGTGGAGTATGCTTTCATGTGGGTTCGGAGGGTCCATCTCCACCGATGGGTCGTATTTCTTTAGCTTGGGGCGATAGTCGGGAAGGACCTTAACCTGAAGCTTTCCTATCCTGTCTATTAGTTCCCTCAGGGCTTTTGCCTTTTGATTTAGCTCCTCCTCTTGCCAATCCCATAGCAAGAGTGGTCCCACTACCACCGTGGGCTTTTTGGCACTTCTTAGCCATTCTGCGAGTACTTCAAAGGCGGTTTCGTAGCTAACAGTCTTACCATCTATTGTTGCATCTCCCAAAAATACTTCTTTTTGGAGGGCTGTTCTTGTTCTGTCTTCTTCCGGCGTTGGCACCGCCTTTGGCTTTTTGTAATAAGAAGGCACAAAGTCCTTAAAGAAGGGAGAGAAATCAAAGTGTCTCCTTTGAACCCTTTCTGAAATTTTTTGATCTTCCTTTACGCTCAGGGATTTGACTAAGGCATCCTTTATAAGGTCCAGCTCCACGGTAAACTCGCCGTGGTATGCCTTTTCTTCTTCTTCCACTCCCAAGCTGTAGCAGGTGGTTCCCACAATGTTAAAGAGCACACCCTTTGCCCCCTCTTTGCTTGCCTTTTGAAAAATTTCATACCTTTTTTCGTAGAACTCATAACAGCAGTGTCCTACATAGGTGTAGCCATTTTCCGCACACCACTTGAGGGTGTCCCTCAGAAGCTCAAAGGAGGTGATGGTTATAGGAATCATGCCCTTTTGGTAGGCAAGTCTGTAGGCATCTCCCACTGTGCAACCTCCACACTCTCCGCAATCGTCCAAATGTCTGTAATCGCACCAACGAGGCTTGGCACAATAAGGCAAAAGCATAACCTTTGCTTTTTTTAGGTTATCAATTAACCCTCCCCCTATGCTACCGATGATGTCATTAAGAGTTTTTTTTTCCATACCTAAGTCAAGTCCCTCCATCTTTGTAAGTGGGAACATCACCGCGGAGACTATATCATCCACCGTCAGGTTTAAACCTTCCCATTGTCTATCCTTGAAAAACTCCCTTATTCTCCTTTCCACGTCCTGCAAGGGTGTATGTTTTAGGTATGCCTCAAGGTCGTATATGAGCCTTTTGGGCTCCACAAAAAAGTCACCGTTTATGATCACCTGCTCCAAGAGTTTTCTGTCTGGGTCCACCTTGGCGGAGACCCTAAAGGTGCCACCCAAACACCGGTATATTCCAAACAAAAGCTCCGGCTCCGAGGAGGACCTCTTTACTTCATAGACCCATTCGGGGCTCCTGTAGTATTCCTTTCTCTCCTCCAAAAGTCTTTTTTCCTCTTCTGTGAGTTCTCCCCATTGGTACTGTATGCCAAGCTCTTCTGAGAGCCCCTCCAGTATGGCAGAGAAGACCTCCTCCTTTTCTGGCATCCTTCCCAAGTATCTTTTGACCCACTCTACCCTGTCCTCCGCGGACTTTATACCCTTTGAGGTTAGCTTTTCTACAGGAATTTGCAAAGACTTTAGCATACGCTCCACGTTAAAGTCCATGAGAATAGTTCCCTGATAAAGAAAGGCTTTTCCTTCAAAAACACCACCTGTGCCGGATATTTTCCTTCCTTCTACCTCTATGTCGTTCCTTGGTCTAAACTGGGCAGGAATGCCAAGTTTCTGAAGTCCCTTCGCTACCGCGTTGCATACTTTTGCGGTTAGCTCTTCAAAGCTTATGTTTTCTCCAAAACTGTTTTTGTCTGCGATTATTTCCCAGCCTATTTGGGTCTCGTCAAAGTATATGGCACCACCGCCAGTGATCCGCCTTCCTACCTCTATACCTTCCCTTTGGACGTATTCAAGGCGTACCTCCTGTTCCACCGATTGATGGTAGCCTATGAGCACGCATTCGGGCTTGAACTGCAAAAATCTTATGGTGTTGGGAATTTTATCCTGAGCCCTGAGCTCAAGCATTATTTGGTCAAGGGCAATGTTTTCGTGCTGTGGCCTTTGTCCTGTATATAAAACTCTCCACATTTTTCCACCTCCTTAAATTATCAGATAAAGTATAAACCCTGTTAAAAGTCCTGCGACCACATCGTCCACCATAACACCATGCCCTTTGGGCATCCTCTCAAAAAGATTTATTGGGAAAGGCTTGAGAATGTCCAAAAGCCTAAAGAGAACAAAGGCTAAAAGTAGCGCTTTTAAAGTGGGCTCAAGAAACAGAAAGGCAGAAAAGTATCCTACTATTTCGTCTATTACCACGCTCTCTGGGTCCTCCTCCCTTGTAAGTTCCATCATGTATTCCGCCGATTTAACCCCGAGAAAATAAAGGAAAACACCCACCAAAAGCACAAGCCACCACTTAAAACCAAAAAGGTAAGCCAAGGGCACCCCCAAAAGGGTTCCCACCGTCCCCGGCGCATACCTAAACCTTCCTAAGTAAAAACCCGTGGCAACAAGCTCCCAGTTCATCCGATTATTTTTATAAAGCTTTTCTTCCTCAGGTTCTGCAAAAGCTCCCTCTTCCTCTCTTCAAGCTTTTTCTGAAGTAGCTCCTCTTTTAGCTCTTCCAAAGACTTTCCTTTATACTCTTCTTTAACCCCCAGCACCTTGGCTACGTATATGTGTTCTTTGTCCTCTCCAAAGACCAGCTCTCCCACCTTGGCGTTCCAAACTTCCTTATCAAGACTCTCCACCAACTCTCCTTTCTTTACTAAAAGGGTCTCCACCTTCAGCCCAAGGGCTTTGGCAAGCTCCTGCAAGTCCTTGGTCTTCTCAAGGGCTTTCATCAGCCTTTCCCCGTCCTTTTTATCTACCACTAACACCTCCACCAACCTTTTTACCTCCACCTCTCCCCTTTGGAGCTTCTCCAACTCCAAGTCCAAGGAAGACACATTCACCTCCCTCAAAAGCACCGCGTATATGCCTTGACTGAACAAGAGCTCTTTTCTTAAAAACTCCTTAAGGTCCCTTAGTGTAAGCCCCTCCTTTTGGAGTTCATTTTGTAGTTTTTCAAGGCTCATGTTGTTAGCCTGTGCTATTTTTACCAGGGCTTGGTCCAAAAGCTCCTCCTGCACGCCAATGCCTTTTCCCTGAAGGAACTGATTGATGAGCCATACATCCACAAGCTTTGAGATCACCTCCCTTTTGTTGGTGGTGTTATAAAAGAGCATACCCAGTTTCACATCGCTCTCAAGGATAGGGTCTCCGTTCACAGACGCCACCACCCTATCCACCAGCCCTTGGGCAAAGGAAAGAACTACTAAAGCTGTGAAAAGTAGAATTCCACCCGATAGTTTTTTAAGGTTTTCTCCAACCATTCCTTTAAAACCTCCTGCCTTTTTTCCCTTATAAGTTTAGCCCTAACCATGGGTTTAGCTTCCTCTAACGGGAGGATACCCTCGTTCCTCCTTCCCACCACCCTAAAGACCACATAGCCCGCCTCCGTGTATATGGGCTTTGAAACCCTTCCCACCTCGTAAGGGCTCAGCTGTGCCTTTAACACATCCGGCAATGCTTGCATAGAATACCACATGGCTTCTCCCTTTTTAACTCCCTTTATGTCCTCCCAAAACTCTATTCCCTTTGATAGCCTGTAGTAAAGTTCGTTGGCACTTTCCAAGCTATCTGCCACAAAGCGTTCCAACCTTACCTGGGCGGGCATCTTAAAGTCCCTGAGGTTCAAATAATAGTAGGCTACCACTTGATTTTCGGTGATCTCGGAACCTTTATAGAGTCTTTCTGCGATCTTGTCCACCAAGAGCTCCGTCTTTATGAAATAAAGGGCTATCGGGCTTAGGTGCTTTGAGCCTATGTTCTTTTGTATGTAATCCTCCACCTCCTCATCTCTTAAGCTTATACCCATCTTTTTGGCTTCTTGCCTTATCACCTTGGACCTGACGAGCTCCACCAGAAAGTTTTGCACGTCCTCCTTTGTTGCCCTTGCTATTGGTAGATGCAGTATTTCCCTCCAGTAGGAGTTAAAGTATTCATAAAGTTCGTCCTTCCTTATGACTTCTGAACCCACTCTTGCCACCACAGAGGCACTTGAAAAGCCAAAAAAGGCTAATAATATGAGAAACAAGAGCATGTTATAATTTTAAATCCTAAGCGGGTGTGGCGGAATTGGCAGACGCGCGGGACTTAGGATCCCGTGGGCTTATGCCCGTGAGGGTTCAACTCCCTCCACCCGCATAAAATCTAAGGAGGTTTCTATGAAGGTCAGCCTTGAGGACAGAGAAGGGTTGTTTAAAAGTCTATTGGTGGAAGTCCAAGGAGATATCGTAAAGAAAAACTTGGAGAACATATACCAAGAGTTGGCGCAAAACGCAGAGATTGAGGGCTTCAGAAAGGGAAAGGCTCCTCTCTGGCTCATAAAGGCGAGGTACAAGGACTACATAAGGGAGGAAGTTGGTAAAAGGGTTGCGGACGCCACTTTATCAAAAGCCATAGAGGAGAGCGGTCTAAAGCCCGCCGCGGACATATACCTTGAAGAGGTCCAGCTTGAAGAAAGTGAAGAAAAGGTAGCCTACCGTGTGGTCTTTGAGGTGCCCCCAAGCTTTGAACTAAAGCTCCAAGAGATAGAAAATCTTCGGGTGGAAATTCCAAAGGTTGAGTTCAAGGAGGAGATGGTCCAAGAGGAGATAAACAGATTAAGAGAGCAACACGCCCTTTGGGAACCCGTGGATAGAGAAATAAAAGAAGGGGACTTGGTGGTAATAGATTACAGGGTGGAGGACATAGAGAGCGGAGAAACATCAGAAGGGGAGACCACCGTAATAGTAGGGCAGAGGTTCTTGAGGGAAGAAATAGACAAAGCACTGTTGGGTAAAAAGGAAGGGGAAGAGGTAGAGATAGAGAGCGTGGACCTTTTTGATGCAGAGGGCAAGGTGGTAGGAAAGGCAAAGGTGAAAATTTCTATAAGGGCGGTAAAGGAGAAGGTCCTGCCTGAGGTGAACGACGACTTTGCCAAGGAGCTAGGGCTCGGAGACACCTGGTCTTCTGCGGAGGAAAAGATCAGACAGATGGTCAAGGAAAACCTTGAAAACTACAAGAAGTTCCTCATAGAGGAAGAGGTAGCAAAAAAACTCATTGAACTTCATGAGTTTGAAATTCCTCAAACCTTACTTAGGAGAGAGCTGGGCTTTCTGGTGGAAAGGAGGCTGAGGGAGCTCTCTTCTTTAGGTATAGACACACGATACATAAATATTCAAGGGTTGGCACAGGAGCTTTTACCACAGGCAATCGCAAACATAAAGCTAAGATACATCCTTGATAAATACGCCCAAATAAAGAACCTGCAGGCAGAGGAAAAGGACCTTGAAGAGGAGTACACCAAGCTTGCACAAGCTTATGGCGTTAGCCCAGAGCAAATAAAGGCTGATGTGCAATCAAGGAACTTGGAGGAAGTAATAAAGGGCGATGTTCTGAGGAGAAAGGCCTTAGAAGATATAATGAGTAAAGTTCAAGTGATTGAAGTTGAAGAAAAGAAGGAGGAAAAAAATGATTGACCAGCTTGTGCCCATAGTTATAGAACAGACCCCAAGGGGCGAAAGGGCTTATGACATATACTCAAGGCTACTGCAGGACAGGATCGTTTTGCTTGGCTATCCCATAGACGATCATGTGGCAAATCTGATCGTTGCTCAGCTTCTCTTTTTGGAAGCTCAGGACCCCGATAAGGACATATACATGTACATTAACTCTCCTGGTGGTTCCGTTACCGCCGGTATGGCAATCTACGACACGATGCAGTATATAAAGCCCGATGTGGTTACCATTTGTATAGGACAGGCGGCGTCTATGGGCGCAGTTTTGCTTGCGGCGGGTGCTAAAGGTAAGAGATATGCCCTTCCCCACTCTCGTATCATGATCCACCAACCCTTGGGCGGTATAACCGGTCAAGCTACGGACATAATAATCCACGCAGAGGAGATAAAGAGGATAAAGAATATGCTGAACGAAATACTCGCCTTCCACACAGGGCAACCCTTAGAGAAGATTGAGAGGGATGTGGAAAGGGACTACTTTATGTCTGCCTACGAAGCTATGGAGTATGGCATAGTGGATAAAGTGATAACCAAAAGGGCATAGAGGAATTAAATTTGAAAAGAATGAATAGAAAGACAGCAGGGCATAGATGTTCCTTTTGTGGTAGGAGTCAAGAGGAGGTTTTGGTCCTCATTGCTGGTCCCAACGACACATACATATGCGATAGGTGTGTGTCCGCCTGCGAGGCTATAATAAGGGAGCAAAAGAGCCAACTGGCACAGCATCAGGTTCAAGAACTACCAAAGCCTGATGAAATAAAAGCCATCTTAGACCAATATGTAATAGGACAGGAAAGAGCCAAAAAAATTCTATCGGTGGCGGTTTATAACCATTACAAGCGGGTCAGAATGAAGGAGCTGGGCATGAAGCTGGATGATGTGGAGATAGAAAAGAGCAACATTCTTATGATAGGACCTACGGGTTCAGGAAAAACTTTGCTTGCCAGAACTTTGGCAAAAATACTCAACGTGCCCTTTGCCATAGCGGATGCCACCAGCCTAACGGAGGCTGGGTATGTGGGAGAGGATGTGGAGAATGTGCTAACAAGGCTCCTGCAAAACTGTGGGTATAATGTAGAGCTCGCCCAAAAGGGTATAGTCTACATTGACGAGATAGACAAAATTGCCAAAAAGTCGGGCATAAACCCTTCCATAACCCGGGATGTGTCCGGCGAAGGTGTCCAGCAAGCCCTCTTAAAGATCGTGGAAGGAACAGTGGCAAACGTGCCCCCACAGGGTGGCAGAAAGCACCCTCATCAAGAGTTTATACAAGTGGATACCACTGATATTCTTTTCATCTGCGGTGGCGCCTTTGTGGGCCTTGAGGACATAATAAAGAGAAGGCTCGGAAAGTCGGTGGTGGGCTTTGAGTCTGCCATAGGCAAATACAACGTCGAGGGCAATGTGCTCACTTACGTGGAGCCCGACGACCTAATACACTTTGGTATGATCCCCGAGTTCATAGGCAGGTTCCCCGTAATCGCAGTCCTTGATGAGCTAACGGAGGAGGACCTGGTAAGAATTCTTGTGGAGCCCAAAAATGCCCTGGTGAAGCAATACAAAAAGCTCTTTGAGATGGAAGGCGTAGAGCTTGAATTTACCGAGGGCGCCCTACGGGAAATTGCGAGGGAAGCCATAAAACGCAAGACTGGTGCCAGAGGACTTAGGGCAATAATGGAAGAGATCATGATAGATGTGATGTTTGAAGTGCCCTCCAAAAAGGACATAAAGAAGGTGCTCATAGACGAAGAGGTGGTAAGTCAAAGACTCAAGCCCAAGTATATTTTCAAGGAGGCAGTATAAAGTAAGCTTATAAGCATATAACAAAAAACTTATACCGCCTTCTTACCTTTGGGCTTAAACTCCTTTTGTATGGAACTTCTTAAAAGGCTCTTTGGTGGAAAAGAAAAGCAAACAGAAGAAGTTTATGAGATAACTACTTCAAAGGGTGTTCTGAGGCTGTGGCTAGAACGGGACCTTCAGCAGGACCCAGACCCAAAGGTGGAGGAGTATTGGATAGAAACCTTGGATGTCTCCGAAGATGCCCGTTGGCTTTTGGTAGGAAGAAGGTATGGGCTATTTCAGTTTTATGACTGGAGGGGTAGGCTACACAGACTTCCCGCACGCCCACCCGCACAGGTGGTTTCAGAGATCCTCTTTAAAGAAAACTTCCTTATCCTCATCACACCCCCCTATTTGGTGGTCTATCGCATAGAAGACCCGGAGAACCCAGCCACTTGGAAGAGCTTTAAGCTTTCCCAGGAGGGCATAAGACCTTCCATGGGCTTGGACCTAATGCGGGGAGTTTTAGCCTTTGGAGTGGTGGGAAACAGGGTTTATGCCATCGATGTGGGAGAAGACCTCTCTCTGCAGAGGGTGGAGTTCAAAAGTAGCTTCAGCGTGAGTGAAATAGGAGAACTAAGGACTATAAAGTTTTTAACACCATCCAAGCTGTTTATCACTGGCACGGAGGGTTCTGCCATATACAGCTTAAGCGGAAACTTGCTAAAGAAATTTCCATACAGGGCTGGCAGGGCAGTAGCCCTAATAAACGGAAGGCTAATTTTGGGTGAAGAGGCTAAGGTTATAGTTCTGGACGCATACACGGAGGAAGAGCTTTATAAGATAGATGTACCCTTGAAAGTTTCCCAATTGGACGGGGACCCAGAGGGTCTGTTTGTGTTTTTGGCAGATGCGGAGGAAAACCATCTTGGCATACTGGACCTGCAAACTACCCAATATTTGCAAACCCTCGAGGGCTTTGGCTACTCGGTGGTAAAGGTATCAAGGGACGGCTACATATACACCAGTAGGTGGCTACAGGACAAAGACAGAAAGCTCTACCAACTCGTAAAGCTTGGCTCCAACTTGGTGGATTTTATCTATCCCAAAGACAGGCAGGAAAAAGTCCTAAAGCAGGCGGAAAAGGCTTACAAAGAATTTGTCTCTAAGGTACAGAAGGCAAAGGATCTTTCCCAGTTGGAGGACCTAAACTCCCTCAAGGAGATTGCCAGCTTGGACATACCCCTTAGAAGGGTAAGAGAGCTTTACTTTGAGGCAGAGGAACTACTAAAAAAGAAGAGGTTGGAGCTCTTTTTGGAGCAAATAAGGGAAAAGGTCCAAAGGGGCACAGCGGGTCAAAGGGAGCTAAAGGAGATAGAAGAATGGCTCCGAAATGCGGACGGAGAAGAGTTTGAAAGGCTCTCAAGGGCAAAGGAGGATTTGGAAAGGGAGCTAAAAAACAGACTGACGAGGGCTTTGGAGGAACTAAAGGTAGCCCTTGAAGGCAAAGAAAGCCAAGACCTTGAAGAGCTTGAAGCAACAGAAGAGGTAAAGAACTTTAGGGAATTCCTGAACACACTGCCGAGGGAACTAAGCAGGGAAGGAGAACAAAGCCTTCAAAGGCTCTTGCAGGAAAAGGTTATCTCGTACAGACTAAAAAGGTTCAAAATAACCACCACCGAGGACAGGGTGTTCTTTGGCAGAGAAGATTTTCCAAAGTTTAGCGGTGAGCGCAGAAGGCTCTCTTGGAGGCTAAAGGTAGAGGAAAAGTTGCCCATAGGTGGTGAGATATACGCAAAAATAGCCTTTGAGAGGGAGGATGGCGTCCTGTTGGAACCCAAAAGATACTCAAACCTTTTGCCCGTAAAAGAATTAAAGGCAATGCCCAAGTGGGTAAGGAGCTACCTTAGACACTTACGAGGACTTTTCTCCTACGAACCCTACAGGCTCCCTCTCTTCGTCTCTTACGAAGAAACCCCTTGGTTTGTCTATAACTTAGAGAGGTTTGTCTCTATGGTCAAAGACCAGCTCAGCTTTGGAGAGGGCATACTTATATTGG
>Ga0209670_101314_pt1 | contig 11457 bp, 11 predicted proteins | sample PerSpoBPS_BMetaG_FD_184741 | JGI IMG/M metagenome (GOLD analysis project Ga0209670, IMG submission 184741) | Thermal spring microbial communities from Yellowstone National Park, Wyoming, USA - Perpetual Spouter B (PS_B) MetaG (SPAdes) (version 3) | ecosystem: Environmental > Aquatic > Thermal...
TAATGAAGGCAGAAGGTATAAAACAACCTATTAAGATATTAGAATCTTAAAACACTATTTTTCCTATCCAATATTATATATCAAGTTAAAGTCTAATTAAGCTCTTATAATTAACTCGTGATATTTTATGTAATGATTTCTAGCAAAAAATATAAACGTTATGGAAAATATATAGTTGATGTCTGTTAACTGGGCATTACCTTTTGAAGAAAAAATTATACCTAAAGATTGGAAAGATAAAATAATTTCACCCGAAGCTTATAGAGAGTTTCATAAAATAACCGTAGAAAACTATTTAGAGTTTTGGGAAAAAGAAGCTAAAGAGATTGAATGGTTTAAGCCATGGGAAAAAGTCTTAGATGATAGTAATCCTCCATTTTATAGATGGTTTGTAGGAGGCGAGTTAAATCCCTCATATCTCTGTGTAGATAGACATGATAGAACATGGAGAAGAAATAAAGCTGCAATAATTTGGGAAGGCGAGCCTTTAGATGAAGAAGGAAAACCAAGAGAAGTCCGCACATTAACATATGCTCAGCTTTACAGAGAAGTAAATAGAGCAGCATATTTGCTACGCAACAAATTTGGTCTTAAGAAAGGTGACGTAGTAGGTATATACCTTCCAATGATTCCAGAATTACCAATATTCATACTCGCGCTTGCAAGATTAGGTGTAATCTTTACTGTAGTTTTTTCAGGTTTTAGTGCAGATGCTTTGGCTGATAGGCTTAATGATTCAAATGCAAAGCTCCTAATAACTGCAGATGGAAGTTATAGAAGAGGTAGAATAATCGAATTGAAGCAAATAGCTGATAGAGCATTAGAGAAATCCCCTTCAGTACAAAGAGTTCTAGTTGTAAGGAGAATAGGTCATAAAGTAAATATGCAAGAAGGAAGAGACTTTTATTATCAAGATTTAATTAAAGGAGTTCCTATCGATGCATATGTAGAACCTATTAGATCTAAAGCAGAAGATCCATTATATATATTATATACTTCAGGAACGACAGGAAAACCAAAGGGTCAAGTTCATAGTGTTGGAGGATACATGGTATTCTTGCATTCAACGATGAAATGGTGCTTCGATATAAAAGATACTGACATTTATTGGTGCACTGCTGACATAGGTTGGGTCACTGGACATTCATACATTGTTTTTGGTCCTCTTATGGAAGGGGTTACTGAAGTAATGTATGAAGGAGCTTTAGATTATCCAACGCCAGATAGATGGGCTGCTATAATTGAAAGATATGGAGTTACAGTCTTATATACATCTCCTACAGCGATAAGGACTTTCATGAGATATGGAACTGAAGCTTATAGCAAGAGAAATCTTTCATCGATCAGATTAATGCATTCTGTAGGAGAACCAATAAATCCAGGAGCTTTCTTATGGTTCAGAAGCTTAGTAGGAGATGTTCCCTTTGGAAGTACATGGTGGATGACAGAAACAGGAGGAATTTTAATAAGTCATGCACCAGGATTAGCCTTGACTCCGCTAAAGCCAGGAACGAATGGACCGCCATTACCTGGAATTGATCCAGAAGTCGTTGATGAAAATGGAAAACCTGTTCCTCCTGAAACAAGAGGATATTTAGTTATTAAGAAACCTTGGCCGGGATTATCGATGACTCTCTTTGGAGAACCTGAAAGATTTAAGCAGGTTTATTTCTCTAAATTCAGCCCATACTTCTATACAGGAGATTATGCTGTAAAAGATAAAGATGGATATTATTGGATACTTGGAAGAGCTGATGAAGTTATAAAAGTAGCTGGTCATAGACTTGGTACTTATGAACTCGAATCTGCTTTAATAAAGCATCCTGCAGTATCTGAAGCTGCAGTTGTCGGTGTTCCAGATGAGATAAAAGGTGAAGTCCCTGTAGCTTTCGTAACACTTAAAACAAATTATGTTCCAAGCAAAGAATTATCTGAAGAATTGAATAAATGGGTTAGAGATTCCGTAGGTCCAATTGCTACTCTAAAAGAAATTTACTACGTTACAAAGCTTCCAAAAACAAGATCGCAGAAAATAATGAGAAGATTGATAAAAGCAGTAGTTACAGGACTACCGCTAGGTGATGTTACAACGTTAGAAGATGAAGCTTCTGTAGAGGAAGTGAAGAAAGCATATATGGAGCTTGCTAAAGAAATTAGAAAAGAAATTACTTTATTCTCTGATCCTGAAAAGAAAGATTAAATTTTAAATATCTTTATAATAATAACAAATAAATATTTTAGATTATACAATTAAAATAATTTTTAAAATACTAAAAGATTATTGCCATGTAATAAAAATAGTGCTTAAAATCTCACTTTATTTGCTATGATTTATGGACTCTTTTTGAAACAATATAAGGAGCTACGAATAAAATACTTGCCGTAAATAAAGAAAGATATAAAAGATAAACGTGCTCCAACGGACCGAATCTTAGCACAATTGTTAAAATACTCGAAAGTGGCGTGTAATAAACAAGAAATGCAATGAGCAGAATCATAAATCCTGTAATTACAGATTTTGATAGTGCAATTTTAGGTCTTTCAAGAGATAATGGAATCGCGATTTGATATGTTCTAATTAAAGGAGATATTGCTCTCATCAAAGGAGGAAGACCGAATACTACGATAGCAAACATGCTTCCTCCGCATAGAATTAAAGTGATTATCATCATAGCCTTTCTACCTATTTTATCACCGTAATGACCAAATACAATAGCTCCTATAGGTCTGCTTACATAAGCTATAGAATATGTTAATAATACAAAGAAGATAGATAAAGAAGGACTTACGTTTGTAGGGAAATGAGTTTTATTCCATACTAATGCAGCAATCAACCCAACCAAGAAAAAGTCATACCAATCTATTATACTACCTATCTGTGCAGCGAAAGCTACTTTTATTTTTTCCCAACCAAATTTATTATAAATCTCTTCATAGCTCATTCTATCCATGATATCATTAAAGATTAAAATTTGATTATGTAAATCTTTTTTTTACTTAAAGACAAAAACCCACTTAAGAAAGCACATATATTATCTCTTGAATCACTGGTTTTGTTTGCATCCTTAACGTTACTTCATTACTAGTAACTTTAACTTGACATAATCAATTTGTTGCGCGATAACTCATTGAGCAGTCTACTTAAACCCAATATTTTCTTAAGACTGTAGTGTAGTTATTTATTCTTATATCCATTAATTTTTATTTTTCAAACAAACAGCAGGCTATAGATAAATAATTTAATAAAAAAGATCTTAGAAATTATAATAGCTAATATGGGAAATGTTAATTTATTTTCAAATGCAAATATCTTATTGAGAGAAGCAGATGAATTATTGGAAAAAGGAGACACGGTTCAGGCATCGGAAAAATACTATAAAGCAGCTGAAGAAGCAATAAAGTTACTAGCAAAAACATTAAACTTAACAAACATATTGGAGAAAGTTAAGGAAGAAGGCTATTGGAGTTTATCATTACTCCACGAAGCGGTGCTCCAAATCTCTGAAAAACTGACCGATGAAGTATATGAATACTGGAAGTCTGCTATAATCATATTGACTGGTAATCTATCTAGAGAGGTTTTAGTGTTAGAAATTGAAAATGTCAGAAAGCTTGTCAAGCTCGCAGATAAAGTTGCTAATTTTAAAATGGATTAAAGAAGCAGATGAATTATTGGAAAAAGGAGACACGGTTCAGGCATCGGAAAAATACTATAAAGCAGCTGAAGAAGCAATAAAGTTACTAGCAAAAACATTAAACTTAACAAACATATTGGAGAAAGTAGCTAAACAGAGAGTTTGGAATTCTAGATTACTATTTGATGCAGCAAGGATGGTTTCTCAAGAATTTTATGATATATGGAAAAATGCATGGTATCTTCACGTCTTTGGATTTCATGAAATGAAACTTAGCGATAAAGAAGTTAAAGAGATTTCTCGTAGCATTTATAGAATCAAAAATATATTAAATACTTATATACCTTAGAATCTAATTATTAACGTATTTTTTATTATTATAAAAATTATTATTGGAAATATCAAAAAAATTTAAGTATTAAATTTTTAAAATTTATTTTTCTTTAAATTCAGGTCTTTTAGAATCTTGGTTGTTGCACTGCTGCTACTTTTCAACCAGAACCTGCAGGAAGACCCCCCTTTATCCTTACTTCAAGTATTGAACTAATTAGAGGCGGGCCCGATGGGATTTGAACCCATGACCTTACGCTCCGGAGGCGTACGCTCTAACCGCTGAGCTACGGGCCCCTAAAAATTAAGGAGTAAACGATATATTAAGGATTATTATTCTCAAAAACATGCATGAAGAAACAAAGGCTGCAGTTCTACATTTACTCCTAGATCATAAAGTAGTGAGAGAAGTAATAGATCGCTTAGAGATGAAGTTGGATGAATTCGAAAGAAAAGGAGAAATTTCTATAAGCTTCATGCTAAGTTTCTTGAACTTTGCAAAAAAATTCTTAGATAAATGTCATCATGGAAAAGAAGAAAAATGCTTCTTTCCTGCTTTAGAAAAGCTGGATGCATCTACTGAAACACCAATACAAGTCATGAAGCTTGAGCATGTTGAAATGAAAAACTATTTGAAAGAAATTGAAGAGAAACTTAATGCATATATGAATAAAGAAGTTGGAATTGAAGATGTAATAAATCCTTCTAGAGATTTAATAGGATTGATAAGGTCGCATTTCTTCAAAGAAGAAAATATTCTATTCAGAATTGGAGTTGAAATAATTCCTAAAGATGAAGATTACAAAACAGTTGATTGTTATGAAAATATTGAAAAAGAATTAGACCATGAAAAGCTACTTAAAGAAGCTGAAGAAATAAAGAAATCTTAGCTCTTAATGTTTATATTATTTCTTAGTATAAACCAAGTACCTATCGCTATTGCTCCCAATTTGTTCTCAGCATCATAAACTCTAACCTCTACAACGATCGTATTCCTTCCTTTTCTCAAAACCTTTCCTATAGCCCTAAATGGTCCTTTATACATCGGTTCTAAGAAGTTAATTTTTATTTCCTGCGTAACTTGATCTATGCCATCATTAACAGAGAGAGCTGCAAACCCTCCTGCGAAATCTATTGCAGTCATTATTATGCCTCCATTTAAGAAACCTCCTCTTCTTTGCAACGTTTCTTTGAAAGGAAATTCAATTTCAGCTTCTCCTTGCTTAATGTTTACAATTCTAGCTCCTAGATAAGCGAAAACAGGATCGAATATTTTAATCATTTCATTGATCTGTTCTAAATTCATCTCATTTCCTAGCCTTGTAAGGTAATCTTTTATAGACATATTTGAAATTATGATTTAGTTCTTTAATAAAGATGGCAGGCTACTAATCTGTCATTTACTTTCTTCAATTCTGGTTCTATTATTTTACATTTATCAAAAGCGAAAGGACATCTTGGATGGAAGCGACATCCTTTAGGAGGATTAGCTAAATCAGGAGGTGAACCTGGAATGTAAGAAAGTTTTTTAATTTCGTGAATACTAGGAACAGATTCCAAAAGCAATATTGTATATGGATGAAGAGGCTCATTGAATACTTTATCAATTTTACCATATTCAGCTATTTTACCTGCATAAAGAATTAGAATTTCTTCAACCGTTTCAGCCAAAACACCCAAATTATGTGTTATCAACATGAAAGTAAAGTTCCTTTCTCTTTTCAATTTCTTGAAAAGTTCTAAAATTTGAGCTTCGATTAATACATCCAAGGCTGTTGTAGGTTCATCTGCGATTAGTAAATCAGGATTTAGTGCTAAAGCTAAAGCAATAGAAACTCTTTGCTTCATTCCTCCACTGAGCATATGAGGATAGTCTTTTAATCTAGTGCTTGGAACTCCTGTATCTTCTAATAATTTAGATGCTCTTTCAATCGCTTCTTCTTCACTTATTTCAGGAATATGTGTTTTAAATAATTCTAAGAAGTGCTCTTTTATGCTCATTACTGGATTTAATGTAGCAGAAGGTTCTTGAAAAACAATAGATATCTTTGAACCTCTTATTTTTCTTAATTCTTCTTCTTTTAATTCAAGCAAATTTTTATCTCGATATATTATTTTCCCTTTCATTTCAGCATATTTAGGTAATAGTTTCATCATTGCAAGAGCAAGGGTAGACTTACCGGAACCTGTTTCACCAGCAACTCCTAAAGAAGAACCTTTATTCAAATCTAAGGAAATATCCTCTAAAGCATTTATTATATACTCTCTAAGCTTGTATTTTACGCTTAAATTTTTTATTGACAAGATTGTTTCTGTCATCTTGTCCTTAACCTAGGATTGAATTTTTCATCTAAACCTTCGCCTAATAAGCTAAAGCCTATGACTGAGAGAATTATCATTAAACCAGGAAACAATCCTAGCCACCATGCTCCGCTTAAAAAGAATCTCCTTCCTTCACTTATATCTATTCCCCAATCAGGTGTATCTGGAGGTATGCCTAGGCCTAAAAAAGATAATGAAGCTTCTATAATTATTGCATCTGCGATGTTGAGCGTTGCTACAACAAGAATAGATGGTAGAACATTGGGTAAAATAAATTTGAAAATGATATCTTTTTTTGGTGCTCCTATAGCTTGTGCCGCTTCGATAAAAGTTTGCTCCTTTAAGGATAAAACTTGACCTCTTACAATTCTAAAATATGACGGTATATATACGACGGCGATAGCTAAAATCATGTTCAATAATCCTGCTCCTAATAGTGCAGCGATTGCTATAGCTAATATTAAACCAGGAAAGGCATAAATGCTATCCATTATCAAAGAAATAACTCTATCAACTATACCTCCAACATAGCCCGATAGCAATCCTATCGGCGTTCCTATTGCTAAGGAAAACAACATAGCTAAAATGGCTACAGTCAAAACGAAACTTGCACCACTTATAATCCTTGAAAATACATCTCGTCCTTGTTGATCTGTACCAAAAATGAAGAAATACGTATGAGCTGTTCCATTTATGTTAAATGTTAAGCTACTCATTGGAGGTAATAATGGCTTAATAGGTACTAATTGACCTTCAATGTTCAAATATGATTTCCTCGGATCGTAAGAAGATATGAAGCTAGATAATAAGGTTAAAATAAGAATGAAAATTAAAATTGAAATACCAATTAAAATCATCGCATCTTCGTGACCACGTAATTTAAAAAATCTTGAAATCCTCATCTCAATATCTAATTCTAGGGTCTAAGTATGCATAAGTTATATCGACGATTAGACTAACGATAGCTACTAATATAGCATATATTACAATCGATCCTTGAACCATGTTATAATCTCTAGCTAATATGCTATCATATACCAAAGAACCTATTCCTGGCCATGAAAAAACTGTCTCTGTTATAACTGCACCACCTAGCAAAGCTGCGAATTGCAAACCCATCATCGTAACTATCGGAATTATAGCATTTCTTAAACCGTATTTGTAAAGAATCCTCGAATCAGGAATTCCTCTTGCTTTTGCTGCAATTACATAGTCTTTAGATAAGCTTTCTGCTACTTGAGATCTCGTCAACCTAACGAAAATACCAGATAAATATAACCCTAATACTAAAGAAGGAAGGATTAAATGATGTAACCAATCAATAACCATATCTATTCTTCCAGCAATCAATCCATCGATTAAAACGAAACCTGTTTTTCTGATATCTAAATATGCAAGTTCATTTAAAGGACTTAATCTAGAAGATGAAGGGAATATTCCTAAATAGATTGAAAAAACAAGTATGAATACTAAGGCTAAGAAGAAGATTGGTACTGAGTAAATTATTATCCCATAAAGCCTTGCTAAATAATCTAAATATCCATGTAACTTCCTAGCTCCATGCATACCGAAAAGAATTCCTATTGATATTGCTATTATCATGCTCATTACAGCTAGCTCAACAGTTGCAGGTAATCTTTGATATATTAAATAAGATACTGGAATTTTAGAAAGAGCAGTTGTTCCTAAATCTCCTTGAAATATCATTCCTAGATAATTAAAGTATTGAATAACTAGAGGCTTATCTAAACCTAATTCAGCTCTCCTTTTTTGAAGAACGTCTTCAGGAATATCCTTCCCTTCAAGCATAGTTACAGGATCTCCAGGTAATACTCTTAAAACGAAGAAAAGAATTGTTAATAATAACAGTATCATCGGTAAGGTTAAAATGGAACGTGTAATGATGTAAGATTTAAGACTCACAAAAAAATGTTCTTTAAATTAAGATTTAAATGAATTCCTCTCTGTTCGTTACAACTGCTAATAACGTAAATGGGATTAAAAGAGATATGCTTAGAGCTATATTTTTACTAGGCACCGTCGCGTATATTAACCAGTATCTGAATATTTGAGAATAATCTAAGATTATTCCTCCAACATTAGGCTGTGCAACAGCCGCTTGTCCTTCTTGCCATAGAGGTATTATTGGAGCATCATCAGCCACTATTCTTTGAATTTGCTCTAATATTTGCACTCTCTCATTTCCTGATTTAAGTGCCTGTTGATCTATTAATTGGTCTACTTGTGAATTTTGGTAATTTACATGTAGCCAACCATTTGCACCACTATGATAGAAAGGTCTTACATAATTATCAGAATCTAAGAAGTCTGGGAACCAACCTAACAACCACATCGATATTTGTTCTTGTTTGAATAATTGTCTATAAGTAGCCCAATCAGCACTCTTAAGCGTTACTTCAATAATTCCAGTGCTTTCCATTCCTTGCTTTAATATAGAAGCAACACTACCTTCTACAGGCGTATATCTTACAGGGGTATACCATAATTCGAGCTTTAGCTTATTACTTGTGCTATAACCAGCTTGCATTAATAAAGATTTAGCCTTATCTATGTCTGGTCTATCTCCATACTTCTCTTTAAAAGCATCGATATGTCCTAAGAAACCAATAGGTACCATACTATAAAGCGGTTGAGCAAGCGAACCTAGAAATAGTGTATTTACTATTGTATTTCTATCAATTGTATATGCTATAGCTTGTCTAACGAGCTTATTTGTAAATGGATCTTTCTTTACATTAAAGACTAAATACCTTATTGGAGCAATGCCCGGGCCTGTTACTACTTTAAGCTTTCCTTCTTGTTGAACAGATTGAATATCGCTTGGTGCTAGAGTTCTGAATGCAATATCGACTTCTCCAGTCTTTACTGCAGCCAATAAACTACTTGCATCCTTATAGAACTTAATTATGACTTTATTCGTCTTCGGTTTTACACCGTACCAATTCGGATTCGCAGTAAGTTCTATTAGAACACCTGGTTCCCATCTAGTTATTTTATATGGACCTATCATATCGACTGTTTTAGGTGGTTTTACAACCTCAATTGGTGTTGTTTTCGGATTAACAGCATATGCTACCCATGTCGATAATCTCGCTTTAACATATTCTTCTCCATAAGGTTGGGTTAGCCTTATTTTTATTTGATAAGGTCCTGTGACTTCGATTTTAGCTATAATCTCTCCAATTAGGAATGCAGGATCCTGATTTAACGTGATTGTTCTGTTTAAAGAAAAGGCCATTGCAGTTGCATTAAAAGGTGTACCGTCTTGAAACTTAGCATCTTGTCTTAAATTAATTATCCAAGTAAGTCCTCCATCAGTTATCGTATAACTTGTAGCGAGATCGTTTATTAATCTTGTAGTATTGGGTTCGTAAGCAAATAATCCTGCACCTGTATTCTGTATCATATTAACACCGAAGTAATCATAAGCCTCTGCAGGATCAAGCGTTGTTTGAACAGAATCTGTTGTACCTACTATTATCGTGTCCTTATATGTAACTTTTGGAGGAGATGGAAGGCTCGTAATATAAATGTATGCCCCTACTCCTGCAATTATTACTAGTATTGCAATGATTGCTATTAAAAGAGTTCTAGAAATTGCTTTTATCTTCTTATTCATAAGCATAAATGTTATATGTAGATTTAAATATTATTGTAGAAAAACTATCTAATTTCCTTAATTTCTTTTATAAATGCAGATGAACATGAAAAGGAAATTAATTTTGCTGTAATTTCTAAAGCTTTTTTAACCAAGCCTTTATCAAGAAAAGGAATTCCTGCAGATATTATAAGTATATTTCTTGTATTTTCTGTAATCATCGTCAACTCAGAGTCTTTATGAGGATATAAATGCAAAATCTTACCTTCATCATCAATCAATATAGGAAAACCTTTATTCAAAATAACTGATTTATCGCTACCAATTGGAATGAATGTTTCACCTCCTTTACTTAAGGTCAATTTAAGAGAGCCTTTTATCTTATCAAGATCATAAATACCGATTGAAACTAAAGTTATAAGGCTTGCAATATTACCTGCATCGACTATATTATTTATTCTAGGTATTGGATTTCCTCGAGCAACTCTTCTCCTCAATGCTTCTCCGCTAGGTCTAGTTTTTGTTGGATCTATTCCTATTCTCCAATAAAATTCTCTATAGCTTCTTACAACGGGATCATTTTTTAAATCTTCCAAATTAGTATTAACAAACATAGCTTCTGCTTTCTTCAATTCCTCTTCAATTAACTTGTCCTTTTTTACTTCAACGTTGAGAACTTCACAAGCATATATGAAAATGCCTAATTCTCTTGCATCATTTGCAATTTCAATTTCCATACTTGAAAAAGCTTCTTTCAGAAATCTCGCCAGCTATATTTGTTAAGTAAAGAGATTTGGCTTCTTCAATATCCTTAGCATTTCCTAAAGACCACATCATTTTAATGAAAGCTGTTTCAGCGAACATATCAGCAGAACCTAAAACTCCTATTTTCAACAATTCTCTACCTCTTTCATAAACATTCATGTTCACTCTACCCCAAATGCATTGTGAAGCAAGAGCAACGAATACGCCTTTATTTATCGCATACTTTATTCCTTCTATTAAAGTTCTAGGAACATGTCCTAAACCTGTTCCTTCAATTAAAATTCCTCTATAACCTTTATCTACGATGAATTCTAGGAATTCTGAACTTATTCCAGGAAATGTTTTGAGTAAAAAAACTTTTCTTTCAAATTTATTCATTAGTTTAATTTCTCTTTCACCTACTTCTTTTAAGCCAGAAACATCGATATATTCTATATTTTGACCGATAATTCTCGCTACAATTTCCCTATTTATTGATTTAAATGCATCCCTTCTGCTTGTATGATTCTTTCTAGCCCTCGTACCTAGAATGACATCACAACTCAAATCAGAAGTTGTTGAATGCATCACTACAAAAACACCGCTATACTTTGATTTGGTCACGAAAGTAAAAGCAGATCTTAAATTCAACGCTGCATCTGAACTAGGCCTGTCAAGACTTCTTTGAGCTCCTACTAAAGCAATAGGATAAGGAAGATTTTGCAATGCAAAGCTTAAGGCAGCAGAAGTCAAGCCTAAAGTATCGGTTCCATGCGTGACGATTATGCCTTTAGCTCCTTTATTAAT
>Ga0209670_101327_pt1 | contig 11307 bp, 12 predicted proteins | sample PerSpoBPS_BMetaG_FD_184741 | JGI IMG/M metagenome (GOLD analysis project Ga0209670, IMG submission 184741) | Thermal spring microbial communities from Yellowstone National Park, Wyoming, USA - Perpetual Spouter B (PS_B) MetaG (SPAdes) (version 3) | ecosystem: Environmental > Aquatic > Thermal...
GCAGGGGATGGCACAGCAGCAAATCTTCTACCAGTGCGTCAGGTGCGGGTACCTCTTCGAGAAGGACATAGCGCCTAGGGCGGCCCAGTTAAGGTGCCCCAACTGCGGTTACCCCGTGATCAGGAAGCCGAAGCCGAACGTCGCCAAGCTGATCGTCACCTCACAGCTCTCGGAGGAGGTCAAGCTGTTCTATACCTGAACCACGGATTCGGTCGTCTAGCTTTCATCAGCCTTTCTGCCGTTACTGCGGATACTTTCTTTCAACTCCCTCTCTCGGGATCACTAACTCGCAGGAGACCGGTGTAGCTGTTGACGACCTCGGGGAAGTTCGCACAGCTATACGAAGAGAGATTACCGGAGCTGAAACTCAACTCGAGGATCCTGCAAAGGGAGTTGAACGACATAAACTCATACCTGCCAGGCATTGGTGCTGAATGGCAGACGTTGAAGGCGGTTCAAGAGAGCAGAAGGACTATCAGAAGAGGAACGCCCTACTTAAGCGACCAGAAGAGGAACTTCTACGCACATGCTGGCCTGTCAAAGAACGAAGCTGAGGTTAGGGCTATTGCAGGACGAGTTTTCCTCAGATATAGCGAGAAGCGGTTAAAGGAGATCGAGAGCTGGCTGATGAAGCCTTGGTGAGCGCATTAGGTTTTATTAGCTGCAGGCAGGTCGGAGAGTCGGCGAGGCCACTACCCCCCGACCCTACGTCAGCTAGCTGAGCTCACCGAACCGTCCTTTACTTGCTGATCGCTGCCAGTGCTCACCCGCTCGGTCGCCGAGGTACCCCTCAGTCTGCTCAGGACCTCCAACGGGTCCGGTGAGAAGGCGACCTCGCCCCCAACTATCATGAACGTGACCCTCCTCTCTAGCACATCGGGGAACCTCTTCACGTACCCTGCGAAAGTGTCGTTGGAGATCACTACGGCGTTCCACGTCTTAGCGTATTCTAGTATGAATTCGTCGGCCGCCCTTTTCGCGGGAGCCTCATAGACCCTCGCCTTCCTCCTGATGGCCCTCTCGAGCGTCTCCCTCTCCGTAAGGCTCACATTCTCGCCGATAAGTGTCATCACGTATTCCGATGGGAGTTCTGTCTGCGGGAGCTTGTGTTTCAGCGACGCGTCAACAATCACGACCCAGCTGAGCCCCAGCTCCGAGAACCGGTGGACTACAAGAGCCACGTTCCTGAGGGTGGGGTTGGTCCCGCCGTAGTACGCTACGTTCGAGCCATCTATGATCACATCGAAGACATTCTTCTGCACGCTCTTCTTTGTTACACCTGCACCTCGCTGAGCTACAGCTACCTCACGCGATTCTCGGCGCCCCGTCGACCTGTAAGGCCCCCTGGGGCCTTCCGGCCGAGGACTGCGGATCCGCGACTCTTCGGTCGGTCTGACCGTTGATGGTTGCGAGGCTCCAGATACCGAAGACTCTGTTTCGACAGATCGGGGGCCTACATCGGTCTGAGATTGGGCGCCTATGCCCTCAGCCGTAGGCTGACCCCGTGGCCCCACGTCGATCACCTTTGGACGGCTTTTGGCACTGAGCGGTTCCACCTTCAGGGCCCTCTCCTCACTACGGGCGCGCAACCAGGTCCGCAGACCAGCGACGAGGACGTAGAGGCCGTAAGCCGGGAGGAAGGTGGCCCCTGTGAGCCAGACAGCCATCCCCAGAGGTACGATGAGACCGGCGAGCGGTTCCCTAGGCAATCCGGTCCTGGCGAGATAGACCGCATATCCCATGATTATCAGGATCACTGTTCTGGCGAAAGGAATGACAGGGCCGGGCCCTTTCGTGCGGGCGGCCTTCCTAGAGAGCATTGCCGTCATCCGCTCCGCCAGCCCGAGCATGAGTACGAAAATTGCCGTGCCCGCGTTGCCGTATGCGATGAGCAAGCCCGGGAAGTTGAGGGACGCGAAAATGAGGGCTATTCCCAGAACCGCTGACCTCCTGGCCAGCGCAACAAGGCCAGCGATCAGCATTATGAGGTCTATCACGTGGTGATTTCTTTGCGATCCCCGCTTATAAATTTACTATTTAAAGAACACCGTGGCCCCATTCTTCGATCTCTGCGCCCGCTCCAATACCTCAACACCTTGGCTCCTCGACGTCTTGAGGAGCACATACACGGAGAAATGAGCATCCATCAGCGAAATTGTTGAAACTGTAACTAAATCGCGGAAGGATATGGACGGATTGGATGGAGACTGTCTCGAGATTTGCACGGGAACCAATTGACCGATCTCTGGTGTCTAATACCATATTCTCTCATTTACTACTCATTACACTTTTTTGACCAGTAAAAGTTCTGTTCCTTCCTGAGTGTAGGACGGCGGTAGTAACTCTTCGCCTTTAGTGTTGCCTGTTATCGTCCATCTTCGGTTTCCCTTTCACTCGACCAAAGGGCGCGCCTAGGTGCGGCCACTCTCCAACCAATTTGACGGTTTTCCTGAAGAGCTCCCCGAGCACACAATCACTCATCCCTGCTCACTGATATCTGCTCATGGTCTTAGCTTTCGGTATCTGGATGGAAGGTCGCCCTGATCGTGATGAACCCCTGGAAGGCCACAAACTTTTTGCGCCCTTTCTCCTTCCTCTCTGCGGCCTCGACGGAGAACGACCCGCCCATCAGCCTGTTCAGGAACTCCAGATACTCAGTCACGTCCTCCCCTTCCTTGTGGGATACTGGATTGGTATACGGCTCGACGACGAAGTTGCCTCTCACCTTCCTCACAGTCAGCCTCGCCCTCAACTGAGCCTCCCCACTTCCCTCTGCCCTCGCTTGGACTATTGCGTCCCTCAGCCTGGCAGCGTTCTCGAAATCCTTCAAGACACCAAAATTCCAGCGAAGGTACAGATGAAGTCCGTCTATCATGTGGGCAAGGGATTGATTACCGCTCTCGACCCTCAACGATAGGGTCGACATTCCGTTGGGTGTCGGGACCTTTATCTTCAGGTAGCCCGACATGTTCATGGGTTTCTTGAAGATTTTCGCCTTCGTCCATACTATCCGTTTCAACTCCTCAAGCTCCGCCTTCATCGCAGGAGGGATTCTCAGGCCTTGCCTCTTCATCTCCGATGACGCCTTACTGAGTTCTTCAAGCCTCCTCGCCTTCTCTCCGAATTCGTCTGGCACATCCGGCTCCAGATACAGGGCTATTCTAGGCGGGAGGACGTCTGTGTACGCTGTCACGAACCGCACCGAAGTTGAAGAGGGAGGGACCGAGGGGCAAACTACCGCCATAGTTCCCTCCCCCTCGAGGGCCGCCTTCACTTGAGGGAGCTTGAGCACTGACTCCTTCTTGAATACCAGGGTCACGCCGAAAGAGACCTGCCTCTTTCTCGATGCGATCTTGGCGAAGGAGTCCTGATCGTATCTGGCCTGAATGAAGCCCGGCTCGAGGACAACCAGCGTTCTCCCTAGGGCTTCCTTAGGAAGCTTAGTGAGTTTAACGACGGTCACGCTATAATTGTTTACCGACGGGTTATTTGAGGAGTTAAGGGTCTGCTCCCCCATAGGCGTTTGGGATCGTTGAATGTGACAGGACTCAGGGTGAGGAGGCAGAGGGTCGAGAGCTTTCCCGTCCTCCGACTCGACCTCAACGGTCATCGGTACCCTCGAGATCAGAGCTGCGCAGAGGGCCTCCACAACGAGAAGCCTCATGCCTCCGCTGAGGTTGAGGACTATCGGCCTCTCGGCCCACGACCTGAAAGTCCTAGCGAGGGTCAGGACCGAGGACAGGGACGAGCCCATCGTGATACGGGGGCGACTACCCAGCAGCGAGGCGGTGCGGAGGTTCATAGAGGAGGCAGATCCCGATCTGGCGAGGAAAGTCGGAGCGCACGCCTCAAGCCTGCTGGTCGAGGCCCTAGGCTCACCTCTGGAGAGTCGGTTAGCGATCAGGACGTCCCCACGGCCCAGAGGCTCCTGGGAGCAGGGGCCGAGTACAGCGCCTCGACCCTGACGCCGGCATCTGACGCGAGGGGCGCTAGGATTGAGTCCAGCTCCAGGAGCGAGCCGTGCCTGATCCTGTTCCTCACGATGAAAGCAGCAAGCGAATCGCCCTTAGGAGCTCCCGCAGGCCCAAAACCACATTCCTCACTAGGGCTTCCCAGCGGTTCAGGGAATAATAGTCGTGCCTTTGTGGGTGCACGCACAGCGCGTTCCTGGTCAGACCTCAGAAGAAGTCCCTCGGGTCGCCTCCTGCCCTCAGGACCCTTTCGACCGTCCTCTCGGGGTTTCCTGCATGCAGCGAAATGAGGACTTACGGAGGACCTTTGACTACCGCATCGACGGAGGAGGGGCGAAGGAGAATGCCGATCGTCGAGGCGTCGGCCCAAAGTACATGAAAGGCCCATCCGGACTCCTCCTGGACCCTCTCGGAGACCTCTAGGCCCCAGCCCAGGTACTCCTGCTCTATCTCGACGCCTACGGCCTCCCGGCCCATAAGGACTGAGACCACGCAAGTGGAGAAGGTCCCTGCGAAGGGGTCGAGGATGAGGTCTCCGGGAGAGCTAGCGAGCTCTATCAGCCTCTCGATCAGATGCAGGTTAGCCTTGGCGGGATGCCTGACGGCCTCTCTGGGGAAGAACCTCCGGTAGGAGCCGAAGGCGGGAGCGACCGGTACCTCGATCCTCTCGGGCTCAGGGAGCGAATACAGCCTTAAGGGTAGCAGCAGTCCGAAGAGCGCGATCACATGATAATTGGTTTTCGAAGCTCACTTTGCTCCTGGAACTCCCGGGCCCTCCCCCCGCAGCGGCTTGTTGTTCAACGCAACCCACCCCCTTAACCGGTGCGGTGAGGAGGGCCTTTCGGGTCCATCAATATCCTGCTCAAGCCAGAGATAAGCTTTCGCGCCTGTGGAGCCAACAAGGCCATGACTCTTGAAATAACCCTATAGCAGAAGATCTAGTTGTGACCGTTGTTGAAGTTTCAGGACCCCCTCCAGAGGTCCTAGGAAGACCTCTGGTCGTATTGGACCCTGGCTTCGTCCAGATGAAGTATGATAAGGACTCGTTTGCGAAGATAGCATCGAAGAGGAGACAGCTGACCTTCGGAGTGACTTTGGGTCTAAGGGAGGCAGCGTACAGAATCTCCTACGTTAGGAAGGCCCTCGAGGCTGGTGACGCTACCGCTGTCGTCCTGAAAGAAGGGGAGACGATCAAGGGCATGTGGTATGTGACCACATACACGGACATTCTCCCTCCGAGGATAGCCCTCTATCTGGAGCCGGACATACCGGACGAGTTCGGAGGGAAGGCGAGGAGGTTGGACGAGCTCGCAAAAACGGTTTCTGAGATGAAGCGGCAGGGACTGAAGGTCCCCCAAGATATGAAGGAAGAGCTTGACGAGCTGAACCAGATCTGGTCCAAGGCCAGGATCTTCAGGAGGTTCATCAGCAGGCCGGGATCGCTCAAGATAACGGTCCCGACGCCGGACGGGATGGCGGTCATTTCGTGGAAGGTCGAGAAGGTCAACCAATACCTCGGCAATATGATTAGGTGTCTCCACGCGCACCTTGGCCTGACGATGGGCGTCATCATGAGCTTCGACAACGCTGTGAGTCTAAGGGACGCTATAGTCCAGGCGAGGGCCGAGGGGAAAGGAGTTGGGCAACTGAAAGCAAGGCTCCTTGTAAGGAAGGAGGGAGAAAGCTTAGCGGCTTACCCCTACGTGAAGCAGGTCTCGCACAACGAAAGAGAAGAGGACGTGAAGGAGTATCTGGACTACCTCGACGAGCTGACCGGAGGGTCGTTCACCGCCGAAGCCATAGAGAGGAGGGACAGCAAGTCGGTGGCCATCCAAGGACTCATAACGGTTAGGGCAACCTTCGTCGAGGAGACGGAACTGCCGGAGCTATGACCGTCGTTAAGCTCTCGGGAATCCCTGAGGAGGTTTTGGGAAGGCCGCTGGTGGTATTGGATTCTGAGTTCGTCCAGGCCAGATACGATCAGGATTCCTTTGCCAAGATCGCTTCGAGGAAGAGACAGCTGGCCTTCGGAGTCACGTTGGGATTGAGGGGGTCAGCATTAGAACTCCCTTACGTGAAGGCGGTCCTTGAGGGAGAGAGCGCTGTAGCGGCAATTTTGAAGCGAGGGGAAAAAGCAAGCGGTGCGTGGTCCATTACGCCTTACACTGACGTGGTACCACCGAGAATAGCCCTGTACCTCGAGCCGGACGTTCCCGACGAGGTCGGAGAGAAGGCGAGAAGATTGGAGGAGCTCGTCGCGACAGCATCGGAAGCGAAGAGATATGGTATAGGCATCCCTCATAAGATGGGGGAAGAGCTCGAGGAGCTGAACCGGATCTGGTCTAATGCGAAAATCTTCAGGAAACCCATCCACAGGCCAGGATCGCTGAAGGTCTCTGTCCCGACACCGTTCGGAACGACGGTCGTTTCGTGGAAGGTTATGAGCGGCGACCAACCCCTCGCCGATACGATAGAGCACCTCCATGTGTATCTCCACGTAACCTCGGATGTCCTGCTGGACCTCGAGAACGCCATCAGGCTGAGGGATGCGATAGTGAGGGCAAGGGCGGAGGGGAATGGCGAAGCCCAACTGAAGACAAAACGAAGGTCCATCACGATCAAAGCGATCTTCCTTTAGGAGGAGGTGGCTGTGACTTGGTGCCCGAGGAGGAGAGGGCCACAACCTACTCGGGGCTCTTCAGGGTCCTCCGGGAGAGGATCGCGAGCTACATCGCGGAGGGCACCGAGAGGGCGAGGGCTCTGAGGGAAGCCGTCAGGCTCACCGACGAACCGGTTGAGGTCGAGGGCAGGATCTGGAGGGGACTCCTTTCAGGCCCACCTCTGTGGTCATCTCGGACATTCCAGAGGCAGCCTCGATGGGAGTCTCATAAAAGGAGCAGGCCTGCCTCTTAGGGGCTGCGCAGGCCGATTCGTAGCTCATCAATCCCTTTCAGCACCTTCGATAAAACTTTAATGCGATTCCGAGAGAGGACCAAAAGGTGATACGGGTGATTACACCTGACCAGCATGTTTATATCATGACGAATTTTGCAGACAACGGCATGTTAGGAAATGAGCTGAAAGGGGTAGGCAGGGAATACATCTATAAGAGGTATTGGAGGAGGACGAGATCAAAAGCATTGGATGAACCTATCGGCATCTGCCGCACGTGCAGGCAAATCGTCGAACCGGTCGAGAAGCTACGCGACGAGAAGGGAACGCACGGCATAAACATCTACCGGCACCAGCACCGGCTGGTGTTCTTGATGCTGGGCCGTTCGGGTGAAGGCACCCGCTACTACAACCTTGGTGGCGACATCAAATACGAGCTCGACGCGCACCTGAAAGCGATTTTGACAACAGCAGGCGAGCATTGGAGGGAGCTTCATGATCCATTAGAAGCGGTCGTCGATTACGTCAGGCGGAAACTGAGCGAGTTGGGATAGCGATTAAAATTCATTATTGTTTGAAGGCGCTTCTACGTCTGCTGGTAAGGGAGGGATGAGACGGAACGTAGTCCTGTGGGTTTTACCCCTCATCGCTTTAGCAGTCTTCGCGACCGCCATGACCTTTCTCCTCATAACTCTACCGCCCCGACAAGACGCACCGACCATACCGTCAGACGCCCGGCGCTCCATTTTCTGGTACTGGTTCATCGCTTCGTTCGTGGCTGTCTATGTCATCTTGCTGCTGTTCGTTTTCGAGGAGGAAGAGGAATAGGCCACGACCCTTGATATCTCCCCATGAAGGACTCTGGCCGTGTCGTGCCCTAAGTGCGGTAAGGGTGTAGAGTTCCTGTTTTACGACACCACAGAATACGCCACTTACGCGTATGACGGTGAGGAGTTTGTCCTCGATTCATGCGAGACCGTCGAGATGACGTTCAGGTGCCCGGAGTGCAACGAAGTGGTAGCGAGCGACGCTGATGAGGCTGATGAGATCTTGAAGCCGAAGGGCATGCCTGTTGGAGAGGTTAAAACCGCTGAAGGGGGGCAAGCCATGCAACTCAAGCTTGAAAGCTTCCTCAACGAGGGGCCCTGCCTTTACTGCGAGGACGGGAAGCCCCACGAAGGCGACGTGCTCCTTTACATGACTAATCACTTTGCCAAAATCGTCTGATGCATTAGTTGCTGCAATAGTTATATGGTTTGTAATGCTTATGATGATTTTCGGGTTCGGTAGCGTCTGTAAGCAGCTGTCAGACCTAATAAAATTTAGGAAGTTGAGGGTTGCTGTTACCTCCACATCTTGGGAGCACTACTATCGATCGTATTGGTCAGAACCGTCGTCCTTCTTATAGCATACGTACTTCAGGCTGTTGCGTTTTTCTCTTTGCCCAGCACGCTCTATATCAGTAGTTCGGAAACTGCTCATGTTTCTCAGCCTGATGAAAGTAACAGGTAACAGAAGAACAGAAGAGAAAATAAAAAATTACGTAACATATAGGCAAAGCGTACCAATGATGGAACCGGAATATGAATAGCAATTTTAGGCGTCACGTCCTCTCAGCAGATGATAATTCCTCTTGCAGGAACTTTTGTATTGTCAGGACTTCGGCCTTGCGCAGAGTCGGCAACTCGACTTCTATTACCTTTTTTCAGTCCTATTCTTTGAGTGACCTTCCTCACCTTAACTCCAGATTTTACGGCCGCTAAGTAAATATCTTCGTATTTTTTAATCCATTTTTCGCCCTTAAAGCCAAAAAGGCCAACGGACGCATAAAAGCCTACAATCTCGCCGTCAGAAGTTACAAGAGTCCCAATATCGTAGTACAGTAACTCTTTAGTATTGCTAATTTCTTTGAATTTGTAGACGACCCTCTTTTTTATCAACCCTATGACGTCCTCCCGGATTGAGTTGCGACCTAAACTAAATCTTAGTGGCAGACCACGTTTCCTTAAAAGCTCGACTACCTCCACTAGTGATAGATGTGTCCGACCATGGTCGGGCATCTTTATCTCCAACTTCCATGAAGGTTTGATACCCCTATTTTGGTTGTTCTTTCGCCTGCACTACTCTTTCTTAGAACCCCCTCAGCTTTCCTGTAGAATCACTTCGCGTTCCTCTTTGGTCACCTAATCTCTTGGTCAAGTATGGACACAATGGTTTGTGCAGTTTTAACAATTGTATTAATGTCTGTATAGCTCCGTCTAATGTATAGGACACATGTCACCACTTCAGCCCCGTCACCCGATACATCACACGGGAGACCTTTCACATAGGCTTCCTCAGTCCGTTTGAGTTAGCGCTCCCTTTCAACCGTTATGAAACATTTTATATCTAAGCTGAATATCTGGTGATTGGAGGCGAAAACCGTGTACACTAAAATCAAAAACTTCGAGGCGTATAGTAGTAATGTAGGCGAAAGTTTTCCGAAACTCTGTCCAAGGCTTGTTCCCTTCCCGCTGTGGGGTCTAAGCCTTGCGGATCTTGCCAAAATGGAGCCGCGCGTAGCCTCTGTTGTATCAGAGCGATATCCCGCGCTGGTGGAGAAGTTTGGCAAATATTGGATGTCTTTGAATAGGAGTGGCAAATGCGAGGCTTGTGGTGGAGAAGGAAAAGAGATAGATGAGGAATGGCTTTACTTCGTTTTTAATAAAAGGGGAAAACCAGTAGAAATTATACCGCTGGAAACAGAAACCTTACCACCGCCGGAGCCTGAAGATCTGTATAAAATTATTATGCGACGCAAGAGCTATAGGGGAGTAGCATATTTGGAGAATCTGAAATTGCTTTGCTCCAAATGTTACTTTGCGAAGCGCTTTTTTGGTGACTTTGAATGGCTCAGGATAGTGAACGGGATAGGCAGTGCAGACGAGAAAAAATATGACATTGTCCAGCTCGAAGTCCACGACATACAATCTCAGTTGAGTGATGTAGAGAAATGGAGAATAAGGATAGGAAGGCTTCCAGGACTGGATGATGAGACCCGAAAAGGTGTAGAGAAGCTTCTGAATGACATGTATGGGTCAGAGTTAATGATTATGGGAAGTTATTTATGCTATTTCTCGCGAGCTGACTGGTTATACCCATCATCAGGAGCTGAAAGCAAGGCAAAACGGCTCTCCAGACGGGAGGTTTATGCCGTTGTGGCTAAGGTGGATGAAAAGGTGAGAAGGCGTCGCTACAAGCACAAGAAGAAGTTATGGACAGAATTTTTAACGGAAATGGTGAAAAATAGGCTGAAGGCTGAGGGCATCCATGTCTTAGATGATGAGTTCACACTGTTCGTTAGATTGCTGCTTGATAAAATCGAAAAACCTGAGGATTGGGAGGTGAGTGCAGCTCTGGAGAGCGAACCCGATGTTGAGCGTTTTTTCGAGGCATTGCTTGTCCTGAAAAGTCGGGGTAAATGGATAGTCAATGTGCCGAACTCTCTATATGAGAAGGTATTTCGTAAGATGTTGGAGTCGTTGAAAAGAGCAGGACTAGCTCACCAAGCATGTATATTGTGTAAAAAAGGTAAGCTTGTTAAGAACGAGTTGCCCATATATGTATATGCTCCTTCGTCCCTAGCACCTAGCTACATATCGTCGGTTGCTAAAGTTTTGAAAACCGTGCTGAACAGGTTCGGTTTAACAGGAACGATGTACTACGAGCCTGACATTTTCTCAGACGAGGACGTCCGCTCTGAAAAGGGACGTAAAGCATCGATATACGAGTATTCCTATTAACAGTGCGAGTAACTCTCTAGGCTTAAGTATGCGGTGCGTCTTTAATAGGAGCTGTTCCACTTGGCTAAGCTGCAGTATGGCGTCATCAAGTTTGATGCTTCAGTTTGGATGGATAGGGACGGGCTGATTGATGCGTTGAGGCACATAGTGGTTACGCCGGAACAGCAAAGTCGTAACCCAAAAATATTAACTACAACAGAGGGGGAAGTGAAGAGCGGCTAGAGGCATGTTAGGACCTCCACTAGGAGGGTCATAGAGCTAGTGGCAAGCGAAGAGAAAGCTATGTTAGGACTCTAGTAACCATGAGATGGGAGGAGTTGAGGAAGCTGATAAGATAGCAATAACTTGTAACGGAGAGATGCCAGGGTAGGAGGAAGACGGTCGATATCTATTGCAGGGTTACAAAGGGAGACTAACTAACCAAACTTTTATCCATTGTGTCCGATGTCGGTTTTACGTTAAGATACTAAATTCAACCGCGACTCTTTAGAGTTGCACGAATTTCCGCCTCACAATAGGAAGGTGACATTGTCGCGCGAGGACAAGTCCTTTATCCTCCATAATTAGCGCAAAGTATGTAACATTCATCGTCAACACATATTATACTGTTTTACGCTCTTTCACCTTATTCGCGGCCTCATCCTCGCCCAGCGCCTCCTCGA
>Ga0209670_101328_pt1 | contig 11294 bp, 9 predicted proteins | sample PerSpoBPS_BMetaG_FD_184741 | JGI IMG/M metagenome (GOLD analysis project Ga0209670, IMG submission 184741) | Thermal spring microbial communities from Yellowstone National Park, Wyoming, USA - Perpetual Spouter B (PS_B) MetaG (SPAdes) (version 3) | ecosystem: Environmental > Aquatic > Thermal...
AAGGCGGCTCACCGAGTAGATCTGGGTGGTGTCCAGCCCCACTGTGAGGCCGAACAGGTCCTTGCGCGTCTTGAGGGCCATCACTACCTCCTCTAGAGCGGCGTTGCCCCCACGCTCGCCGATGCCGTTGACGCACACCTCCACCTGCCGCGCCCCGGCCCTGATGGCCGCCAAGGAGTTGGCCACCGCTAGGCCCAAGTCATTGTGGCAGTGGACTGATATACGGGCGCGGTGGATGTTGGGTACGTTCTCCTGGATGGCCTTGATGAAGGCAGCGAACTCCTCCGGGATGGCGTAGCCCACGGTATCGGGGATATTCACGGTGGTGGCCCCGGCGTCGATGACCTCCTTGAGCATGCGGAAGACGTATTCCGGCTCAGAGCGGGTGGCGTCCTGAGGCGAGAACTCCACGTCGGGGCAGTACTTGGCCGCCCGCGCCACCATGGTGCGGGCCATCTCCAGCACATGCTCCCTATCCTTCTCCAGCATGTGCATGATGTGGATATCGGAGCTGGAGATGAAGACGTGCAGGCGTGGGCTCTCGGCCTCCTTGATGGCCTCCCAGCCTATGTCGATGTCCTCGGGGACTGCCCGGCAGAGGGTGGCAATGACCGCCCCCCGCACCTCCTTGGCGATGCGGCTCACTGCCTCGAAGTCGCCTGGGGAGGAGGCGGCGAAGCCGGCCTCGATGATGTCCACCCGCATCCTCTCCAGGGCGCGGGCGATCTCCAGCTTCTCCTCCACGCCCAGGGCCACACCGGGGGTCTGCTCCCCGTCCCGCAGGGTCGTATCAAATATGTATACGCGGTCCTCAGACATGCCCATCAGCCTCCCTGAAGAACTTGGCTGTGATTTTCTCGGGGGATGCCCCCTTCAGGCCCCTAGGGGCCCGAAGGGGGCCTAGGAAGGTTGAGGTCACGCCGCCGTCCCATAACCCATCACTTCCCCAGAAGGGCCTCCAGGTCGCGAGCGTGTTCCTCGGTGTCCTTGAGGATCTCCTCCAGCAGGCGGCGGCTAGCTGGGTCTTCTTCCTTCTCCGCCTGCTTGATGAGGCGGCGGTACATATCGATGGCCTCGTATTCCAGCTGGAGGTTGTCCTCCACCATCTGGCGCAGGTCGCCGCCGATCTTTATGGGGGCCACCTGGGTGGTGGGGACCCCGCCCAACAGGTCGATGCGCTCCGCCAGCATGTAGGCGTGGCGCATCTCCGTCATGGCCAGCTCCTTGAACTTCTCGGCAATGGCCAAGCTCTCCATGCCCCGCGCCAGGATGTGGTCCCACATGTACTGGAAGATGGATGCCATCTCCTCCGCCAGGGCCTCGTTGAGCATATCGATGAACTCTTGGCTCGCCTTGGGCCTGCCCATCTCTTTGCCCTCCTATCTGGTGCCCTTAAGCCAGGGCATCATGCTGCGCAGCTGCCGCCCCACCTGCTCGATGGGGTGCTGGGCGTCGCGTTGGCGCATGGCCAAGAACACTGGCCGACCCGCCTGGTTCTCCAATATCCACTCCCGGGCGAACTCGCCGCTGCGCACCTCCTCCAGGATCTTCTTCATCGTCTGGCGCACATGCTCATCGATGACGCGAGGGCCACGGGTGTAGTCCCCGTACTCAGCGGTATCGGAGACGGAGTAGCGCATGTAGGAGAGCCCCCCCTCATATATGAGGTCCACGATGAGCTTCAGCTCGTGTAGGCACTCGAAATAGGCCACCTCCGGCTGATAGCCGGCCTCCACCAGGGTCTCGAAGGCTGCCTTGATGAGGGCACTGACTCCTCCGCACAACACCACCTGTTCACCGAACAGGTCTGTCTCCGTCTCCTCGGCGAAGGTGGTCTCGATGACGCCTGCGCGGGTGCAGCCGATGCCCTTGGCGTAGGCCAGGGCCAGGGCCTTGGCGTTGCCAGAGGCGTCTTGGTGGACAGCCAAGAGGGCAGGCGTCCCCAGCCCCTGGACGAACAGCTACCGCAGTCGGTGACCGGGGCCCTTGGGGGCCACCATGGTCACGTCCACCTCCGGGGGCGGCAGGATCTGGTGATAGTGGATGTTGAAGCCGTGAGCAAACATGAGCATCTGGCCTGCCCGTAGATGGGGCCGGATGGACTCCTCATAGATGTGGCGCTGGGCCTGGTCGGGGGCCAGCATGACGATGATGTCCGCTTTCTGGGCGGCCTCCGCCACCGTGGTCACCCGCAGGCCCGCCTCCTCCGCCCTGCCCCAGGATGGGGACCCCGCGTACAGGGCTACCGTCACGTCCAGGCCCGTGTCGCGCAGGTTAAGGGCGTGGGCATGGCCCTGGGAGCCGAACCCCACTACAGCGATGGCCTTGCCCTGCAGCAGCCCCAGGTCAGCGTCCTGGTCGTAGTAGACCTTGGCCATGGCCGCCTCCTACCATGTCTCCTGGCCTGGATAGCGATCGTACTCCTCGTGCAGGGGGGGGTGGGAGGCTGCGGAGCCCCGCAGCATGGCCACCCTCCCTGTGCGCACCATCTCGATGACCCCGTAGGGGCGCAGGAGCTCAAAGATGGCGTCGATCTTCCCCTCGTCCCCCGTCACCTCCACGATGACCGACTCCGGAGAGACGTCGATGATGTTGGCCCGGAAGATGTCCACCACCTCGATGATGTGGCTGCGGTTGCCGGCATCGCACCGCACCTTTATGAGGGCCATCTCGCGGGCCACGATGTCCTCATCGGAGACGTCGCGTATGTCCACCACGTCGATGAGTTTATCCAGCTGCTTAACCACCTGCTCGGCGTCGTGGCTAGCATCCACCACCAAGGTCATACGGGAGAGCCCGGGTGTCTCGGAGTGGCCCACGGCCAGGCTCTCGATGTTGAACCCGCGTTGCCGCCACTTGGAGGCGATGCGGTTGAGGACCCCCGGCCGGTCTTCTACTAGAGCGATGATGGTGTGGAAGCGTCGGCCGTTGCCCCTGCCGTTGCTCATCTCCTCACCTCCATGGTCTGGCGCTTGTGCACCAGCTCCACGTACTCCTTGGGCAGGCCGATGGTCTCCTGTAGGGACGCCCCCGGGGGCACCATGGGGAAGCAGTTCTCGTCCTGCTTCACGTGGAAGTCGATGATCACCGGCCCCTGGTGCTCCAGGGCCCGCTCCAAGACGGGCACCACCTCCTCACGGCGGGTGGCCCGCAGGCCCAGGATGCCATAGGCCTCGGCGATCTTCACAAAGTCGGGGTTCTTTAGGGGGCTGGCCACCAGGTTGCCGCGGTAAAAGAGGCTCTGCCACTGGCGCACCATGCCGTGGTGGCCATTGTTGATGATGGCGAACTTGATGGGAAGGTTGTATTCTGAGACCACCCCCAGCTCCTCCATGGTCATCTGAAAGCCGCCATCGCCGCAGATGGCCCACACCAGCTCCCCGGGCTTGGCTATCTGGACGCCCACCGCCGCCGGCACCTCGAAGCCCATGGTGCCCAGGCCGCCCGAAGTGATCCAGGAGTTGGGCTTCTTGGACCAGAAGTACTGAGCCGCCCACATCTGGTGCTGCCCTACGCCGGTCACGAAGTAGGCGTCGCCGCCGCTGACGCGGTAGATGGAGTCGATGACATACTGGGGCAATATCTCCTCTGTGTCCTCAGGATAGACGGTGGAGGGATACTCCCGTTTCAGCTCGTCCAACCGAGCAAACCAGTCGGGGCGCTCCCGGCGCTGGACGAGGCGGTTGAGCTGCTGCAGGCAGATGCGGGCATCGCCCAGGAGGGCCACCGTGGGGCGCACGTTCTTGCCCACCTCTGCCGGGTCCACCTCCACGTGGATGACTTTGGCCTTGGGGGCGAAATCCTTGAGCCGCCCCGTCACCCGGTCATCGAACCTCATGCCGATGGCCACCAGCAGGTCGGACTCCGAGATGGCCAAGTTGTTCCAGTGCATGCCATGCATCCCCGGCATGCCCAGATACAAGGGGTGATCAGGCGGGAAGCCGCTTATGCCCAAGAGGGTGGTGATGACAGGGATGTTGGCCTTCTCCGCCAGCTCTTGCAGCTCATAGAAGGCCTGGGCGATGATGACCCCGTGCCCAGCCAGGATGAGGGGGCGCTCGGACTCGTAGATGAGTTGGGCCGCCTTCTCCACGGCATCGGGGTCGGGATAGATGGGAGGACGGTAACCCCGCAGCTCCACCCTCTCCGGCCAGTAGAACTGGCCCCGTTCTTGTTGCACGTCGCGCGGGATGTCGATGAGCACCGGCCCTGGCCGCCCCGTGCGGGCGATATAGAACGCCTCCCGGATGACGCGTGGGATGTCGTTGGCGCTTAGCACCAGGTAGTTGTGCTTGGTGATGGGGATGGTGATACCCGTGATGTCCGCCTCTTGGAAGGCATCCCGCCCGATGAGGGGACGGATGACGCAGCCGGTGATGGCCACTATGGGCACCGAGTCCATCCAGGCGTTGGCGATGCCCGTCACCAAGTTGGTGGCCCCAGGCCCGGAGGTGGCCATGCACACCCCCACCTTGCCGGTGACGCGGGCGTAGGCGTCGGCGGCGTGGGCTGCCCCCTGCTCGTGGCGAACCAGGTAATGGCGGATCTTAGGGTAGAACTTGGGAAGGGTATCGTAGATGGGCAAGTTGGCGCCGCCGGGAAGGCCAAATATCACTTCCACCCCTTCCCGTGCCAGGGCCTCCAACACCATTTCCGCTCCCGTCATCTCCATGGCCGCAAGCCTCCTCCCTCAGCCAACTATCTTTCCGCCCAACGTGGGGAGCAGACAGCGCCCTGGGCAGCCGACCCCACTAGCGATGCGTACTTGGCCATGGCCCCCCAGCGATAGCGAGGGGGCGGCGGCACCCACGCCTCTCGCCGGCGCGCCATCTCCTCAGGGCTCACCTTCATCTCTATTAGCCGCCGTTCCACGTCAATGGTGACCTCATCTCCGTCCTGGAGGAGGGCGATGGGCCCTCCTACCATGGCCTCTGGGGAGACGTGGCCTACCATGAGGCCGCGGGTGGCCCCTGAGAAGCGTCCGTCGGTGATGAGGGCCACCGCCTCCCCCAGCCCCTGGCCCACCAGGGCAGCGGTGACGGCCAGCATCTCCCTCATGCCAGGTCCCCCTTTGGGACCCTCGTATCGGATGACCACCACGTCCCCAGCCCGGATCCGCCGCTGGGATATGGCCTGGAAGGCCTCCTCCTCCGAATCGAACACGCGAGCGGGCCCGGTGTGCACCAGGTGGCGTACGCCGGCCGTCTTCACCACCGCCCCCTCCGGCGCCAGGTTGCCCCGCAGGATACATATGGTCCCCCGGGGGGCGATGGGGTCCGATATGGGGCGTACCACGTCTTGCGGGGAATCCATGGGCAGGCGCAGCTGGGCCAGGTTCTCCCGCACCGTCCGCCCCGTCACCGTCAGGCAGTCGCCGTCGATGAGCCCGGCGTCCAGCAGCTCTTTCATCACCCGCGGCACGCCGCCCACCCGGTCTAGATCGGCCATCACGTAGCGGCCACCGGGGCGCATATCGGCGATATGGGGGGTCTGGCGACTGATGCGGTCGAAATCGTCCAGGCTCAGCTCCACCCCTGCCTCGTGGGCCAGGGCCAGGAGGTGAAGGACGGCGTTGGTGGATCCGCCCACAGCGGCATCCACGGCGATGGCGTTGAGGAAGGCGCGGCGGGTGAGGATGTCCCGTGGCTTTATCTCCATCTCCAGCAGGCGCATGACGGCCTCCCCACTCCTGCGCGCCACCTCGTCCCGCCGTCGATGCGGGGCGGGCACCGAGGCGCTGCCTGGCAGGGATAGGCCCAGGGCCTCCATGACGGTGGCCATGGTGTTGGCCGTGTACATGCCTGCGCAGGAACCTTCCCCAGGGCAAGCTACGCACTCCAACTCGTAAAGCTCTTCTTCCGTGAGCTGGCCCGCCGTGTAAGCCCCCACCGCCTCGAACATGTCTTGGATGGTGACGTCCCGCCCCCGGTAGCGCCCAGGGAGGGTGGTGCCACCGTAGAGGAAGACGGAGGGGAGGTTGAGGCGGGCCATGGCCATGGCCATCCCTGGCAACGACTTGTCGCAACCGGCGATGCCCACCAGGGCGTCGTACTGGTGGGCCTGCATCATCAGCTCTACGCTGTCGGCAATGACCTCCCGACTCACCAGGGAGGCCTTCATCCCTGCGTGCCCCATGGCGATGCCATCGGATACGGCGATGGTGACGAACTCCCTAGGGGTGCCCCCCGCAGCCCTTACCCCCTCCTTAACAGCAGCCGCCAGGCGGTTCAAGTGGATGTTACAAGGGGTGGCCTCGTTCCAGGAGCTGGCCACCCCCACGAAGGGGCGGTAAATGTCCTCGTCCCCCAGGCCCATGGCCCGGTACATGCTGCGGTGGGGTGCCCACTGGGGCCCCCTCTTGACGGCATCGCTACGCACCGCCATGGTGGTTCTCCTCCTGCCTTGCCCCCTACTATTAAAAACGCCCGCCCCGAAGGGGTCCCATGGGGCGGGACGGTACCACCCTTCTTCCCCGGGTGCGGGGCCCTCTAGTGCGCTAACGGGCACACCCGTCCCGACCTACTAGCTCTTCGGCCGGGAAGCTCCAGGGCGAGTTCGGAGCGCCCTCACCGCCGGGCTCCCACCGACCCCCGGCTCGCTGGGGGAGGTGCCGCCCCTACTACTCCCCTTCGCAGCCTTTGACCATTTTTGGTTGTTCAGGACACTAGTTTATGCGCCTGCCACCGCCTGGTCAATGCCCGCGCGCCAACACAGAGGGAAAAGAGGCACTCCGCCACCCAAGCCTCTTATCTCATGCCAACTTGCGGCAGCGAAAGCGCACGGGCATGTGCTTGATGCCGTTGATGAAGTTGGAGCGCAGCCTCTGCACAGGCCCAGCCACCTCCACCTCGTAGGGGCGCGCCAACAGCTCCTCCAATAGGACACGTATCTCCAGCCGCGCCAGATTGGCCCCCAGGCAGAAGTGGGGTCCACCAGCGCCGAAGGCCACGTGATCGTTGGGCTGGCGTGTCACGTCGAACCTATCGGGCTCGGGGAACACCTCCTCATCCCGGTTGGCCGAGACATACCACATGGTGACGCGCTGGCCGGCCTTGATGGTCACCCCACGTATCTCTGCATCCTTAGTGGCTGTGCGGCGCATGTACATCACGGGGGAGACATACCGCAGTATCTCTTCCACGGCCATGGGGATAAGGGATGGGTCCTGGCGCAACAGCTCCAGCTGGTCTGGATGCTGCAACAGGGCGAGGAGGCCACCGGAGATGGCGTTGCGGGTGGTCTCATTGCCGGCCACGGCGAGGAGGACGAACTGGGCGTGCCGCTCCAGCATGGATAGCTTCTCGCCGTCCACCTGGGCATGGAGGTAAATGCTCACCAGGTCGTCCTTGGGCGCCCGCAGGCGTTCCTCCTCCAGTCGCTGCAGATAGGCAGCCATCTCCATGGCCGCCCCAGCCACCACCTGCCGGAAGTGCTCTATAAGGGCCTGCCTCTCCTCCTCCGTCTCCGGTGGGCGTTGGAGGTCGATGCCACCGTATTCGGGGTCGCCGGCGCCCAAGATCTGGTTGCTCCAGCGAAAGATCTGATGCCTGTCCTCCTGAGGAACGCCTAGAAAGCGGGCGATGACCATAAGAGGCAGCTCGGCAGCCACCGCGGTGACGAAGTCACACTCCCCTTTTTCGATGGCGTCATCTAGGAGCTGCCCAGCCATGCGGCGCACATCGGGCTCCAGGAGGGAGATCATCTTGGGGGTGAAACCATGGCTCACCAGACGCCGCAGCCTGGTGTGACGGGGTGGGTCAGTGGTGATCATCATCAGGTTTTGGCTGGGGAAGAACTCCAGGGTGGCCAGGGTTATGCCCTGAGCCGAGGAGAAGGTCTGGGTGTCCATGGACACCTGCACCAGGTCGTGGTATTTGGTGAGGACCCAGAACCCGTCCCCCGTCTCTGGGTCGGGATGCCAGTATACAGGTGCCTCTTGGCGCAAGACCTTGAACCAGTGATGGGGGACCCCCTTCTCGAAGGCCAACAGGTCCAGCAGATTGACCTCTTGCAACGTCTGGCTAGCCATAGCTCTTCCCCGCAATATTTCAATTTCACATCGATTATAAATTGCCGCCTGGATAGGGCGTCAAGGCAGGACATATAATGGGGGTGCGGCCGTGGAGAGGGTGCCTCTAGACCGGCGGATGTGCTACATAGAGCAGGGGCGATTAGACATACGCCCTTCGCCCCTGGCGGTGATAGGCCCCATCCTCATCCTGCTTCTCGGGGTAGGGCTGCTGATAGCCTTAGCCTTCCTTATGAACCGACTGCCGGCCGCGGGGGCGGCCTTAATGCTCCTTGTGGCCATGGTGGCTGTGGCCTTCGGTGGCCTGGGCACCGTGCACTCCCTAATGGGGTCGTACTTGTTGGTGGAGGCTGAGAAGCAATCGGTGCGTTTCCAGCAGGGGCTTCTGGGGCTGGGGCTGGGCACGCGCGAGCTAGTCCCTTTCTGGAAGATAGACCACATCGAGCTGGCCGATGGCGACCTTGGGGAGGGACGGGGCCCCGCCTTCCCCCTCGATATGCGGGCCTGGGAGGTGGTGCTGGTAAAGACCAACGGCAAGCGCCTCACCATCGGCCAGGTGACGGTGCCCCAGGTGGAGGAGCTCGTGGACGAGGGCTTCTCCCGCGCCTACAGGGTGGCTGAGGCGGTGGCCCACCTCACGGGTCGCCCCTTGGTCATCACCGCCGCCTTGGAGCCGGAAACTACTCTGGAGCCAGAAGAGGAGAAAGCAGGAAAGGAGGCATCGTGATGGAGAGACCCATAGATTATGGCCAGTGGGAATCGGCCATCGGCCTTAATTGGTACCTGGTGGACCCCAACCTCCGGTTCCTCATGGACGTCTACATCCCGCCGGAGCGTCGGCAGTGGGCTGAGGGCCACCTGGTGCGATGGGGCGAGCTGTGCGGCGGCGCCATTGCCCGCCGGGCCGAGGTCATCGATAAGAACCCGCCCCGCCTAGAGCAGTATGACCCCTGGGGTCGGCAGGTCTATCAGGTGGTGCACCACCCGGACGCCATCGCCGTCAAGAAGGATGTATGGGAGGAGGGACCCCACGGCTTGCGAGCCCGTGGAGAGGATGTGCCGCCGGTGTTGGGCGGAGCCTTTACGTACCTGTTGTCCCAGGCTGATACGGGCATGGTGTGCGCCACGGGCATGACGGGCGGCGTGGCCGATCTGGTGGAGCGTTACGGCTCGCCGGAGGTGAAGGCCCGCGTCCTGCCCCATCTCCTCTCCCACACGTTTCAGGACTCGTGGGACGGGGCCATGTTCATGACGGAGATAGAGGGAGGGTCGGACCTCGCCCGCACAGCCACCGTAGCCCGCCACCTGGAGGGCGACCGATGGCTCCTCAACGGCTCCAAATGGTTCTGCTCCAATGTGGACGCCAAAGCCATCGTGACTCTGGCCCGGCCGGAGGGGGCACCAGAGGGGCTCAAGGGCTTGGCCCTCTTCCTGGTGCCCGCCATCCGCCAAGACGGCACCCGCAACGGCATCGTCATCAAGCGCATTAAGGAGAAGCTGGGCACCCGCTCCGTCCCCACGGCAGAGGTGGACTTTGTAGACGCTGAAGCCTACATCCTCTCCAGCCCTCGCGCCGAGAGCTCGGAGGCCAAGGGCCTTAACCGCATGATGGCCATGGTCAACGGCTCCCGCCTGGGGGTGGCGTGCATGGCCCTGGGCATCATGCGCCGCAGCTTTCTGGAGGCCGCCATATACGCCCACCACCGCCGCGCCTTCGGCCGCTACCTGTACCAGCTCCCCATGGTCCGGGAGACCCTCATGGAGATGGCCGTGGAGGTGGAGGCCACCGCCGCCTTGGTGTTCGAGACATATCACCATACGGGCCGCCGGGGAGACGAGCACGCCCGCCGCCTTTACCGTATCCTGGTTCCTCTGTCCAAGTTCCGGGCCGCCCGCCGCGGCCTGGAGATGGCCATCCGCGGGCTGGAGGTGATGGGAGGCAACGGATATATCGAGAACTTCCCCATGGCCCGTCAGGTGCGCGATGCCCAATGCCATACCATCTGGGAGGGCACCGAAAACATCATCTGCCTGGACGTGGTTCGGGCCATGGTAAAGGAAGCCGCCCACGATGCCCTCCTATCTCGTCTGGAGGAGGCGTTGGCGGGTGCTCAGCACCCCGTCCTGGCCCGCGCTCGCCAGGCGGCTGCCTCCCTGCTGGGGCAGGCCCGAGAGGCCATCGCCCTCCTGCTCAAGGCCAGCGAAGAGGTGCGCCAGTTCCACGCTCGGCGCCTGGCCTCCCTCCTGGCCGATGCCACGCAGGCCTGCCTCCTTCTAGAGGAGGCAGGTAGGGAGCTGGCACAGGAGGGATCGGCCCGCAAGGCAGCTGTGGCTCACCTCTTCTGCCAGCGCCTGGTGCCCCAGCCCCTCTATGGCATCGGCACCGATCAGCGCATCCTGGGCCTGTACGACGCAGTAGTGCGGTACGCTCCTCTGGAGGTAGGCGACCTGACCTTGACAAACGCTTAGGCCCTTGGTAGGATTTTTGACAAACTGAATATAGGCAAAGGCTGCGAACGGGGATAGTAGGCAGGTGCGCCCGGCCCCAGAGAGCCGGGGGAAGGTGGGAGCCCGGTGCCGTGGCCCCTGCTGAATGGGCCCGGGAGCCGTCACCCCAACGGGAGGCCCCAGCCCCCTAGTAGGCGTGACCGGTGGGGCACCGTTATCTGGCCCATGACGCTCCTGTAGGAGCGTCGTAACGAGAGCCCGCCAGCGATGGCGGGAACTAGGGTGGCACCGCGGGTCGGCCCCCCGTCCCTAGGGACGGGGGGCCGAAATAGTATCTGGGAGGTGAAGCATGCGTACCAAGTTCCTGCTAGATGAGGACCACATACCCACCCACTGGTACAACGTGCTGGCGGACATGGACCCGCCACCACCGCCCATCGACCCACGCACGGGGCAGCCGGTGGGGCCGGAGGCCCTTATCCCCCTCTTCCCCCTAGCCCTCATCCAGCAAGAGGTCTCCACGGAGCGGTACATCCCCATTCCTGATGAGGTGCGGGAGGTATACAAGCTATGGCGACCCACTCCCCTCTTCCGGGCCCGGCGGCTGGAGCAGGCCTTAGATACCCCCGCCCGCATCTATTACAAATATGAGGGCGTCTCCCCCGCCGGCTCCCACAAGCCCAACACCGCAGTAGCCCAGGCCTACTACAACAAGGCGGAGGGCGTACGACGTCTCACCACCGAGACGGGGGCTGGACAGTGGGGATCGGCCCTGGCCATGGCCTGTGCCTTCTTCGGCATCCAACTGAAGGTTTAC
>Ga0209670_101329_pt1 | contig 11290 bp, 10 predicted proteins | sample PerSpoBPS_BMetaG_FD_184741 | JGI IMG/M metagenome (GOLD analysis project Ga0209670, IMG submission 184741) | Thermal spring microbial communities from Yellowstone National Park, Wyoming, USA - Perpetual Spouter B (PS_B) MetaG (SPAdes) (version 3) | ecosystem: Environmental > Aquatic > Thermal...
TGCGTGAGGTGCCTGCTGACCTGGAGACGCCCGTCTCCGCCTACCTCAAGGTGGCCCGCGGCCCCTATTCCTTCCTCTTGGAGTCGGTGGAGGGCGGGGAGCGGCTAGCCCGTTACTCCTTCATCGGCGCTGAGCCCTACCGGGTGGTGCGACAGGGCCCCTACGCCCACCCCTGGGACGGGGCCGACCCTCTGAGGGACGTGGAAGGGGAGCTCTCCCGTTTCCAGTTGGTGTTGCCCAGCGGGGGTAGGGAGCCCGCCTTACCGAGGTTCACCGGGGGAGCGGTGGGATACCTGGCTTGGGAGTGCGTCCGCCACTTCGAGCCGCGGGTGCCCATCAGGGCTGAGGACCCGCTGGGTGTGCCCGAGTCCTTGTTCATGTTCGTGGATACTTTGGTGGTGTTCGATCATCTGCAGCACGTCATCAAGGTCATCTCCCATTGCCGTCTGGATGGGGACGTGGAAGCCAGCTATCGCCAGGCCTGCTGGCGCATCGAACAGATGGTGGCCCGCCTCTCTCGCCCCCTGCCAATGGTGCCCTATCCCGTTCGCCGGCCGGTCCAGGTCCCAGCCACCGTCCGCTCCAACGTGAGCAAGGAGGAGTTCTTGGCCATGGTGGAGCGGGCCCGCCGGTATGTCATAGCTGGGGACGTCATCCAGGTGGTGCTGGCCCAGCGGTTATATCGGCCTCTGCAGGCCCACCCCTTCTCCGTCTACCGCGCCCTACGCGCTATCAACCCCTCCCCCTACATGTACTACCTCCACTTGGACGACTTCCAGATCGTGGGGGCATCGCCGGAGATGTTGGTGCGGGTGGAGGACGGCGAGGTGACTACTCACCCCATCGCTGGCACCCGCCGCCGCGGCCGCACGGCGGAGGAGGATAGGGCCTTGGAAGAGGAGCTGCGCCAGGACGAGAAGGAGAGGGCCGAGCACCTGATGTTGGTGGACCTGGCCCGCAACGACATCGGCCGGGTGGCGGAGCCTGGGACGGTACGGGTGCCAGCCTTCATGGAGGTGGAGCGCTATTCCCACGTCATGCATCTGGTATCGCGGGTGGAGGGGCGGCTGCGCCCCCACCTCACCTGCTACGACGCCCTGAGGGCATGCTTCCCCGCCGGCACCGTCTCTGGCGCCCCCAAGGTCCGGGCCATGGAGATCATCGCCGAGTTGGAGAACGAGCGCCGTGGCCCCTATGCAGGGGCTGTGGGCTACTTCGATTACTCAGGCAACATGGACATGGCCATCACCATCCGCACCCTGGTGATACGAGGGGATGTGGCCCATATCTACGTGGGGGCCGGCATCGTCTACGATTCGGTACCGGAGCGGGAGCACGGCGAGACCATGGCCAAGGCCGCTGCCCTCCTCCTGGCCATGGAGCGAGCGGAGGAGATGGAGGCCGCCACCGTCACCGGCAGCCTGGGATACTGAGCGTGGCCCTCCAGTTGCGGAGATGGTAATCTTTAAGGAGGGTAGATGGGGCGCGTGTTCATCCTGAGACTGCCAGAGCCTGTGCGCAATGTCCTCCGCCACCGCATTCGCACTGGCCTTACCGTCTTGGGCATCGCCATCGGCATCTTCGCCCTGGTAGTGTTGGGGGCCTTGGCTGAAAAGGTCAACATCCTGGTGGTGGGAGGGGAGAAATACCTTTCAGACCGGGTGGCGGTGATGGCCAAGGGCGCGGGGCATCCCTACTTCGGGTCACAGGGGCTGGTCCCGGCCTCGTTGGCCGGGGAGTTGGCTCGCATGCCAGAGGCGGCATGCGTTCAGAAGGACATATCCATGCTGCTGGACCCAGGCTCGCGCGCGGGGTTCGGCATGCCCAAGGTGTTATCGGGCATCGACGTAGAGGAGCGTCTCCGCTGCGACCAGGTGGCCCCCGGCCCGGTGAAGGTCGACTTCGCCAGCGGCGGCTGGTGGCAGCCTGGCCAGCGGCGAGTGGCCGTCCTGGGGGTGGACGTGGCCAACTACCTGGGCGTCCGCACTGGGGACGAGGTGGAGGTCGACGGCATCACCTTCCGCGTGGTAGGAACCCTCAACCGCACCCTCACCGGCCCCGATAACGTCTTCTACGTCCCCCTAGAGGATGCGCGGGAGATCATGCTCAAGAGGCAACCGTGGCTGGCAGCGGCCAACGTCAACGACACGGTACGGAACATCTGGGTGGTGTTAAAGAAAGGGGTAGACGGTGATATTTTGGCTCAAGAGATACGCTCGCGCTTTACCGATGTCGACGCCATGGGGCCATCAGAGCTGCGGCAGCCGCTGCAGACTAGCAACCGCATCTTCCAGTTCACTATCCTGGGAGTGGCCATGGTGGCCCTGATCGTGGGGGGTCTGTCCATCATCAACACCATGGTGATGTCGGTGGCCGAAAGGGTGCGCGAGATCGGCATCAAGAAGGCGGTGGGGGCCGCCGATAGCGACATCCTGTGGGAGTACCTGACGGAAGCGGCCTTTATAGGCCTTATGGGAGGCCTCATAGGGCTGGGCCTGGGGGAGGTGGGGGTGCGCGTCCTTAACCACTTCGCCCAGGAGGCGGCGGGAGGCCCCATATTTCTCGTGACCATGCGCCTGGCCCTAGGGTCGGTGGCCTTCGCTGCGGGGCTGGGGGCAGCCGCTGGCATCTTCCCCGCCTTGCGCGCTGCCCGTCTCCGGCCCGTGGAGGCCCTGCGGGCGGAGTGATAAGGCTATGAATTCTCCCGCTGTACTGGCCCGCGGGCTCCGCAAGACCTATCGCATGGGGGGCGAGGTAGTGCGAGCCTTGTACCTGGTGGTGGAGCGGGGTAGCATGGTGGCCATCATGGGCCGTTCGGGCTCGGGCAAGACCACCCTCCTGAACATCTTGGGGGGGCTGGACCGACCCGACGAGGGTCAGGTGGTGTTGGACGGGGTGGATATCACCCGCCTCAACGGCCGTGCCCTGACGCGGGTGCGGCGCGAGAAGGTGGGGTTCGTTTTCCAGGAGTTCAACCTTATCCCCACCCTCACGGCCCTGGAGAACGTGGAGCTGCCCATGCGGTACGCCCGAGTTCCCCCTGGCCAGCGACGGCAGCGAGCCTTGGAAGCCCTCGCCCGAGTGGGACTCGCCCATAGGGCCCACCACCGCCCGTCCCAGCTGTCAGGGGGGGAGCAGCAGCGGGTGACCATCGCCAGAGCACTGGTGATGCGGCCAGCCCTGGTCCTGGCCGACGAGCCCACCGGTGAGCTGGACTCCCAGACCGCGGCCCAGGTTATAGAGCTCATGGAGGCCCTGAACCGGGAACTGGGGCAGACCTTCCTCATCGTCACCCATGACCCAGGGGTGGCAAGGCACTGTGGACGCATCATAAAGATGGAAGACGGACGCATCATCAGCGATGAGCACGCGGCCTAGGCCTTCCATCCTTCTTATCGATAACTATGACAGCTTCACCTATAACCTCTACCAGTACCTGTGGGAGCTGGGGGCCACGGTGGAGGTGGCCCGCAACGACCGCATTACGGTGGAGGAGGCCCTCGCCATGGCCCCCTCGGGGGTAGTCATCTCGCCTGGGCCCTGCACCCCTAAAGAGGCAGGGGTATCGGTGGCCCTTATCCAGGCCCTGGCGGGCAAGGTGCCCATACTGGGGGTCTGCCTGGGCCACCAATGTATCGGCGAGGCCTTCGGCGGTCGCGTGGTAGGAGCGGAGGAGATCGTCCACGGCAAGCTCTCCAACATCTACCACACGGGCGCAGGCGTCTTAACGGGCCTGCCCAACCCCTTCCCGGCCGTCCGCTACCACTCTTTAGTAGTAGAAAGGGAATCGCTCCCCCCTGTCCTGGAGGTCACGGCCTGGACAGACAAGGGGCTCATCATGGGGCTGCGCCACCGCCACCTCCCGGTGGAGGGGGTCCAGTTCCACCCCGAGTCCATCGCCACACCTTCGGGTAAGCAGATCCTGCGCAATTTCCTGGAGCAGCTGTGCTGCTAGAGGTGCGAGAAGCCATTCGCATCCTGGTGGACGAGGGCCGTCACCTATCTGAGGAAGAGGCCAGGGCGGTGATGGAGCAAGTGATGGATGGCAAGGCGACCCCCGCCCAGCTGGGTGCGCTATTAACTGCTCTCCGCCTGCGAGGTGAGACAGTAGACGAGCTAGTGGGGATGGCCACAGCCATGCGTCGGCGGGCCTTGCGGGTGGATGCGCCACCCCCCATCTTGGACACCTGCGGCACGGGAGGCGATGGCAAGAGCACCTTCAACGCCTCCACGGCCGCCGCCGTGGTGGCTGCCGCCTGTGGGCTACGGGTGGCCAAGCACGGCAACCGGGCAGCCTCCTCCCGCTGCGGCTCGGCCGACCTGCTGGAGGCCTTGGGGGCCCGCATCGACCTGGGCCCAGAAGGGGTCACGCGATGTCTCCGCCAGGTGGGGCTGGGGTTCTTGTTCGCTCCCCGCTTCCATCCGGCCATGGGCCACGCCGCCGGGCCCCGCCGCGAGATAGGAGTGCGGACCATCTTTAATCTCCTGGGCCCCCTCTCCAACCCCGCCGGCGCTACCCATCATCTCTTAGGGGTGGCCCATGCCTCCCTGGGGGAGAAGATGGCTCTAGCACTGCAACGCCTGGGGGTGGAGAAGGCCTTGGTGGTCCATAGCCTGGACGGCCTGGACGAGGTGAGCCCCTCGGCCCCCACCATGGTGTGGGAGGTAACGCAAAACGCCGTGACGCAGTGGGAGATACGACCAGAGGAGCTGGGCGTATCGCCCTGTCCACTGGAGGCCATCTGTGCCAGCGACCCTTCCCGCAACGCCCAGCTCCTACGCGCCGTCCTCGGGGGCCAGGAGCGGGGCCCCCTGCGGGACTTCGTAATCCTCAACGCCGCAGCCGCCATCCTAGCCGGCGGGGCCGTGCCATCCCTCAGGGAGGTGATGGCGATGGCTGCCCAGGCCATCGACTCCGGTGCAGCCCTGCGCAAGTTGGACGAGTTCATATCCTTCACCCAGAAGGCAGAGGGATGACATGGCCCCCTCGGTGCTGGATGAGATCCTGGCCTACAAGCGCCGGGAGGTAGCCCAGGCCAGGGAGCGTCTGCCCCTGGAGGTGATGATGGCGAGGGCGCGCCAGGCCCCACCCGTACGGCCTTTCGCCACCGCCCTGGCCGGCCCATGGCCCAAGCTCATCGCCGAGGTGAAAGCCCGCAGCCCCTCCAAGGGCCTCCTGAGACCCCATATGGACCCGGTAGCCCTGGCCTGTGCCTACGCCCGCGCTGGGGCAGCAGCCATATCCGTGCTCACAGATGAACGTTACTTTGGCGGTTCGCTAGCGCATCTGACCGCCGTCCGCCAGGCCCTCCCTCACGGCCCTCCTCTTTTGCGCAAGGACTTCATCTTCGACCCGTACCAGGTCTACGAGTCGCGGGCCTGCGGTGCGGATGCCCTCCTTCTCATCGTCGCTTGCCTGCGAGGGGACGAGCTGGGGCACCTCATCTCCCTGACGCGGGAGCTAGGCATGGAGGCACTGGTAGAGGTCCACGACGAGGAGGAGCTATGGCGAGCCGTGCAGGCCGGGGCCGCCATCATCGGCATAAATAACCGCGACTTGCGCACCTTCGCCGTGGACCTGTCCACTACCGAGCGGCTTATCCCCCTCATCCCCAAAGGGGTGAAGGTGGTGGCTGAGTCAGGCATCCATACCCCGAAGGACGTGATGAGGATGGCTGCCCTTGGGGTGCATGCCCTCCTCATCGGCGAAGCGCTGGTCACCGCCCCCGACCCCGAGGCCAAGATACGTGAGCTTTTGGCCATTGGCTCTTGAAGGCCCAAAAGGGTATTATGGGGTTCGCCGGGGATGGGCGTGTGGGCATGAAGCCTTGTCTAGTGAAGATATGCGGGGTTATGGAGCCCCAGCACGCGCGGGCGGCAGCCACCTTGGGAGCCGACTTCGTGGGCATCGTCTTTGCCCCCAGCCGTCGCCAGGTGACCATCGGCCAGGCCCGCAAGATCGCCATGGCCTTGGGCAAGCTGGACCGCCCTACTCCGCCCTATAGCGCCCCTACCACTACAGGGCTGGTGGAGGAGCTTTTAGCCACCTCCCGCCCTTTGCTGGTAGGGGTATTTGCCGACCAGGACCCCGACACCGTCAACGCCATAGCTCAGGACTGCCATCTGGACATAGTCCAGCTGTCAGGCTCTGAGCCCTGGGAGATGTGCCGGCACATCCGGCGCCCCGTGTTTAAGTGTCTCAAAGTGCGCCCAGGCCAGACGGCAGAAGAGGTGCTGGCCAACATAGGCGAGGGAGCCATACCCCTCCTGGACCCCTATGTGGAGGGCACTTACGGGGGCACCGGTAAGGCCCTGGACTGGCAGATAGCCGCCCAAGTGGCGCGGCAGGTGCCCATCGTCCTGGCGGGGGGGCTCACCCCCGAAAATGTCTCGCAGGCCATAAAGGTGGTACGCCCTTGGGCTGTGGACGTCTCCAGTGGCGTGGAGACGGGCGGACGCAAGGACGTGGCCAAGATTCGCGCCTTCATCGCCAACGCCAAGGCCGCCCTGGTGGGGGAGCAGTGAGGTCCCACATCCCTGATGCCCGTGGTCGCTTTGGGCCCTTCGGGGGCCGCTACGTGCCCGAGACCCTCATGTCTGCCCTGCAGGAATTGGAGGAGGCCTATCTCTGGGCCCGTCAGGATCCTGCCTTCCAGGCCGAGCTGGCGGATCTCCTGCGCGACTACGCCGGACGCCCAACCCCCCTTTATTGGGCGCGCAACCTGAGCCGACGTATGGGTGGGGCCAAGATCTACCTCAAGCGTGAGGACCTGGCCCATACGGGCGCCCACAAGATCAACAACGCCCTTGGCCAGGGGCTTCTCGCCAAGAGGATGGGCAAGAGGCGCATCGTGGCCGAGACGGGGGCAGGCCAGCACGGGGTGGCCACGGCCACCGTGTGTGCCCTGCTGGGGCTGGAGTGCATCATCTATATGGGGGCGGAGGACGTGCGCCGCCAATCCCCCAACGTCTTCCGCATGCGTCTGTTGGGGGCGGAGGTGCGCCCGGTGGAGTCAGGCACCCAGACCCTCAAGGACGCCATCAACGAGGCCATTCGCGATTGGGTCACCAACGTGCGCACCACCCACTACCTGCTAGGGAGCGCCGTCGGGCCCCACCCCTATCCCATGATAGTGCGCGATTTCCAGTCGGTCATCGGCCGGGAGGCGAGGGAGCAGATGCTAGAAAAGGAGGGACGCCTCCCGGACTACGCCGTGGCCTGTGTGGGCGGTGGCTCCAACGCCATCGGCCTCTTCCACCCCTTCTTGGACGACCCCGTAAATCTGGTGGGGGTGGAGGCAGCTGGGGAGGGGATTGATGGGGGGCGCCACGCCGCCTCCCTGGTGCGGGGTCGCCCGGGAGTCCTCCATGGCGCCCTCTCCTATCTGCTCCAGGACGAGGACGGGCAGGTGCTGCCCACCCATTCCATAGCCGCCGGCCTCGACTACCCTGGCGTGGGGCCCGAGCACGCCTACCTCAAGGAGACGGGCCGGGCCCAATACGTAGCCGTCACTGATGCCCAGGCCTTAGAGGGGTTCTGCCTTCTGGCTGAGACGGAGGGGATCCTGCCAGCACTAGAGCCTGCCCATGCCATCTACTATGCTGCCCAGCTGGCCCGCACCCTTCCTCACGATACCATCATCCTGGTATGTCTCTCGGGGAGGGGAGACAAGGACGTGGCGGTAGTAGCCCGCGCCCTGGGTGGTAGTATATTAGGCGAGGAGCTTTAGAGGAGGCGACAATGGTGGACTTTGCCGTTCCCTCCCAGATCCAGCAAGCCATCGAGGGCGTCCTGGGCTTTGTCGACCGAGTGGTGGCCCCCATAGAGGAAGAGTACAGAAGCCTTCTTGAAGACCCCTTCGCCCTCTATCAAAGGGACGGGCGCCTGGTGCCCCAGGCTCTGCAGCTCATGCAGCAGGTGCGCATGGCCTCCGCCCGCGAGGGCCACTACAACCTCTTCGTGCCCCAGGAGCTGGGCGGCGCCGGAATGGGGCCCATAGCCCTTTTCCTGGTGTGGGAGGCCCTTTACCATCACGCCGGCCCAGGCAGGCTCCTCCCCTACCAGGTGGTGGCCCACTGGACCAGCGGCCCCGGCCCCCATTTGCGGCATCTGTCCCCCTCCGCCCGTCAGGAGGTATTGCCGGCCCTCATCTCGGGAGAGAAGACTTCGTGCTTCGCCCTCACCGAGCCAGGGGCTGGCTCCGACGCTTGGGCAATAAAGACCACCGCCCGTCGCGAAGGGGACCACTGGGTTATGGACGGCACCAAGCGCTGGATCTCCAACGGCCCCTATGCCCATCACGCTCTTGTGTTTGCCGTCACCGACCCCGACCAAGCGGCGAGGCGCCAGGGAGGCATCTCCTGCTTTTTAGTGGACGCCCACTGGCCCGGCTATGAGGTGGCCTCGGTCATGCGGGTCTACGGCCACGTGGGGGGGATGGAGGCGGTGCTGAAGTTCCAGGGCCTGCGTGTGCCCCATGACAGGGTCTTGGGGGAGGTGGACAGGGGCTTCGATATTGCCCTGCAGGGTGTCAACACGGGCCGCCTCTACAACTGCGCGCGAGCGGTGGGCCTCTCCCGCTGGGCCCTGGAGCGGGCCGTCCGTTACGCCCAGGAAAGGGTGGCCTTTGGACAGCCCATCGCCGAATATCAGGGGGTGCAATGGCTCCTGGCGGACTCGGCCATCGAGACCTACGCCGCCCGCATGATGGGCCTTAACTGCGCCTGGCGCGTGGAGCGGGGGGAGGCGGCGGTGAAGGAAACGGCCATCATCAAGGCCTTTGCCACCGAGGCCGGCTTCCGCACTATCGACCGCTGTATGCAGGTGCTGGGGGGAATAGGCCTCTCCAATGATGCCAAGCTATACGATGCCTGGCATCAGCTGCGGACGGTTCGCATCGCCGACGGCTCGGCCGAGATCATGCGTCGTACCATCGCCCGCCGCCTGTTGCGGGGCGACCTGTCCTTCTAAGCGATAAATGGCCGACCCGGCGCCAGCGGCCCAGCGAGGCCAGAAGGGCCCTACGCGCCACGGAAGGAGGGCTCCCGCTTCTCCAGGAAGGCCCTCACACCCTCGGTATAGTCGTGGCTGCGGGAGATGATGCCCTGAGCATCAGCCTCCATATCCAGCACGTCGGCATAGTCAGCTGTCACTGCAGCCTGGGCGATGCGCTTGGAGAGACGGAAGGCCAAGGTGGGGCCCCGCGCTATGGACTGAGCCAGCTGCCGGGCCGTGGGGAGCAGCTCATCGGCGGGCCTCCGCCTCCTTGCCGGTGATGCGGCGGCCGCTGTAGATGAGGTCCATGGCCCGCTTTAGGCCCAGCAGGCGCACGAAATGGTAGTGCCCCCCGGAGTCCAGTACCGCCCCAATGCGGCCGAAGGGAGAGGCGAAGAAGGCATCCTCGGCCGCTATCACCACATCGCAGGCGAAGGCCAACCCGAGCCCTGCCCCCAGACAGGCCCCCTGCACAGCAGCCACCGTTGGGATGGGGCAGCGGTATAGGCGCAGGAAGAGAGGGTGGAACAGCTCCCTCAGGACCCGCGCAGCGTCCTCCTCCCCTGGCTGCGCTTCCGAGAGGTCCCGTCCGGCCGAGAAGGCCCGTCCCTCGCCCCACAGAAGGAGGGCCCGCGCGTCCCCCACCTGGTCCAAGGCAGCATGAAGCTGGGCCACCATGTCCGCTGTCAGAGCGTTGAGCCGGTCAGGACGGCTAAGCACCACCTCATATACGGGGCCATCGCGCTCCACCCGCACCAATGGGGCCATAACTCCTCACCTCCTTGCTAACAGGCCATGATTGAGAAGAAGGCCGTCATGGAAAGGATGCGCAGTGACCACGGGACTGTCAAGAGCACGAAACGGTCGCTGCCCACCTCTTGACACAAAATCTGACTATATGTTTAAACTGGGGTATCCTGACGTTATTTGGATGGAGGCGTCCTTTGGAAGGGACAGCGCTTCTTCAGGTGCAAGACGTATGGCTGGCCTTCGGGGGCGTGCAGGCCCTGCGGGGTGTCAGCTTAGAGGCCCGCAAGGGGGAGATCCTGGCCATCGTGGGCCCTAACGGGGCGGGGAAGACCACCCTTATCAACGCCATATGTGGGCATTACCACCCTCAGCGTGGCCGCATCCTGTTCAAAGGGCAGGACATCACCCGCTGGCGTCCTCACCGCATCGCCGCCCTGGGCATCGCCCGCACCTTCCAGAACCTGGCCCTCTTTCGGGGCATGACGGTGCTGGACAACATCATGCTGGGGCGGCATGTGCGCATGCGCTCTAACGCCCTCGCTTGCGCCTTGTATTGGGGCCTGGCCCAACGAGAGGAGATCCGCCACCGGGAGGTGGTAGAGCGCATCATCGACTTCCTGGAGATCGAGCACATACGCAAGATGCCCGCCGGCGCCCTTCCCTACGGGCTGCAGAAGCGGGTGGAGCTGGGGCGGGCTCTGGCCCTGGAGCCCGAGCTTCTCCTCCTGGACGAGCCCATGGCGGGAATGAATTTGGAGGAGAAGGAGGATATGGCCCGCTTCATCCTGGACGTGCAGGAGGAGATGGGCATCGGCATCGTCCTCATCGAGCATGACATGGGGGTGGTGATGGACATCTCCGACCGGGTCATCGTCCTGGACCTGGGGGAGAAGATCTGCGAGGGCAAGCCCGAGGAGGTAGCCAACGACCCGCGGGCCATTAAGGCCTATCTGGGAGAAGCGGTTTCACCGCGCAGGGGGTGAGAGGCCATGGACACCATTCCCAAGCTCCTCTTGCACAACGCCCGTCACCTGGGCCGTAAAGCGGCTATGCGAGAGAAGGAGTACGGCATCTGGCAGACCTACACCTGGGCCGATGTCTATGAGAACGTCAAGGCCCTGGCCCTGGGGCTGGCCGTCCTCGGCTTCCAACGGGGGGACAAGCTGGCCATCATCGGCGATAACCGCCCTCAGCTCTATTGGGGCATATTAGCTGCCCAGTCCCTAGGCGGGATCCCTGTGCCCCTGTACCAGGACTCCATCGCCCGCGAGGTCCAGTACGTCATCCACCACTCGGAGGCCAAGTTCGTCCTGGCCGAGGACCAGGAGCAGGTGGACAAGATCCTCTCCCTGCGGGAGGGTCTGCCCCACCTGGAGAAGCTTATCTATGATGACCCCCGGGGCATGCGCCACTACAAGGACCCCATCCTCATAAGCGTGGCGCAGGTCCAGGAGCTGGGCCGGGAGTTCGACCGCAAGAACCCCAACTACTTCGATGAGCAGGTGGAGCAGACCCAGCCGCAGGACATCGCTATCATCGCCTACA
>Ga0209670_101334_pt1 | contig 11243 bp, 17 predicted proteins | sample PerSpoBPS_BMetaG_FD_184741 | JGI IMG/M metagenome (GOLD analysis project Ga0209670, IMG submission 184741) | Thermal spring microbial communities from Yellowstone National Park, Wyoming, USA - Perpetual Spouter B (PS_B) MetaG (SPAdes) (version 3) | ecosystem: Environmental > Aquatic > Thermal...
TGGGGTCTCTAGGCCTCTGGGGAGGCATCGCACTATTAAGGATCTATGGCCCTCTATTCCAGATCATAGCATCTATAGCTCTACTTGCAAACCTCCTATACCTCTATAGAAGATTAGCCAGGGCCAATATGCCGAGTAACATGGGCATGAGGCTGAGGCTAGATGGCAAGGGCTAAGGATATTAGAGGCGCTAGGCGGGATAGGAGAGCCGGCTATATAGCTGCTGCGATCCTAGCGGCATGCTGCGGCCTCCCCTTGCTGCTGGTTATCACAGGTATTCTGGGGGGCCAGGGCCCTAGTGGGCAGCCGCTAGCAATCCCAGCAGGTCAGGCGGGCACATACAATCTTAAGAACCTCGTAGTAAGAACTATTGACGGCGAAGAGCTAGCCATAGGCGACACAGGAGGCAAACCAAGAGTACTTGTTGCGGTAGCTACGTGGTGCGGCACCTGCGCAGCAGCCCTTATGAGCGTTAGAGAGGTGGTTAAGCAGTTCGGTGATAATGTCTCTGTAATTGTTATAGGCGTGTGGGGCGAGGGGCTTATAAGGGAGCTTTCAAGGCAATATAGCATGGCAGGGGCTCCCCAGCCAGATGCTCCAGAGTCTCTAAAAAGCTTTGTAGGGAGATTCGGCGATCCGAAGTGGAAGATCGTGTTAGATAGCGATGCAAAGATCCTGAGGGCCTTGGGGCTTAGATATATAGATGCAGTCGTAGTTCTCGATAAAAAGGGAGAAGAGGTATATAGGGCAGAGCCGGGGGGATATGCGAGGGTGAGCGATATAGCTAAAGCCATAGAGAAAGCGTTGAAACTATGAGGATGCACGAGCTTTCTAAGGCCGAGGATTTTAGGCTCAGTAGATCTAAATCAATAGTATTAATAGCGGCTATGACCCCTCCCCTCTCCAGGGGTTTCTATGCTGGGGTCTCGGGTGTTAGCCCTTTGGTGGGGGTTTAATGCTTCTATCGTTGTCACGATATATACAGCCCTTTCGAGATCAATAATAATACCAACATACGATCTAGGGTTTGACATATACATAGGGTTTATCCCTATCCCAACGATATACATGCTAGTTCAACCGATACTCGTTCTATTTATTATTAAGCTGGCGGTAGCGATAAATCTCCTTGTAATCATTAATATAGCATCAATACTCGTAGCATCATATCATCTGAGAGCTTGGGAGCTCGGAATAGGAGTCATAGCCCTATCCATGTTATCGACTTCTGGATGCTGTGCAGGGCCTCCTCTGATTTTTCTAATAGTCCCTGGGCTATCTAGACTCTTAGGGTATGGGGCATGGATCTATATAAACCTAGCTATAACATCTCTATTAGTGCTTATGTCGTTGAAGATCAAGTTTATATCAAAACCCAGACCTAGTATATCAGGTCTCGCATGAAATCTTCAATATATTTTTCTGGCCTCCTTCTATTTTAATCTTCACCCCACCTGCTATAGCATATGGGTTTGGTCTCTACTCTTACAACATGAAAGCCTCGTCCTTTAGGGCGGGGATGGCTAATACTTATAAGCCTTTTAGGGCTTTGATCATTTTCGGAAGGGCTCTATGGCCTCAGGTGTTGAGGGTTTACTAACCATCTAGATAGGATAAGATGATGGTTAGTCCCGAGCCAGGGGCTGTAGAGCTCCTCAAGAGATATAATGTAGCTCTCAACTACGCTATAAACAGGATTCTGAGCCTAGATCTGAGGAGCATTGAGAGTGTTCATAATGCTCTATATAGAGAGCTGAGGGAATGGTTCGACCTCCCATCCAGGGTTGCTATTGAATGCTATAGGGATGCCCTTACAAATGCCAATGCCTGGAGGAACAATCCTAAGAAGGAGAGAAAGCCTAGGGTTAGGAAGCTAAGCATGTGGCTGTATCCAGGGCAGAGCTACTGGGTCAGAGACGGTTATGTGGAGATCACAGGTGGGATAAGGCTTAAGATCATCGGCTGGGATAGGAGATATGATGGCTATGAGAATGGGAGAGGCAAGGCTAGTCTATAGAGATGGAAAGATGATTCTGTGGATATCTAAGAAGGCACCTAAGTTAAAGCCTTACCAGCCTAGGGATGCTATAGCTGTGGATATCAATGAGAAGAAGATCGTGTATGGAGATGATAAGATAAACAAGGAGAGGGACACCGAGATCGATGAAGCCCATAGATGGAAGAAGCTTGCCGAGAATCTCCAGAAAAAGTATTCCTCTCCAAGGTATCCTGCATGGAGGAGGAGAAAAGCTATACTAAATAGAATAAGATCCTATCACAGAAAGGCTAGGAACATTCTTGAGGACTGGGCTAGGAAAACATCTCTTGAGGTCGTGATGATGGCTAAGAAGCTTGGATACGCAGTAGCTAGAGAAGATCTCACAGGACTGATAAACACGCTGAGAAGGATCAAGAGCAAGGATCATAGGACAAAGCTGATCATAATGGGGTATTCAAGGCTTGGGAGGTGGATAGACTGGCAGGCAGAGAAATACGGGGTTCCACTTGCCATAGTAAACCCGAACGGGACATAATCGGAATGCCCAAAATGCGGCTCCAAGGACTTGGAGGAGGCAGGCTATAGAAGGCTTAGATGCCCTAGATGCAATTTCGAAACAGATAGAGACGTTGCCGGAAAACTCAACATTAGGAAGAGGGCTTTGAAAACCCTAAGAATATCAGGGGGATCTCTGACCCCCCAAATGACAGATGAGAACCCGAATAGATAGGTGGGACCGATGAACCGCCCATGGAAACCCCTATTAAGGATCCCTATTAAACTATGAGGTTTCGACAAAAATATTATGAGATCGTATACACCCTACCTAGATATGCCTTTAGGATAGCAGCTATTGATTAACCCTTGAACATTGGAGCACGATATCTACGAATATAAAGCTAAGAGGCTGACCTCCTCCCCGCCCTGAAGGGCGAGGCTTTCGGTTGTAAAGGGTTTTCCTAGCTGTAGGTTAAAAATATCCTTATTTGAAGTTAAGTGCTACCATGTGTTAGAGGGTGTTCCACATGGGCCATGTTTGGGTTGAGGCGTTGATCGGGAATCCTATTACAGGTAAAAGCGTTAGGGTTAGATCTCTTGTTGATACTGGAGCTACCTACACTGTCATCCCTCGTAGAGTCTTCGAGGAGCTAGAGCTCCCTGTTATCGGCAGGAAGAGCGTTAAGACTGCTAAGGGTGCTACGGAGCTTAGTGAATGCTTTGGTGTTATCGAGATTATGGGGAGGAGAGCAGGTTCACAGATACTGGTATCAGATGAGATAGATGTAGTGTTGATAGGTGTGCTAACCTTAGAAGCTCTAGGTCTTGAGGTGGATCCTACAACTGGTAGGCTGAAAGAGACCGAAATACTACTACTCTACTTTCAATTCCATTGAATGGATTCTAAACCATCATGGTTCACGTACAGTGTGGAAAGTTCTCTTATCTCCATTAATGGATTCTATTCCATTAAGCCGCTTGTCCCCCGATAGTCATTGATCATCACCGATATTCTTTTGTTTTGAGATTGCTGTGTTTTTTGATCCACAGGGTTTCTATGGTTTCCCCGTGACATCAAGGAACCCCCACCTCCCCCAAAGAGACCTTGGGATCTCTATGGGCTCACCGGTGGCTGTGAAGTCCAGCGGCACTGGGCTCCCATCTAGGGCTAGACTTGAAACCCTGAAGCCCTTCTGGGCATTGCCCTCATAAAGGGCTTCGAGGGCTTTTAGATAGATATTTATCAATGCAACTACCTCTCTATGCCATTTCTCACCTCCCTTGCTGCAGATCCCTATTCTACCCTCCCCATATTCTATCGGTGCCTTATGTATTGGGCATGTCTTCGAGGTGTTCTTAGGATTAACCATTAAAACCGGTACTCCGTATTCCCTAGCCTTATCTATTATCACGTTCAGCTCACCCTTCAACGCGCTCTGATATATCCTATGCCTTAATTGCTTATTCCTATACCTAGCGATCATAACCCTTATATCTTCCCCCGAGATTCTCTCAATAACTATCACCCCTCTCATCCTCATGGCGTCCCTTACTATTAGGTTTGCTATCTTCTATCTATAATCCCTCTTTTTCTTTCTCTCCTTAAGCTTTTTCATAGCCTTCCTAGCCTCCCTGCTACCAGATCCATTTCTCCTCTGAATGCTCTCCTTCCTATAGCTATAGCCCAATGTCGTCTTTGCAAGGTCTGTCTCGAGGATTACTGCGAATGCCCCGTAGAGAGTTGCTACAGAGTTCTCATTAACATCAACAGGCTTAATAATATTCTCTGGCCTGTAGATCTCGACCTCCTTCTCTAGGGATAGGTGGAAAAGCACCCTCCTATTCTTCCTATCAAGCTTGATCTTTGCGTGGGATGTCGGCTTAAAACCCTTGGCCAAAAGTCTTGTAGAACTCCTTAGTAGGCTCTAGATCTATGCGCACCCAGCCCCTATGGGTATGAATGGCAACGCTTGTGAATAATGTATTCTCAACACCATTTATATTGATCTTAGCTAGGTTTACTGGTTTCCATACGTGGTCATCAATTAGCCATAGACTAACACCATTGATCCTAGGCACTAGTTTGCCCTCCATCATCTCAAGATCTACCTGGTGCCGAGCGATCTCCCAAGATTTCTTCCAGAGATATATCACGACCCTCCTACCCCTAAGATCCTTTCCCCTAGACCTAGATGCTTAACCAACTCATCGAAGATCTCTCTAGAGTATTGTCCAGCCCTGTTCCTCCTTAGAGAGGAAACCCTTTCAACAGCATCCTGGCATAAGCCATGTATGTAGTGAGATAGGATTTTAGGATACTATTCCTTAGCTCTTGGTATTTCTCATTCCTCGGAATTCGATTCGGTAATATTCCTAGATGCGTGGGGAAGCACTTCTCTAATCATCTTTGGTATATATGTTCACGATCTCTTCCAATGCCCTGAATTCTCTCTTAGATAACTTCTTTGAGGGTGGAACAGCGGTTTTACTGACAAAGATCCTGTCGCCCGGCTTTGCAACCCACATCCACTTCTTATACCTCTTTTTCCTCCTCCCAGCCATTATCCCTAGACCTCGTTTACAACTGAAAGCCTCGCCCCTTCAGGGCGGGGAGGAGGTCAGCCAGTCCTAAAAGGGTGAGCTGTTGCTGGTTTTGTCATGTTAGATTGTTAATGTCTTAACCCCTAGTTTGTGGGCTATACTGGCTTGGTTTTCATCGCATGTTATTAGATCTAGGCTTCTTTTTAATGCCATGGCTATGAATAGGGAGTCGTATACTGTTAGGCCGTGCTCTACTGCTATCTCGAATGCTTTATCTAGATATTTATCTTCGCCCTCTATCGGAATTGCTTTGTTGGTGATTAGATCTTCTAGAATCGATCTAGCAATATCTATGCTCATCTCAGCTCTACGAACCTTCTTCCAAAGAGCGTTTGAGAGCTCCTTAATAGCTAGATCTAATGTCACGACACCTTCGAGCATAACCTCTCTAACTCTTTCCCACCCCTCTTCACGGCTAAAGTATTTGATCAAAGCCGAGGAATCAATGACTTTCACGATCCTCCCTCACAGATTTTACTGAAAAACCCTCCTCGCTTGGTTTAACGCTAGCAAGCATCTGATCCCATCTCTCTATGAACCTCCTAACCTTAACCTTGTAGTAGAGCTCCTCCAAGAACCTCCTAACCTCCTCCGACACATCTACACCACTCTCTTCTAGAAACCTTTTAATCTCCTCCCTAATTCTAACACTAACCACAACACTCATAACACCCGCCTATATACATTATGGACTACGGCTTATAAACATAAACATAGACAAATACGAATACACATAGATCGATAGAGCAGCGCTTCATAGGAGTAAATAGCAGGGAGTAAATAGCAGCAAGCCCTCTGAGCCCGAACTCGAAAAACGGCAGCTAGTGAGAAGCACAGACACTAAGGCTGTTACTGGTTTGAAGTGTTTTGTAATTAGCTGTAAATATTTCTAAATACTTCTCAGGGCTATAGCACGATAAGTATATAAACCCTAAATCCTTGTAAATTTATTGATGTCCCCGAGTTTCCGAGATCCGTAGGGCTTTGAAGCCCCTGGCAACAGGGGTCGAGCTACTGCGGTGAGGGGACCCGGGGGTAGCGTGATGAACCACCCACCAAGTTAAATTCTTGGTGGGTGATGAACGCTCTACCATTTGAAGCTGTTTCGGGTTCCATAGAGGTTTATGAGGTTTGCTAGTGGGTTTCTATGTAGAGCCCTGCAATGCTGGTGAAGACCTAAGAGGGGCTCACGTGCAATCTATAAACCAAGATGCCCGGGGTTCTCCCATAGCAATGAACCTGAGGAAGCTATGAAGGTGGATCTGTAGGCTGGGGTCACTTAGAGCGAGTGGATGCAGATGATGCTACAGGGCAATGAAAGCCCTGCCCGATGCGATGAAGCCAAGGGAAGAGGGCTTAGTGAAAACCAACCCCGATGAAACCCGACCCCTAACTACTTAGTATAACTCATTAAAGCATTCAATCTCTGGTCATTTTGATGATGAGTGATATTATGATTAAGCAAACCTCGTCTTTTAAGGCGGGGTAGGATTTTTAAGCCCTGGAGTGTAGGTGTTTTTGGTGATGAGGCTATTTCTTTGATGGTTTGGGGGGTTGATGCCTCGGATGGGCACCCCGTTAGCGTGCCCCCAACCCAATGATCTTGGGGATAGAAGCATTAAACCCCCACCAGAGGGCTAACACCCCAGACCCCAGCATAGAAAACCCCTGGAGAGGGGAGGGGTCATTACCTGGTCAAGAGGGGTTTCTTCGAGGATAGATTCGATATTGAATAGCAGAGCTGGATAGGTTTACAACTGAAAGCCTTGCTCTTTAGGGTGGGGATGGGTTTTATTTGTTTTCTAGGGTTTTGATTTTTGGAGCCCGGGATGATGGGCTCCTGGGGGATCTCTGGTCACCCCGTCTGCCCCCAGATGACAGATGTAAACCCGAATAGATGGGGGGAACCGATGAACCACCAGTAAAAGGGCGGGGAGGAGGTCAGAGGTATTGACTGCCCCAGCAAGGATCAGAAGCAATCTCTCGCTCCTTATTGACCTTTTCAAGGATTCAGCAGAGTCTAAATATGATTCTCTAACTTGAAGCCTGAGATCCTCTTATAGAGAGAGCCTTAGCAATTTTCACCTCTAGTCTTATCCAACTTCAACGTTCATCTAAATACTCTTTCTGAACCCAGCAGATCTTGCTAACCTTGTGATCACCTTTAAAAGCTCTTTATCCTGTTTGTCTGAGAGTATGTTCTGATTATCCTTGAAATCCATAAATTTATGGATTAATGTTGGAAGTCTTGTTCATAGCCTCAGGTTTAGTAATTTATTCTATGTTGTATGTTGGATCACCAATTAGATATATAAAGTTTTATCATGAATATCATCTCTGATCATGGATCTCTATTAACAGAAATAATCTGTTAAACTCTAAGTTTTTATTAAAGATATATGGCGTGCATACATATGATCATAGATCATTATTATGAACATATTCATAAGCTTTTGAAGAATGCTGTAAGCAACTGGGGGAAATGATTTTACGGATGAATCACAGATTGAACTGTTTAAGTCTTTGTTTAAGCTGTAGATATCTTTCTACATAAGATCTTACGGCCTCTTCATATAAAAGTTTTTATCAAGAATTGTTATATCGATCTTTTTGTTAAAAGTCTCAAGTTCTTTAACGATATCTTGAGCCTGAGGATTATCTGAATAATCTTTTTTCAACACGTCTAGAGATGCTTTTATATCGCTAACTATTGTCTCAAGGATTTTTCTAAGCCTCTCATCAATTTTATAGCTGATCCTTTTGACCAAAGATCTTGCTCTCATAATATTCTCAAAATCTTTTTTAAACTCCTCAGGATCTGTTGAAACAAGCTTATCAACATCAAAAAGACTGACAATCTCCTCAAGATATTTGATATATCTATCCTCTCTATCGAGACCATAGAATATTATCTCGTGAGTCTTAGAGACATATTCATAACTTTCTTTAGGCCCTAGATAACATCTTCTCTTCCTTCGCTTACCACTCTCATCCTTAACATAATGAACTGCATAAAGATAAGTCCTTCCACTAACATCGATCTCCTCAATATAAGAATACGCATCTCCACACCTAGGACAAATCTTTTTCTCACGAGAGAGAAGAGACATTACAACTGAAAGCCCCGCCCTTTAGGGCGGGGAGGAGGTCAGTCACCGCATGAACAACCTCGGACCTATTAAGAAGTTTTGAAACTCAATTTCTCCAAAAGATCCATAGAAGACTTCTTAAAACAGTGTGGCCAGAACCGTGATAATGAGGCGACATAACGATCTTGGCATCTCCAACCTCTTCTGCTATTGAAAGACCTGAGAATACAGAAAAAATAGAATGAACACTATGAATATGAACAATATCAACATCTCTAATAATCTCTCTCAGCAACCTCCTCAGATCATCTCTTCTCCTAGGATAATGATATGCTTCCCCAGGACTCCAGACAGGCCATCTAATAATTTTCACACTATTTATCTCTTCTTCACGAGGCCTATCTATCTCAGGCTCTCCAGCGATCACAGTTATCTCATGTCCTATCTTAACAAGTCTCTCAGCAACCGATTTAACAACATATTCTACTCCGCCGATGTGTGGATAGTAGGATGGTGATATATACAATATGTGCATTGTTAAAGATTACAAGATAAGGTTATGAGACATTAAGCTATTTTAAAGAATATCTCATGTCTTAAGTATCTTTTTTGCCAGATTAACTAGTGCCTCTACATCTTTAAGTCTCAGTCTTATGTCATCGCTTTTAAGTTTCGCCTCGTGGAAGCCGTCTACATGTAGTTTATATGCTGAGTCCCACCAGTGGTAAAGCTCGTCTAATTTAAGCCTTCTCATAATATTTACCACAGCACTCTCGAGAAGCCCTGTAGTCCATCTCTCTTTTCTAACTGCCTCCTCAGCCTCTGATAGTTTGAGGGCTATGGCAATAGTTTTAACTGCCTCTTCAGCTGCTTTATAAAATTTCTCAGAAGCCTGAACAGGATCTTTGTTAATAAGCTTCTCACCTTCAACCAAAAATTTTTCTGCAAGCTCAAGATGTCTTCTGGCTTCATTAAATGATCTTTCAAAAGAAAACTCTTGACTCATTAGTTTAACACCAATGTTTACTTACTCTTAATATGTTATAAAACCTTGTATAAACATGGCTTAGAGTAGAAATATTCTAGCTTCTTTCAGTTTTCCTGTCACAGGATCTATTTCAAAACCTAAGATCTCGAGGGTTACCGTGTCTATTAACACAATATCTATCTCATCTGAGACAAGCATATGTGAATAAGCTTTTCTACCCATGATCTCTATGACGCCTAGACACTCATCAAATTCTGCAACACCTTTTGCAGTGGCGACAACTCTTTTTCCTATCAATGGAAGGTTAAGCTCTTCAACAATTTTTCTAGGAACCACAGTAAGAGTAGCACCAGTATCAACAAGAGCTTTTAGAGACATACTCTTCCCCATGTCAGGACTTCTAATCACAACATCAATCCATATATGACCCGCAATACATCACCAATCAAGGCTTTGCCTAGGGACATAAAAAGCTTCAGTATGCTCAAGGAGGATGCAGGTACCTGTTTTATACACGCTACCCTCGCTAGTCTCAACAACGTATTTCTCTAAAGCATTGGGTGGATATAAAGGGTTAAATCCTCCTTATCAGCTTCTCTACATCTTCTATTAGTTTCTCGACTTTTCTAAGCTCTTCCTCAACCTCTTCATGTGTTAGAATGCCACTGTAGAAGCCGTCGCTATGTAGTGTGCTTCTCCTAGCCTCAACTCTATCGTATATCCCCAACTCCACAACTTTGTGAACCTTCTTCGATAAATCCCTAAGCTTTCTCCTTCTATCAACATGAGCCTTTGTCTCTTCAAAACCATAGCTAAGAAGCAGGGCATCAACAGCTTTAACTGTTGCCAACCAGCCCTTCTCACATGCATCCCTAATCTTCAGCATATCTCCGCTCTTAACACCCTCCCTAAGCTCTTCAAAAGCCTTAGACAGTATCCTTCTAGCCTCCTCAAGAATGCTGAAAGCGTCCAAGGCTCCTAACATCAAATTCAAATCTATATACCTATTAATAAGCTTTAGGAAATCAACATGAAAAGCATATATGATTCCAAGCCATGTAATTAGCTTTTTGTAGCTAGCTCTTCTCCTGCTTCTCCCAAGCGATCTCCTTTGTCCACAGGTTCCTAACGCTTGCTATGACTAGGTATACCTGCGTTACTACCCACGTTCTGTAGGGCTTGAGTATGAGTAGTACTACACCTGCTACTAGCATAGCTAATGCTGTTAGCGATCCCATTAACGCTTTGTAGAATAGGATTGTTGCTGCTGCTAGTAGTAGCCATGGGTTGAATAGGTGTAGCCATGCCTCAGCCACTAGAACCGGCTTGAATTCTCTCGACGCTTTCGACAATAAGCCCAAGATTTTGATGAAGTGTTGTACTAGGTGCTGCGCTCTTCTAGTTCTCCACATGTGATATCCCTTCTTTGGGACAAGCTCTCTACAGATGGCGTTGTCAACAGCTATCGCTCTAAAGCCCTTGATCGCTATAAGAGTTGCTACATAACTGTCATCAGAGCCTATGTCTAACGGGAATCCTCCTATTTCTATCAAAAGATCTTTTTTGTATGCAGCAAGCTTTCCATGGAATATAGGTGTAGACCACTTCTTGCTCTCACCAATCCTCACGATATTATAGAAGTCTCTGTATCCAGCCTCAATATCTAGACGACCTTTCTCCTCAGGCCTCTTAACACATGTCACAGCACCTACAGTAGGATCTGAGAGCCATGACACGGCCTTTGACAAGACATCTTTAGAAGCCCATCTAGAGTCTGCATCAGTAATAACAATGATCTCACCATCAACATGTTTAAGAGCATTATTAAGAGCATAAGCCTTCCCTCTTCTAATATCCTCTCTAATAATCACAAGCCTAGCATCAGGATGCTTATCTCTCCATCTCTCAACAATTTCTACAGTCCCATCAGTACTTGCAGAGTCGACAACAATTATGCTCATAAGATCCTTAGGATAATCTTGTTCAAAAATATTATTAAGTTTAGACTCTATGAGATCAGCCTCATTATAAGTTGGAACAATAATCGTTACCCTAGGTCTGTAGGAAG
>Ga0209670_101336_pt1 | contig 11232 bp, 10 predicted proteins | sample PerSpoBPS_BMetaG_FD_184741 | JGI IMG/M metagenome (GOLD analysis project Ga0209670, IMG submission 184741) | Thermal spring microbial communities from Yellowstone National Park, Wyoming, USA - Perpetual Spouter B (PS_B) MetaG (SPAdes) (version 3) | ecosystem: Environmental > Aquatic > Thermal...
TGATGGGCGGCAACTTGCGGAGTTACCGTGCCCGGCAGGACCGGTGGGCGAACTCCGCTGGCAGGTCAACGGAGCCGCCAGCGGCGTGTACTGGCTTGGGCTTCAGGTGGGCACGCGGTGGCACTGGCGCGCCTTCCTGCTACAGCGCTAACGGCAGACGTGCAGCACAATACCCCCGGCGGCTTCTGCGTCCTAAGCGGCTGCCGGTGAGGATGTGCCACAAGCTGTCAGGCGTGCAGGATGAGAATAACGCGCCAATATACCAACCGCGAGAGCCCCTCGCTGGACAAGTACTTGCAGGAGATCGGCAAGTACGAACTGCTGTCGCCGGAGGAGGAGATCGAGCTGGCGCGCCAGATTAAGAAGGGCGGACCGGAAGCTGAGCGCGCCCTGGAGAAGCTCGTCAAGGCGAACCTGCGCTTTGTGGTCTCCGTGGCGAAGCAGTACCAGAACCAGGGGCTGTCCTTGAACGACCTCATCAACGAGGGGAACCTGGGGCTGATCAAGGCAGCCAAGCGCTTCGATGAGACGCGCGGCTTCAAGTTTATCTCCTACGCCGTCTGGTGGATTCGCCAGTCAATTCTGCAGGCGCTGGCAGAGCAGGCGCGCCTGATTCGCTTGCCGCTCAATCGGGTCGGTGCGCTCAACAAGATCGGGCGCAAGTACAGCGAGCTGGAGCAGCGCTACGAGCGCGAGCCCACTGCTGCCGAGCTTGCTGAGGAGCTGGGGATGAGCCCGGAGGAGGTCGCCGAGACCCTGCGCCTGGCGGGCAAGCATCTCTCGGTGGATGCGCCGTTTGTGCACGGAGAGGAGAGCCGCCTGCTGGACGTGCTCCCCAGCGAGAACGAACCACCGCCGGATGCGGAGGTGGAGCGTGAATCGCTCCGGCAGGAGATCCGCGCCCTCCTGGAGCGCCTTTCCCCGCGCGAGGCGGAGATTCTGCGCTACTCCTTCGGCTTGGATGGACACCCGGAGCTCACGCTGGAGGAGATCGGCGAGCGCTTCAATCTCACGCGGGAGCGCGTGCGCCAAATCCGTGAGCGGGCGCTGCGCCGCTTGCGCAACATGAAGCAGACGCGGGAGCTCAAGATCTACCTCGGCTGAGCGCGATGGAGAGCTCCCCAGCATTCGTATCCCTGCCGCTTGTGGAGAGCCCCTCCACAGCAGAACCTCCGCGCCGTCCCGAGTGGCTCAAGGTGCGTGCCCCCGGGGGCGAGCGCTACGCGCAGCTCAAGCAGATGATGCGCGCCAAAGCGCTCCACACCGTCTGCGAAGAGGCACGCTGCCCGAACATCGCCGAATGCTGGGGAGCTGGGACGGCAACCTTTATGATTCTGGGCGACACCTGCACCCGCTCCTGTGGATTCTGTGCCGTCAAGACCGGACGCCCCCTGCCGGTGGACCCGGACGAACCCCGCCGCGTTGCCGAAGCCGTCCGCCAGATGGGGATTCGCCATGCGGTGGTCACCTCGGTCAATCGGGACGAGCTGCCCGATGGTGGGGCAACGCAGTTTGCCCGCACAGTTGCGGAGATCCGCCGCCTCTGCCCTGGGGTGACGGTCGAACTCCTCATCCCCGACTTCAAGGGGAAGCTGGAGCTGCTGCAGATTGTGCTGGATGCGCGCCCCGACATCCTGGGGCACAATACTGAGACGGTGCCGCGCCTCTACCGCCGGGTCCGCCCCCAGGGCAAATATCACTGGACGCTGAGCGTGCTGCGGGAAGCTGCCCGGCAGGGCTTCCGCACCAAAAGCGGGCTGATGCTGGGGCTGGGTGAGCATCCCGAAGAGGTCATCGCCGTCATGCAGGACCTCCGCGCCGTCGGCGTGCACATCCTCACCCTTGGGCAATACCTGCAGCCGACGAAGAACCATCTGCCCGTCGAACGCTACGTCACACCCGAGGAGTTTGCCGAATACCGCCGCATTGGCTTGGCAATGGGCTTTGAACACGTGGAGTCGGGTCCATTGGTACGGAGCTCCTACCACGCCGAGCGGCACGTTGCCTGAGGACAGTTGGGTTTGCCACCGGAGGCACTCATGCCGGGCAGGGTCGTGGCAGTTGCCTGGGCGGCATTCCTTTGGGCGCAAGCGCAGGAGCCCTTCGAGCACGCCCTCTGGGATAGCCTCCTGCAGTTGTACACGCGCAACGGTCGGGTCCACTACACCGGCATTGCCCACGAGGAGCGATTCCAGCGCTACTTGGATTCCCTGGCGCAGGCGCAGCCGGAGCGCTGGAGTCGCGAAGCGCAGATGAGCTTCTGGCTCAATGCCTACAACGCCTGTGGGGTCGCGCTTGTGGCGCGCCGTCCGGGGCTCCGCTATATCGGGCAGCTGGATTCGCTGCTGCAGGTGGACACCTTCTGCATTGCCGGACGCCCGCTCACGCTTGCCCAGATTCGGGAGCAGTTGCGCCAGTTCCGCGAACCGCTACTCCACTTCGCCGCCGGAGGTATTGCCGAAGGCTTCCCAGTGCTGCAGCGACGGGCATTCACCGCTGGAACACTCCGGCGCCAACTGCGTGAGTGCGCCCGTAGGTTCCTCCGCTCGCCCAGAGGGTGTGTGCTCGACCTGCACACGAACACGCTGTGGCTCTCCCCGCTACTGCAGTGGTTTGCGGAGGACTTCCGCGCCGGAGGGCGCCAACTGCTGGATTGGGTCGCGGAGTACGCCGAGCCCACCATTGCTGCCTACGTTGCCGTGCACCGGCAGCGGCTGCGCGTGGAATTTCTCGCCTTCGATGGGCAAGTGAATCGGCTGGAGCTGCCCATTGTGACATCCGAACCCAAGCCGCTCAAGCCGCCGAAGCGGCGCAAGCAGTAGTCAGATGTAGAGCGCGCTGCTGAAATCGCGCCGGTAGCGCAGTGTGATCGGATGTTCTTCGCCGAGGAACTTGAAGATGGCAATGCACGTCTTGCGGGCGGCATCGTCGAAGTAGTACCGGTCCGTTCGGATGACCTCGATGAGGTGCTCCAACGCCTGGGCGTAGTCGCCGCGCTGCAGGGCTTGCACAGCGCTCCAGAAGAGTGGTCGCACTGGCGCCTCCGGGAGCTGTTCCGGCGAGCTCAACTGCAGGAGCGGCGCCAGGGTGCGGATGGATTCGGCAAGCTCCTCGTACGGTGAACCCGGCTCGATGGGGGCGACCAGTTCCCGGGCGCGTTCCGGTTCGGCAAAGAGCAGCAGCTTCGCCAGCAGTGCGCGGGCGGCTTCGTTATTGGGCTCGGCTGCCAGCACCTGCTCCAGGAGCGATTGCGCCTCGGAGATGCGCTGAGCCTGTAGCAGTTGCTCGGCTTGCTGCAGCAGCTTCCGATGTGGGCTGGGAAGCGCCTGCTCCAACCAGCGCTCGATGACGTACTCGGGCAGGGCGCCAACGAATTCATCCACCACCTGCCCGTCCACAAAGAGCTTGACGTTCGGGATGCTGCGCACGCCGTAGCGGTAGGCAAGCTCGGGGTGCTCTTCGGTGTTGACCTTTGCCAGAACCCAGCGCCCGTTGGCGCGTGCGGCTAAGCGCTCCAACACAGGCGCAAGCATCCGGCACGGGGCGCACCATTCCGCCCAGAAGTCTACCAGAACCGGTACGGAGTAGCTGCGTTGGAGTACCTCGCGCTCGAAGTCGTGGACCTCGTAGCTCATCGCCGTGTCAAAGGGCAAATCCGACCGGCGACTACGGACGAGCAGAGCGCAGCCGCTGTTGCAGCTCCTGCAGAGCTTGCCGGAGTGCGGAGGAATGGGGCAGCGCGCGTTCGATTGCGCTGCACCCGTGCATGACGGTGGTGTGGTCCCGTCCGCCGAAGTAATGCCCGATATGCTTGAGGGGCAGGTCCAGGAGCGTGCGCGCCAGGTACATCGCCAGGTGGCGTGCCTGGGCGATATCGTGTTTGCGCGATTTTCCCCGCAGGGCTTCCAGGGGAATGCCGTAGTAGTCGGCAACCTCGCGGGCAATGCGCTCCAGCGTCAGCGCGGGTGGAGGGTCGGCTGCAGAGGGATTGCCTTGCCCGACGAGGGCAGCAACGGCGTGCTGTGCCAGCTCGAGCGTGATCTCGCAGCGGTCCAGCGTTGCCCGTGCCAGGAGATGGATGAGGCAGCCCTCCAGCTCGCGGACGCTTCCGGTGACGGCGTGGGCGATGTATTCGAGCACCTCTTCGGGCAGTTGGAGCCCTTCGTCGGCGCTTTTGCGGCGCAGAATTGCCAACCGCAGTTCGAAATCCGGCGGGAGGATCTCCGCAACCAGTCCCCACTGCAGGCGGGAGACCAGGCGCTCGTCCAGCTCGGTGAGCTCACGCGGGGATTTGTCGCTCGTGAAGACCAGTTGCTTGCCCGCTTGGTAGAGCGTGTTGAAGATGTGGAAGAAGTGCGCCTGGGTCTTCTCCTTGCCCGCCAGGAACTGCACATCGTCGATGATGAGCACGTCGGCGCTGTTGTAGAAGGCGGTGAACTCGTGTGCGCGGTTCTGCTGCAGCGCTGTGATGTAGCCGGTGGTGAAGTACTCGCTGCTGACGTAGATGAGCCGCAGCGGGACATTGCGCCGCAGGAGGTAGTTGTTGATGGCTTGTGCCAGATGGGTCTTGCCCAACCCGACCCCACCGTAGAGCAGGAGCGGGTTGAAGCGCGTTTGCCCGGGCTGTTCGGCAACCGAGCGGGCAGCCGTGTAGGCGAGCTGGTTGCTGGCACCGCAGACGAAGCTTTCGAACGTGAAGCGGGGATTGATTGGGGTGATGGGGATGTGCGGCGGAGGCGGCGTCAGGCTCAACGGGAGCGTGGGCTGCACGGGTGGGGTGCGGAAGGCGGGAAGTCGGACGGCACGCTGCTGGAGTTCATCCCCACGCTCCAGCACGACCTCGTACTCCAGCCGTGCATGCGGACCCAACACGCGCAGCAGGACCTGCTGCAGCAGTCCGTAGTAGTGCTCCTCCAGCCATTCACAGAAGAACTGGCTGGGCACCTGCACGGTGAGCGTGTTGTTCTCCCACCGCAGGGGCTTGAGCGGTTCGAACCAGGTTTTGAAGGCTTGTGCCGGGACGTTATCGCGAATCAGTTGCAGGCATTGCTGCCAGAGGCTCTCCGGGGTAGCTTCCTGCGGTGCCGGAGCCGGGCGCGTCCGCTGCCGCAGAGACTCCAATCCCGGAAACAGCTCCAATGGGCGTCGTGGTTTGGGCAATTGGCTTCCCCTCCGACTTGTGGGACATCGGGCACTGGGATTCTGGGCAACGAGCGTGGCGCGAAAATGCACAATCGGGCGCAAATGGAAAGCCACCGCTACACCCAAGGGATGTGTCGGCTCCGGCGGACACGGTGTACTTTCTGCGCCGTTGTGCCGTCTGTGGCGTCGGAACAAGTTCGGCTCTTCCATGGCAGTGGAGCTTCCACAGACTCCGATGCCGCCGCAGGAGCTCGAAGAGGGACCCGAGATGAGCTTCTGGGAGCATCTCGGGGAACTGCGCCGCCGGCTGATCTTGGGCTTGGTCGGGATTGCCGTCGGCTGTGTCATCGCTGCTGTTGGTGCGCAGTGGCTGGTCAATACGGTTTTGCTGTATCCGGCGCATCGGGCGGGGCTGCAGTTGCAGAATCTGCGCCCGTTTGGGATGCCGATGCTCTACGTCAAGGTGGTGCTGGTGGCGGGGGTGATTCTGGGGGCTCCCTTTGCGCTGTACCAGCTCTGGCGCTTTGTGGCACCAGGGCTGTATCAGCACGAGCGGCGCTGGGTGCGGCGCATGACGCTCTGGAGCTCGCTGTGCTTCCTGTTGGGCGTCGCCTTTGCCTATGCGGTGCTGCTGCCGGCGATGCTGGGCTTTGCTGCGAGCTTCTCCTCCGAGCAGATCCGCACCGTCGTGGATGTGACCGAGTACTACGGCTTTGTGACAACGAGCGTGCTGCTCATGGGCGCAGTCTTCGAGCTGCCGGTGCTGATGAGCATTGGGGCGTGGGCGGGTATCGTCCGAGCCGAAGTGCTGCGGCGCTACCGTCGGCATGCGGCGGTGCTCATCCTCATTGTGGCAGCGGTGCTCACCCCAACGCCGGACCCGATCAATCAGCTTATCTTTGCCATGCCCTTGTACGTGCTCTACGAGGTGAGCATCTTGGTGGTGCGCTGGATTGAGCGGAGGCGGTCGTGAGCACAGCGACGTTGCAGTCGGTGACCGCACCGGTGCGCCCGAGCTTGGAGGAGTTCGAGCGCTACGTTCGCCGCATCCTGCGCACGCCGGTGCCGCTGCTGAACTTGGTGCTGTGGTACCTGTTCCGCCGTCGGGGGAAGCGCGTCCGTCCGGCATTGACCTTCCTCAGCGCTGCTGCGTGCGGGCAGATCTCGCACCGCACCTTCGTCGGCGCCGCGATGGTGGAGCTGCTCCATACGGCAACCCTGGTGCACGATGACGTAGTGGACCGCGCACGCGAGCGCCGAGGCTTCCCTTCGGTCAATGCGCTCTGGTCGGAGCGGGTTGCAGTGCTGGTGGGCGATTACCTGCTGGCGCGGGGACTGCTCTTGGCAACACAGGAGCGGGAGTGGGAGTTTCTCGATATCACCGCCGGTGCGGTACAGCAGATGAGCTCGGCGGAGCTGCGCCATGTGCAGTTGAACCGGAAGCTGCGGTTGGAGCGGGAGCAGTACCTGGAGGTGATTCGCGGCAAGACGGCGGCGCTCTTTGCCGCCGCGTGCGAGATCGGCGCTGTCAGTGCCGATGCCGAGCCTGCACTGCGCGCGGCACTGCGGCGCTATGGGGAGGATATCGGCATCGCCTACCAGCTTGTGGACGACGTGCTCGACTACACCGGGCGGCAGCAACTGCTGGGCAAGCCGGCATGGCAGGATTTGCGCGAGCACAAGCTGACACTGCCCTTGCTGATTGCACTGGAGCGGATGGGTCCGGCAGAGCGGAGCGAGTTCCTGCGCCGGTTCCGTCGGCAGCACAATGGAGCCGACCTGCGCTGGATGGCACAGCAGGTGCTCCGCTGGGGTGGGGTGGAGGCAACACAGGAGCTTGCCCGGCACTATGGGGAGCGCGCGCAGCACGCCTTGGAGGAGCTGCCGCCCTCGCCCGCACGTTCGGCATTGCAGGAGTTTGCCGAGTTCGTGCTTCAGCGGCTCTGGTGAGCGATGACACGCCGGGAGTTGGTGCAGCAGCTCAATCGCCTGCTTGCTGCCGGAGAGTTCGCGGCGGCGCTGCCCTATGCCGAACAGCTTCGGGAGCGCTTCCCCGAAGACCCACTGGGGATTGTAGCGCTGGTGCGGATCTACGCCGTGGTGCGTCCGGAGGCGCTTCCGGAGCTGCTTTGCGAGGCACTGGAACGCTTCCCGCGCCATGCAACGCTGGTGCAGTACGCCGAGCACGTTGCGCGCGCAGAGCCTTCGGAGGAGCATGCCGAATGCGCCGCGCATCCCGCCGACGTTGCATCCGTGCACACAGCCGATCCGGGCATGGAGCCGCCCACCACAGCAGAGAAGCACACAGCCGAGCCAGATGTGAAGCCGTCCACCGCCGTGGAGAAGCAGGCAGCCGAGCCGGCTGTGGCGACCCCGCTCCTGCGTTTGGTGGAAGCCGCAGGTGGTGAAAGCGTCGTGCGGCTGCGGAGCGCGATTGTGCGCTTGATTCCGGGCTTGGAGTTCGCTCCGCTGCGGCTGTCTTCGCCCGCGCAGAGTTCGCTCAGAATAGCGGAGCCACCGCTGCCACCCTTCCCCAGCGTGGGAATCCCCGAGGAGGCGATGGAATCGGAGGAGCTGAGCCCGCTGGAGCTGCTGGCACAGCGCCTGAAGCAGGCACGCATCCCACCACGCAGCGAGCCAGAGGAGCTCCTCCCCACAGAACCGCCGCCAGAGCCGGAGACGGCACCGACCCCGATGGTGCTCACCGAAACCATGGCGCGCATCTACGAGCAGCAGGGAGCCTATGAGCAAGCTCTGCGCGTCTACGAAGAGCTGTGTCGGCGCGAACCACACCGGCGCGCCGAGTACGAACGCGCCATCGCCCGCTTGCGCGAACGCCTCTCGAATGCGCATCGCTGACCGCTACATCCTGCGGCGACACGCCGGACCCTTCGCCTTCGGCACGGGGGTGGTGATGTTCCTCTTCCTCATGCAGTTCCTGGTGCGCTACGGCGAGCAGCTGTTGGGCAAGGGGCTGCCCATCGGGATTATCCTGCAGCTTGTCGGGCTCAACCTGGCGTGGATGTTCGTGCTCGCAGTGCCGATGGGTGCGCTTTTTGCCAGCGTGTACGTCTTCGGAATGCTGGCAGCCGACCACGAAGCCACCGCGCTGAAGTCCGCCGGGGTCAGCGCCGCGCAGATGATGCGCTCGGTGCTGCTTACCGCGCTTGGGCTGACGGGCATGCTCGTGTGGTTCAACGATCGGGTCCTGCCCGAGGCGAACCATCAGGCAAAGGTGCTCCTTGCCGATGTGCAGCGGAAGCGCCCAACGCTGGTGCTCGAGCCCGGGCGCTTTATGCAACTGGAGGGCTACACCGTGCTGGCGCGCGCCAAATACGGCGGAATGCTGCTCGGAGTGACGCTCTACGACGTTGCGCGTTCGGACCGCATCGCCGTCGTCTACGCCGATACTGCATGGCTGCGCTTGAGCACGGGGATGAGCCGTTTTCTGCTGGAGCTGCGCTCCGGAGAGCTGCACGAGCAGGAGCGCACGAACTGGTACCGCTACCGCCGCGTGCGCTTTGAGCGCATGTGGGTGCAGATCCCCGCCCGCGATTACGCCTTCGTGCGCTCGGATGCACGGCTCTTTGCCCGGGGCGAACGCGAGATGAGCATTGCACAGATGCGCGAAATCGTCGAGCACGCCCGTGCACGCCAACGCGAGCTCCTGCAGCAGATGGAGGAGCTGCTGCGGACCCATCTGGAGCATGCCACCGGTGGGATTGGTTCCGGAGGTGTTGCCCAGTGGATAGCACCTGTGCGATTCCGCCTGGAGAGCCTCTCTGCCGAATACGCTGAAGCCGAACGGCAGGCGCGGCAGTACCTGGTCGAGATTCACAAGAAGTACGCCATCGCCGCTGCCTGCGTGCTCTTTGTGTTGGCGGGAGCTCCGCTGGGATTGCTCACGCGTGGAGGCAACTTCGGCACCAGCGCGCTGGTCAGCCTGGGCTTCTACGTCTTCTACTGGGCGGCGCTCATCGGTGGGGAGAAGTTAGCCGACCGGGGCTACATCTCCCCGGCGGTGGGGATGTGGTGGGGCAATGCCGTCGTTGCCCTGCTGGCGCTGAACGTGTTTGTGCGCGTGCAGCGAGAAGCGTGGTCATGGAGCCGATTTCGCCGGTAGAGTGCCCCTACTGCGGAGCGGAGCTGGAGACGCTTGAGCTCCCCTGCCATCTCTGTGGGCAGCGTGTGGAGCTGGAGCAGTGGCGGGAGGTCTGGAGCACAGCGACGGAATGGGAAGCCGAGCTCGCCTGCGGCTGGCTGCGTGCGCATGGGATTCCGGCGCTGGTGCTCTCCCAGCGCGATTCCACGCGCATGTTCACCGTTGGGGCGCTGGCACTGGTGCGCCTCCTTGTGCCGGAGCCGTACGCGCAGCGGGCACGCCAACTGCTTCGGGAGCGCAGCTAAGCGCGCGTTTGCAGCAAAGGCGCTAATTTGCCGCCGGTGGTTCTTCGCGGTACGGGGGAATGCTGCGCCAAGCCGTGATCATGGCAGGGGGATTTGGTACCCGGCTTCGTCCGCTCACGCTGCGTCGCCCGAAGCCGATGGTGCCCGTGGTGGGGATGCCCATTATGGAGCGGGTCGTGCGGCATGTTCGCCGTTACGGCATCCGGCGTCTGGTGTGCTTGCTGTACCATCAGGGCGAGCACATTCGCAACTACTTCGGCACCGGAGCGGCGTGGGATGTGGAGATCGAGTACGTCCAGGCGGAAGCCGATTACGGCACCGCCGGAAGCGTGCGCAACGCCGCTGAGCTGCTGGCGCCGGAGCCCTTCCTGGTCATCAGCGCCGATGTCTTGACGACGCTCGACCTGGCGGCTGCCTTCCAGTGGCATTGCACGCACCGGGCAATGGCGACCCTGCTGCTCATGCGGGTGCCGCATCCGCTCCCCTACGGCATTGTCTTCACCGACGCCGATGGGCGCATCGTGCGCTTTCTGGAGAAGCCCTCCTGGAGCGAACTCTTCTCCGACACGGTCAACACCGGCATCTACGTGCTGGAGCCGCAGGTGCTGGAGCTCATCCCCTACCGGCAGGAGTACGACTTCGGCAAGGACCTCTTTCCGGAGATGCTGCACCGCGGGCTGCCGCTCTACGGCTACGTCGGGCAGGGCTACTGGCGCGATATCGGGAACTTGGGCGAATATTTTGCCGCACACCGCGATTTCTTCGCCGGCAGGCTGCAGCTGGAGCTGGAGGGGCAGCCAAGGGGTGAGGGAGTGGTCTGCGGCGAGGGCGTCGAGATCGCGCCAACGGCGCGGCTGAGCGGTCGGGTCGTGCTCGGAGCGCATGTGCGGGTGGGTCCGGGGGCGGAGCTTTCCAATTGCGTGCTGGGGCGGGGGTGTGTCATTGCACCGGGGGCGCGCGTGCTGGAGAGTATCCTGTGGGAGGAGGTGGTCGTGGGTGCTGGGGCGGAGATTCGCAGCGCCGTCGTTGCTGCCGGAAGCCGAATCGAGGAGGATGCAACGGTGGAGGAGCAGGTCGTCATCGGCGAGCAGTGCATCGTTGGGCGCGGAGCCACGCTGAGCGCTGGGGTGAAGCTCTGGGCGGGCAAGTCGGTGGAAGCTGGAGCAGTGCTTACGCAGAGCCTGGTGCAGGAGGAGCGGTGGCTGCGTGGGGTCTTTCTCAACGCCAAGGTCAGCGGAATCCCCAACGTGGACATCACGCCGGAGTTCGCCGCACGGCTGGGCACAGCCCTGGGCAGTGCAATCGCAATGGGGGCGATGGTGGCGGTGAGCCGCGATCCCAGCTCGGTTGCCCGAATGGTGCTGCGAGCGCTCGGGGCGGGATTGCTCTCCACCGGAGTCCATGTGGCGGACCTGCAGGTGGCTTCTGTACCGCAGATGCGCCAGGAGCTGCGCAGCGGACGCTACGCCGCCGGCGTGCACGTCCGGCGCTCCCCACGCAATCCCGAATACGCCGAGCTGGTGGTCTTCGATGCCGATGGGCGCGATATCCCGCTGCAGATGGCAAAGCGCATCGAGCGCATCCTCTACGGCGAGGAGTTCCGCCGCGTGGCAGCGCACCAGGTTGGACGGCTCAGCTTTGCTGAGCGGTCGGCAGAGAGCTACATCGAGCGGGTGCTGGCGG
>Ga0209670_101337_pt1 | contig 11231 bp, 18 predicted proteins | sample PerSpoBPS_BMetaG_FD_184741 | JGI IMG/M metagenome (GOLD analysis project Ga0209670, IMG submission 184741) | Thermal spring microbial communities from Yellowstone National Park, Wyoming, USA - Perpetual Spouter B (PS_B) MetaG (SPAdes) (version 3) | ecosystem: Environmental > Aquatic > Thermal...
CAGCGACAAAGTTGTAAGCGAAGAGGAAATAACGAGGGCCTTAAAGACAGATACTTCCGACTAATCTACCTTTACCATTCATTTTTTATCTTTCAATTAAAGTAAAAATCTAGAGAAAACGATTCAATATCTTTCATATCTAGATAATTAAGAAGTAAACAATAGAACAACTGATTTATCTAAAGTAAATCCTTAATAAATTGATTAATGGTATACAATAAGGTTAAGCTCTTATTTGCACCTGAATTAGAAATTGAATTCACTGATAGAGAAAGAGCTTTGAAACAAGTGGAAGAGTTTGCTGAGAAAGGCACCAGATATCCAGTCGTTATTTTTGGTCCTGAAGGTTGTGGTAAGACTGCATGGCTTAAGCAGGCAACCGAGGTTTTGAGAAAAGCTTGCTACGATACAATCTATATTGACCCACTCCGCAAAGCATTTATTGCATATAGTGATGCCAAGGATATTATAAAGAAATTGGAGGATGCTTCAGCTGAAGTTATCGGTGTAGCTGAAGTTAAACTTGCTACAATGGCAATAGATACTGTTAAGGAGCTTATTAGTGTATGGAAGAAGGAAAAAGTAGCTGTTCTTGTTGATGAGGTTTTTCAGGCTATAGGATTAGATAAAGCAGAGATATACGTTAAAAGTCTACTAAACTTGATCGAATATCCGCCAAGAAGTTATGAGAGGGTGGTTATAATAGTAGCGACTAATGAGGGCGTAACTAGAAGGAAGATTGGAAGACATAGATGGGCTTCGCTGAGACTAATGTGGAATATGTCTAGAAAGGGATTTGAGGAATTATATGAGAAGATACCAAGTCCTAAGCCAGAATTTGAAGATATTTGGAAATTGACTGGTGGAAATCCTGATGCTCTCTCTAAACTCTACCAAGCTGAATGGAATGTTAATAGAGTTATCGCTGAGCTTATAAATAGTAAGGAGATCACATCTAGCTTTATTGAGAAGTGGAAGGATTGGCTTGAAGAGACAGTTAAGGATCCTGATATACTATGGAGAGCTAATGTTCCAGATGAACTTGTGAGAGAGTTAATCGCTAAGAACCTTATAGTATATAATATGTATGATAGAGAACCATGGTTATGGATAGATGAGCCTCCATTGGAGAAGGATCTTGATCTTGGAATAGGAAAACACGTAGCATGGCAAACACCGTTACATAGAGAAGCAGTTAAGAGAGCAATAACGCAAAGGTGATGCTTTCAGGAAAGGTGATAGACAAAATCTTAAATACGTATTACTTTATAGATTATTTACGAGCTGAAGTATGGTTAGGAAGAAAAAGATAAGCATAGTTATTGATAGAGAACTCTGGGAGAGGTTTAAGACTAAAGTTGAAAATGAGAAGGGCTTAGAGGAGCTTAGTAAGGCTGTTGAAGAAGTCATAGAGGAGAAGATTTGCGAAGATTTGATAATAGAAGCTCTTGAAGAGTTTTTAAGTTCTGAGAAACCTCCTTTAGTGATAACTCCAGTCAAGCCTGAGATTCAAACAGATGCTGGAAAGACTGTAAGAGAGCTTCGAGACTCGAGTTTTAAGGATGCTGGTTAGAGAGAAGTTAAATTATTAAATTTTTTACGCATCTCGGTAATACATTTTTCAAAAATGTTCAATATATCTCGTGCTATTTCATCTATATCTTTATCTTCCTTAAAATAAAGGTACTTGGAGAATAAATTATTTAATTTCATTTTTTCAACATTCGATCTGTAAAATTTCGTGGGAGATTTTATAGTAACTAATTGTCCTCTTCATGCAAAACAGCCTACTTCTCCTAGAAGACGATTTTGGACTATACTCAAATTTTCTATAGAAATAGAATAAGTCCTATCATCCACTATTGGTATAAGTAATTCAGTTTCGCCTATTTTTTTCTCACCTATTTTTTCACCACTTGTAGTAATAACGATTCTATTAGTATCAAAAGGATAAATTTCGTACTCTACTGATGTGAATTTCTTTCTTAATTCATCTTCAACTTTATGTAAAGCTTCATCTAGAACATGTGTTAAATAATCCAGCTTTTCACTCTCTAAAATGTTTACCTCCAACATATTTTATATTGATAAATAAATATTTAAGTATTCACTCTCTAAAATGTTCATTAAAATGAAAGTAATATCCTTTAAGGGAATGGAAAATATATTAAGTATGGCTTAAGCAATAAATTAGGCGTAATTGAAAATGGACGTGAAATCTTTACTTGAAATAGATCTTGAGAAACTGTTATCAAATATTGAAGAAAAGTTTAGTATAAAACTACTGAGGAGAGTTATAGAGGTTTACTTCGATGTGAAGCATGATATGCTATTCATAAGATTTAAGAAAACCAGTAAAACTGAGGTAGAAGAACCGCTACAGACAAAAGCTATTGTAACTCTCTTCTCTGAGGAAGAAAGCAATGAAATTACTGCACTTGAAATAATTGGAATAAGCGAACTGTTGAAGGAGTTAAGTTAATAAAGAAGAAAGATCTATACATAAAATAATCTTTCCCACGGTCGGAAGGATGCCGGAGGTTTAAATTTATGAAAAGAGAGGAAATAAATATTTTAATAAGGAGAGCTAAAAGCTTCGAAGACTACGCCAAATTCGCTTTATCGAGGGAAGAATACGATTTAGCTATGTTTCATTTAGATCAAGCTTTTCAATTAAATATCAAAGCTAAACTACTGTAGTTAAAAGGAAGCTATCCTAGAACTCATTTTCTAAGAGTTTTATTAGAAGAACTTTCTAACATATTTAAGAAAGATGAAATAAAAAAGATAATAGAAGAGAATAAAATGACGATCAGAAATTTAGAAAGGGCTTACATTACTGCTAGATACTTGCCTGCCCATACGAATATGCATCAAATTCAACGATTTCTCTAAGCTTGCACTGTTGCTAGATACTTGCCTGACTTCTTCTTTAAAGAAGAGGTAGAAGAAACTCAAAATTATTAGAAAAAATAAAAGAAATATTATGGAAATAAAAAAATTAAGCTTGGAAGAAAAATATAGAATTTTTGAGAATTATAAGGAATATATTATCGATATTAAAAAATTTTTAGAGAATAAAATAAGTAATTTTAAAATTTTTGTTTTTGGTTCTGTTGTTAGAAAGGATTATGTTTTAGGATTAAGCGATATTGATATAGCAGTAGTTTCAAATGAATTTAATGATAGAAATAAAAGGAAAACAATAGATGCATTACTTTTTGAAAAATATTTTTCGTATCCATATGAATTTCATTTATTAACTGAAGAACAATGGGAATTTTACAAAAGATTTATAGATAAATTTGAAGAAATATAGGATCATTAAGAATATCTTTGTGACATTACCTATATTTTTAGTATCGTTCGCTTTTAGTTTTATATAATTTATTTTGAATTAATCATTGTGAACTTCGAAATTTTACCCGAGAAGCTTTTAAAGGAAGCTGATGAGCTATTAAAGAAAGGAGATCTTGTTCAAGCTTCAGAAAAATACTATAAAGCTGCTGAAGAAGCGATAAAAATGCTCGTAAATTCATTAAACGTAGAGGAAGCTAAACTATTGAAAGAAAAAGGAGACTTAAATCTGAAAGAGTTAGAAAATGCAGTATATCATGTATATAAAAAAATCCAAGATGAAAAAATATTAAATTATTGGGCTTCAGCTATTGCAATCATAACAATTAACTTAGATAAGGAAATTGTGGGTGATTTAAGTAATGATATAAAAGAGTTGGTAAAAATTACAAATTTCTTATTAGTGAACAAAAAGGTTAAATAATATGAATACCAACATAAAGAATCAAATAAACATTGTTAATGCTGAGTGGCCAGAAATATATGCTATTCACATCAATCTTAAAACAAGTAAAGTATTGAGCAAAAACAATTTAGCTTGGATAAAAGAGATCTCAAAAGCAACAGGTTGGGAGGAAAAAGAAGTTATGGAAGAAATTAAAAATTTAGACGTTGCGCCCGCGCAAAGGACTAAACATTACAAAGCTTTATTTGATAAGTACTTAAGAAAAGCAATAAGCGAATTCGATAAGGGAAATTATGAAGAAGCATCTGAAAAAATTTGGGGTAGCTTTACTGCTTTAGTAAAATATCACGCTGCAAAAAACGAGATCCCTATATTTCACTAGGATCACAGAAAAATTAGAAGCTACATAAACAACAACTTGTCTGGTGATTTGCGCAATTTATTTAAAGATTTATATGATAACGCATATCAACTTCACATATTGTTTTATGAAGGAATCAAAGACGAAGACCTTGCTTCTTTCAAAGAATATTGGAACAAGACGCGTGAACTATTAACTAAAATTTTGTCTTTAATCTAAAGTTTAATAATTTTTAAACCTGCTCACGAATATGTTAAAATCAATATAGCCTGCAATAAGCTTAGTTATCTTAGAGACACAAAGAATTATTATCAATTAAACAATAGTATAATCATGCTAAGAAAATATCCTAAAAACCTAAATATTACGCATACTTATACTTTATATGCCAAAAGTTACGACTAATTTTCAAATAACTATACCCAAAGAAGTTAGAGAGAAGATTGACTTAAAGCCTGGTGAAGAGTTTGAAGTTATTGTTTTGAACAATAATGAAATTCTTTTAAGAAGGAAATTTAAAAGAATTAGAAATCCGCTAAAAGTACTCATAGGAAAGAAAGAATGGAAAGAAGAAATTTCTCCAGAAAAATTAGATGAGTTAAGCGAGGAATGAGTTATTTATATACAGAAAGTCTTAAAATATCAAAAGAATAGAGCAATATTTTTCATGATGACCCCTTCTAATTATTTGTTTTTAAGATGAAACTAGATATAATAATCAGTAGTAATTTATATTGATTAGATGGGCCATATATACGTTAAAGTTAAAATAGCCGATGAGACATTAAACAAGATTTTAGAAACTCAAGGAATCGTTGATACTGGAGCAACTCTTACAGTTATACCTAGAAAGATCGCTTCTGAACTTGGATTGAAAACAACAGGAAGTAATATCGTAGAAACTGGAGTTGGAAAAATTAAGCTTGATCGTTCAAGAGCTTGGTTAGAACTTGAAGGAAAAAATGAGATGATCCCTGTATTGATTTCTGATACCATCGACAAAGTTCTAATTGGCGTAACAACACTTGAAATTCTTGGCTTACAAGTAGATCCGATTGAAGGAAAGCTGAAAGAGTGGACTTTGCTTATGTATTAATTATATGTTTAACATTATAATATTATAATAAAATATGGGACACATAGAAGTAGAAGTCGTACTAAGCGATATTCAACAAACTAAATCCATTAAAATCAATGCTCTTGTAGATACTAGAGCTACACTAAGCGTAATTCCTGAAGAAATTTCAAAAGAATTACATCTTTCTAAGACTGGTGAAAAAGCAAAAGTTCTAACAGCTAAAGGAATAGAAGAATTGGAACTTGCACATGCAACGATTGAAATTATGGGTAAAAAGAGAATAATGCCTGTTTTGGTCAGTAAACAAATTGATAAAGTTTTAATTGGTGTAACAACTCTTGAAGCCATGAACTTAAAAGTAAATCCTAAAACACAACAACTTGAAGAGTTTACAGCCTTTCTTTATTAAAAAGCCTTTCAGCTCTTCACATTTATGTATATACTTCATAAGTTTGTAAATTGTTAAAACTATTGATGTCTAATTATATTATTAAAATAAATTTAAAATCTTTTTAAAAATAATCTCTACATTACTAAAAAATTAAATAAATTAGATAAGCTTTCTCTTAACATATAAGTTTTTATATGTGGGAAATTAAATGGGATTTATGGAAAAGCATTATTTAGTTAATGTAGACAAAAAAGGCAGAATTGTTATACCTAAAGAAATAAGGGATAAAATGAATATCCGTGATAAAGTTAAAATTATAGTTAAGAACAATGTTATAGAAATAAGACCGGTCTTAAAAAATCTTAGTTATAAAGGAATTTTCAAAGTAAATTGGAACATATCAAAAGATGTGGACGAAATTTTAGAAGAAGCTTTGAAAGAGCGAAGCAGGACATGGTTAAAAGATATTTTGACGTAAATGTATTCGTATACTACTTGACTGGTCATCCTGAGTTTGCAGATAGAGCTGAGTACTGGTTTATCAATACCGAAGAAATCTATACTTCAGAAATTACTTTTTATCAGCTTATTGTAATAATATCGTATTTATTAAAAGAGAATCCTATAGAAGTGATGAAAAAGGTTGCCGAAGCATTAGAAAATTTAAATGTTATATTCATACATATGGAGCCTTCTGAACTTATTGAAATTTATAATGTATCAAAGAAGTTCGATCTAGACTTTGAAGATTCTATTCATTTTTATTGTGCACTAAGGAACAACTGTGAAATAATAAGTAACGATGCGGATATGAAAAAGTTAGGCGCTAAATTTTAATGAAAATTAAAATCATTACTTTGTATCGGTAATAAAAATTTAAAAATCTTAAACCAAATTTAATAAAATTAATCCCTAATATTACATCGTATAAGTGTTTAAAGATCTTACTGTTAAACAAAAATATTGGCAATTACCATACCAAAAACTGAAGCTCCTTTACATCCTTCAATTCAGGATATTTATTCAAATCAGGTTCTTTCAGCAATTCTTCTGGAACTTCAGGAGGCAAAAAGAACTCCTCTCTAAATCTTTTAGCAGAATCAGGATCACGAAAATATACAACATCGTTTCCTATATATACTTTACCATTTCCTAGAAATTCACGAACTCTTACTAAATACTTTCTAAGCGATTCCCATTTAATCCTAGTATCTTTATCTACTTTACTCAAAGGATCTCCTTCTAATGAAGCCATAAAAAGTTCATACATCCCATCAAATACCCTAGGAGTAAAGTTCCAAGTTGCATAAACTTTTCCTTTCCATTCAAATAATTCCCATACAGGAGTTATATCTTTTCCTCCCTTGTATTCAAAAACATGAACTCCAAAAGCTTTATTCAGCTCCTCTTGACTTACCTTTTTTACATTTTCAATTATCACTATCAACTGTACTCCCATTTTTATAATATTAAGATAAATTCTCTTTAATTAATTTATGACTATACCATGGCCCGTGCCTGCGGGTCATCTTATTAAAATCAAAAACTTCTTATTTAAAAAGCATAAAAATAAAACACTTTATCTTTTAAACTAGTACATAACTTTAAAACATATTTTTTATTGTACTTTGAATAAATAACGTTTTAAATAATATAATGTAATTTTTCATATCTTATGTTAAAAATCACAATCACAACTCCTGTTTATCCATATCCTAAAAGAGGAGTCTATACAGGAATAGAAAGACATATCGAGAATATTTCAAAATATTTAGCTCTTAATAATTGTAAAGTAAGGGTTATAACTACATTTTGGAATGGAGGAAATAGCTATGACACAAAAAACGGTATTGAAATATTCAGAGTAAAGGATGCAACTTTATATCTTAGAAGAGCTGCAGGATTGGCTGAGCTAAATTATCTTAGCTTTTCATTGACTTCAATATTGAAAAGTTTAGAACTAGATAGCGATGTTTTATTATTAAATAACCAATCACCTTTTTCCTTCTTATCTAATGCGAAGCTTAAAGTCGGCTTAGCGCATCATATAGATTACATTAAAACCTTTAAAGATCTATTCGTAATACCTTTTGCTGATCTTTATTCTAAAATGACAAAGATAGATTATATCATTGCTCCAAGTTATTTTACGAAAAAGCAAATAATTGAAACTTTCAAAATACCTAGCGAGAAAATAGAAGTTATACATGAGGGGGTCGATACAAGTAAATTCAATCCTAATAACAAGCCTATATTTAGAGATAAATTCAAATCACAATATGTAATTCTCTTCGTAGGTGCTTTGGTTAAAACAAAAAATGTAGATAAACTAATAAGGGTATTCAATTATGTTCAAAAAAGAATAGATACTTCATTAGTAATTGTTGGTGAAGGACCAGAGAAAAGCAATTTGATGAAAATTGTTAAAGAATTAAATTTAACAAATAAAGTCTTCTTTGAAGGGTTTGTGAAGGATGAAGATTTACCATATTATTACTCTTCATGCGATATCTTTGCTTCATGTTCAATAATCGAAGGTTTTGGATTAATATTTTTAGAAGCGATGGCCAGCGGCAAACCAGTCGTAGCTTTTAACATTGCAAGCATACCCGAGGTGGTTGGAAATGGAGGAATTATAGTAAAAAATTTTGATCTTAAGGAAATGGCTGAAAAGATAATAGAAATTTTATCAAAAAAGAAGTTTATGAAGAATATTCGAGAAAAGCTAGAGAAATTGCTATTAATCACGATTGGAATATTATAGCGAGAAAATATCTAAATTTTTTCGAAAAAAGTTTGAAAGTTATAAAATCTAGCTAAAATAAAATTTTAAAGAGAATGATAAACAAATTTATGAGAGTTTGGAATGTAATGTTTTTTATAAAACATTTTCGATTTCTTCTATCTTATAGCTGGTTATTCCTTTAAATGTTTTTTAATTAAAATATATAATATTGACAAGATGGAAAGCGAAATAAGAAAAGAATTAATAAGACTATTGAAAGAAGATGAAAATTTTCGCTATGCGATATTAGGTTTATTAGAGATAAGAGGTTTAATGGGAGTATTAAGAAAGTCTAGAAAAAATTTCAACCATTTTATAAGGCTAGGTGAACGAAGATGAGGGAAAATGCTAAGTTATTGGCGAAAAACTTTAAACAGCAAGAAGAGAATGAGAAAAGATGGAAAGAGAGTACAAATAAAACGTTTGAATTGCTTATTAATATTATTACAGACATTCGTGATATGTTAGGGGGTTGTTTCGAATATTATTCAGCCAGAGTAGTCAAATCATTAATGAAAGAAAGAGGAATAGAGTGCGATATTAGGGTAAATGTTACATTGCCTGTAGATGGTTATAAAGAAGTAGATATATTCTTTTCTGATCCTTTAATTGTCGGCAAAGTAGCTATAAGATTGCGCAGTATCGAAGAAGCTATAAATCACTTGGAAAAGTTAAGTAGCGCAGTAAAAGCCGCTGAAAAATTTACGAATAAGAAAGTATATTTGAAAGTCTTATCTGTAGAGTTCACCAATGAGGAGGTTGCAAACTATTTGAAGAAAAAGTGCAAAGAAGAAGGAATTTATTTAATATTAGGTAGAGAATATTAAATCGGATAATCCATTTTTACTAATAAGCTTTTTCATCACCATTTAATTTTATTATTGAATGTTTAGCAATGTCCTTAACATTTCATGGTAAGACTAAAAAAGAAATAGCTTTGCTTTTAAAAGAAAATTTTAAGTATCTATTTAAATATAATAAGGTAGGTGAGAAAACTGGACACGTATTAAAATGCATAAACTGTGGAAGAGAATATCCTATAAGTATATGGTTATTTAAGTGCTCAAGTTGCAATAGTTTACTAGAGATTAAGCTAAATTTAAAGGAAGCAAAAGTAAACTTTCAAAGAGATATGGACGGTATTTGGAGATTCCAAGATTTGTTACCTAAAGTATCAGAGATTGTATCATTAAATGAAGGAAATACTCCTTTAATAAAATCCAAGGAATTTGAAAATCTTTATTTTAAATTTGAAGGTTTAAATCCAACAGGAAGCTTCAAAGACCGTGGAATGAGTGTTGTAGTAAGCTTAGCTAAGAGTAACGGAATAAAAAAATTAATAGTTGCATCAACAGGAAATACCGCTGCATCAGCAGCAGCATATGCAGCTAGAGCAAAAATGGAATGCATCGTTATCATACCAAAGGGTAAGGTTGCAAAAGGAAAGTTATTTCAAACAATCCTACACGGAGCAAATATTATGGAAATCGAAGGAAATTTCGACGAAGCAATAAAATACGTAATTAATAAAATTGAAAAAGAAAAAGAGTATTATCCAATAAATTCATTCAATCCATGGAGAATAGAAGGTCAAAAGACTTTAAGTTTTGAACTTTACGAAAAACTTGGTAACATAGATAATGTTATTGTCCCTGTTGGAAACGGAGGAAATATTTCAGCAATATGGAAGGGCTTTAAAGAATTATACGAGCTTAAAATTATTAACAATTTACCCAAAATGATAGGAGTTCAAGCCGAAGGAGCCTCTCCTATAGCAGAAACATGGGAAAAAAGTCTCGAAAAACCCATCTTCTTTGAAAAACCTGAAACTATAGCTACAGCAATTAGAATAGGAAAACCTGTTAACTGGCAAAAAGCTTTAAAAGCTGTTAGAGAATCAGGAGGAATCTTTATTAAAGTCAAAGATGAGGAGATAATAGAAGCTCAGAAAAGACTTGCAAGAAATGAAGGAATAGGTGCCGAGCCTGCTAGTGCAGCAGCATACGCTGCTTATTTAAAGCTTAAGGAAGAAGACATGATAAATAAATATCAGAAGACAGTAGTTGTGCTTACTGGTCATGCTTTAAAAGATCCTGGCTAAATAAGATTCTTACCATTCCTTATAAAATTAACAGTATAAAATGCCCACGAAAAATAAATATTATGTGAATATTTCTATATTAACTATGCCAGACATAATAAGCATAAGAATAAAAAGAACTAAAGAAAAAAGGGAATGGGGATAATGTTAGAGAAGTTATGGAAAAAGCTTTAGAAAATGATAAGGGATAAAGAAAAAGAAGAACTTGAGGAGATAGCGATGAAAATAAAAGAATTAATGAAAGATGTAAGCGAAGATGATTGGGTAAGAGCAGTTAGGGAAAGTAGAGATGAAAGATAAAAAAAGTTCTATTTTAATGCATAACTTTTTACTTATTCTTTCATTATTAAATTAAATAAAAATGAAAAACTCATACCTGCTTTATTTTTATAGGGAAAACAATGTTATAAATAAGAAATGAAAAATTTTATAAATAAAAGTATGTAAAAATTACGGCAAATTTATAACTTTATTTAACATATTAGGTATTTAGAAGAATATAAACATGAGTATTGAACTTGAACATCATCTTAAACTAGCCCTAAAATATTTCGAGGAAGGTAAAAATCTTGCTGATAAAGATCCTATTCAAGCTAGCGAAAAACTTTACAAAGCTGCAGAGGAGATAGTTAAGACACTAACAATGTACTTTAACTTAAGTGATGTTCTTGAAAATGTTAAAAAGAGAGGTAGATGGACAGTTACAGAACTTGAGAAAGCAGTTGAAGCTATTAGCGAAAGATTTGGAGAAT
>Ga0209670_101340_pt1 | contig 11217 bp, 14 predicted proteins | sample PerSpoBPS_BMetaG_FD_184741 | JGI IMG/M metagenome (GOLD analysis project Ga0209670, IMG submission 184741) | Thermal spring microbial communities from Yellowstone National Park, Wyoming, USA - Perpetual Spouter B (PS_B) MetaG (SPAdes) (version 3) | ecosystem: Environmental > Aquatic > Thermal...
CGATAAACCTGATACGGGCTTTGGGCTACCGGTTTGTAGTGGATGGCTTTAGGGCCCTAAGCGCCAGGGCGGACCGGGGCTTAATCTTGCTCATCGGCCCACAGCCATGAAAAACTGGAAAGCCCTGGGAGAAGCCCGCACCCCTTGACAAACCGCACGATCGATGCTATATTTAAGGCGAACTGGATTTCCGAAGGGGGTTCTCTCTCCCTTCCCCCACTCACCCTGAAATCGCAGGGGCCTCAATCGAACCAGCGTGGGATTGAAATGGGGGAATGTTAAAGAGTTCCGCGGGTTCTTGACATGGCCTCAATCGAACCAGCGTGGGATTGAAATGTGTTCCAGAAGTTGCTGGAAGGGATAAAGAACACCGCCTCAATCGAACCAGCGTGGGATTGAAATCGAAGTAACCGGAAGGGGCCCATCCGTCAGACACTGCCTCAATCGAACCAGCGTGGGATTGAAATGCGTGGGCTCTCAGGGTGGCTCTGGAGTTCAAGAAGAGCCTCAATCGAACCAGCGTGGGATTGAAATCCTGATGGCGTTGGTAGATTTGAAGTGCACCCTCAGCGCCTCAATCGAACCAGCGTGGGATTGAAATCCGTCACGCCATCGCCTCCCCGTTGCGCGCCTCGTAGGCCTCAATCGAACCAGCGTGGGATTGAAATCCACGATAGCCAGTGGCCCTGAGCGCTTAGGAGCAAGCCTCAATCGAACCAGCGTGGGATTGAAATGGAGGTGCGGCATGACGCTGGCTGAATTTTTCACAGAGCCTCAATCGAACCAGCGTGGGATTGAAATCGAGCTGTGCGAACCCGGATTTGAGTGACGAGGTCGAGCCTCAATCGAACCAGCGTGGGATTGAAATTGCTACGTCAACTGGCTCGAGAACGATATCCAAACGCGCCTCAATCGAACCAGCGTGGGATTGAAATGAAGGCTGTCAACCTCCCCGCCATGGTCGCCCGGCTGCGGGCTCAATCGAACCAGCGTGGGATTGAAATGAAGACCAGCAGGAGGTCCTCCGGCCGGGCCCGCGCGCCTCAATCGAACCAGCGTGGGATTGAAATGCAGATCCTGCGGGCCATCCAGGCCGCCATATCTGCGCCTCAATCGAACCAGCGTGGGATTGAAATGGAGCAGCAGAGAAGAAGGGGAGCTGGCACTTCACGCCTCAATCGAACCAGCGTGGGATTGAAATCAGTATCTCGAAGACCAGCTCGAAGAGGCGCTGCAGCGGCCTCAATCGAACCAGCGTGGGATTGAAATCATACTGCGTCACGCGATTGACATTCTGCACGACATGGGCCTCAATCGAACCAGCGTGGGATTGAAATCATGCGAGACTCCCAAGCCGTGATTGACACGATCTGGCCTCAATCGAACCAGCGTGGGATTGAAATGCACCGCCGGCGGGCTGGCGCCCGGCGGCGGATCCGCGGCCTCAATCGAACCAGCGTGGGATTGAAATAGTGCAGCTTCGGCGAGCCGGAGAGGGCCTTGGCCAGGGGCCTCAATCGAACCAGCGTGGGATTGAAATTGTAGACCACCGTCAGCGGGATGATGAGCATGTGCCCCAGGGCCTCAATCGAACCAGCGTGGGATTGAAATACGACCGGCTGCACCGGCTGGCGGGGAAGGGGCTGGGGCCTCAATCGAACCAGCGTGGGATTGAAATTATTGAAGACCCTCTCGACGATCAGTTTCCTCAACCGTGCCTCAATCGAACCAGCGTGGGATTGAAATCGCTGCCTCTTCCGGGGGGCTTCGCGGACGTTTTCGGGCCTCAATCGAACCAGCGTGGGATTGAAATCCGTCTCCCCCACCGCCTCCACCTCCGGTCAGATCCGGGCCTCAATCGAACCAGCGTGGGATTGAAATCCAGGAGAGCCCCCAGGGCGGCGAAGCCCACCATGGCGGGCCTCAATCGAACCAGCGTGGGATTGAAATTCATCAAACACCAGGAGTTGGCTGAGAGGTGGGGGCTGGCCTCAATCGAACCAGCGTGGGATTGAAACGAGGCCAAGAGTCTCCTCGATCTTCCTTTTGACCTCCGGCCTCAATCGAACCAGCGTGGGATTGAAACCACAGCGCTTACACACCACATACCAAGCCTTGATCCAGCCTCAATCGAACCAGCGTGGGATTGAAACGGATGGACTACTGGTATCCCCAGGCGGAACAGGCAGGGCCTCAATCGAACCAGCGTGGGATTGAAACGAAGGCCTTCCCCGGCTGGGGCGTGATTTGGAAACTGCCTCAATCGAACCAGCGTGGGATTGAAACGCAAGCGCCTCGCTCGTCTTCTCCATCGGCTTTCCCGGCCTCAATCGAACCAGCGTGGGATTGAAACCGCGAACCTGGGCACCCGCAGGGACCGAAACGGACCAGGGCCTCAATCGAACCAGCGTGGGATTGAAACATCGAAGAACGACACATCGACAAACCCGAGGCCCCGGCCTCAATCGAACCAGCGTGGGATTGAAACCCCGGTCCATCAGAAAGTCCAGCTGGGGCAGGGATAGGCCTCAATCGAACCAGCGTGGGATTGAAACGGGGGATCCCCCGCCCCCAGGCCAGCAGGAGCAGCGCCCGCCTCAATCGAACCAGCGTGGGATTGAAACCCACCTTTGACCCCCGCCTGGGGGCGGGGGTCATCGTCGCCTCAATCGAACCAGCGTGGGATTGAAACCCTCGCCGAGCGGCGGGGGGAGACACTGCCCGTCTTGCCTCAATCGAACCAGCGTGGGATTGAAACGAGGGGCAGCGCCTCCGCCCCCTCGGGGAGGAGGACCTGGCCTCAATCGAACCAGCGTGGGATTGAAACGGGAAACCCGGCCGCCCATCGCCCGCCGCCCCGGGCGGGCCTCAATCGAACCAGCGTGGGATTGAAACGCGAGACCAAACCGGCGTGGGGGTGGACGTCGGCTCTGGGCCTCAATCGAACCAGCGTGGGATTGAAACGGTATTCCCGGGCGCCCTGGGCCTCGGCGGCGTTCCACGGCCTCAATCGAACCAGCGTGGGATTGAAACCTATATTCTCCAAGCCAGAACACCCGACTGCCAGGATAGGGCCTCAATCGAACCAGCGTGGGATTGAAACAACGGCTGGGGCGTCTATTCAGAAGCACGGCTGGGGGTGGCCTCAATCGAACCAGCGTGGGATTGAAACGGACTGTCATCAGAGGCACCACCCCAGCCCCCGTCAAGCCTCAATCGAACCAGCGTGGGATTGAAACTCGCCTCTTCCGGGTCCCCGAACTGCCCCGGGAGGGGCCTCAATCGAACCAGCGTGGGATTGAAACCTCTGCGGGGAGGATCTGGCCGCCTCCGGCTGGCAGCGGGCCTCAATCGAACCAGCGTGGGATTGAAACCCAGGAACGGCTGAGCGACCTCCTGATCCTCATGCGGCGGCCTCAATCGAACCAGCGTGGGATTGAAACTTGTGGCTCTTTAGCGCATACAGTTCTACGCATGGGGGGCCTCAATCGAACCAGCGTGGGATTGAAACCGGATTGCGGGGCGGCATACTATGCACGTTATGGGTGGCCTCAATCGAACCAGCGTGGGATTGAAACGAGAAGCTCAAGCAATACACCACCCATGGTTCACCTCGGCCTCAATCGAACCAGCGTGGGATTGAAACGCTGCTTCTCCGAGAGCTGCTGCAAGTCATACAGGTGGCCTCAATCGAACCAGCGTGGGATTGAAACGACCATCCCCCATCATCCCCTCCAGCCTCCTTCGACCCTGGCCTCAATCGAACCAGCGTGGGATTGAAACCTTCGCTTCTGCGCCAGCCTCACCGGTTACAGCGGACGCCTCAATCGAACCAGCGTGGGATTGAAACAACGCCGGTGGAGGCCCACTTTTCCTTCAGCATCCCCAGGCCTCAATCGAACCAGCGTGGGATTGAAACGATGTCGCAAGTACTTGAAATAGCGAATCAGCTCGCTCGCCTCAATCGAACCAGCGTGGGATTGAAACCCCTCTCTCATTTGAGATACTTTCGGGCAACTGAGAGCGGCCTCAATCGAACCAGCGTGGGATTGAAACTGTGGTTGGCGGTCCGGCTGGCAGAGCGCTACCGGTATGGCCTCAATCGAACCAGCGTGGGATTGAAACGTCGGCGCGTCCTCCGCTGGCGCTCCGGACGACGCCGGCCTCAATCGAACCAGCGTGGGATTGAAACCATTATACCCGCCCTCGAGCCAGCCCGCCATCCAGGCCAGGGCCTCAATCGAACCAGCGTGGGATTGAAACTCGGCAGCGTCTATGTCCAGTCCGTCCGCGCCCTGCAGGGGCCTCAATCGAACCAGCGTGGGATTGAAACACTGGAAATATCATCTGCATCGCTTCGTCGTCGGCTTGCCTCAATCGAACCAGCGTGGGATTGAAACCCAGCTCGATGCCAAAATTCTCGCACAGCTGCTCCACTGGCCTCAATCGAACCAGCGTGGGATTGAAACCGATAGAGGATCCCCTGGACAGTGGTGAAGGCCGTCTGGCCTCAATCGAACCAGCGTGGGATTGAAACACTTCACCTCCTCCCCTGGTGGGAGAGCGCATCCCGCGCCTCAATCGAACCAGCGTGGGATTGAAACGGTGGAGATCGAGGGTCTGCGCTTGGATGCAGGCAAAGCCTCAATCGAACCAGCGTGGGATTGAAACAACACCCAGCTCGCAGGGCAGCAGCTGGTGAACGGACGGCCTCAATCGAACCAGCGTGGGATTGAAACCGGGTTCCTCCGGACGCGCCTCCTCCTGCAAGCCCGCCTCAATCGAACCAGCGTGGGATTGAAACTCGTCCAGAGGGGGTTTCTAGGCGTGCTATTATGATTGCCTCAATCGAACCAGCGTGGGATTGAAACGCCTCTGGGAGAAGGGTGGGGGAGCGACCAATACCGGGCCTCAATCGAACCAGCGTGGGATTGAAACTCAATGTAGTCAGAGGACCCCTCCCCAGGGCCGCATGCCTCAATCGAACCAGCGTGGGATTGAAACCGGTTACGCTAACACCCACCCCTACCCCCACTCCCACTGCCTCAATCGAACCAGCGTGGGATTGAAACTTAAAGGAGGGGGGCGATGACCTATCGGGAGACCATCCGCCTCAATCGAACCAGCGTGGGATTGAAACTTTGGAACGAGGTTCCGCCTGGCGGGGCGGGAGTGGGGCCTCAATCGAACCAGCGTGGGATTGAAACAGGCGGGCGACTTGATCAGCAAGCCGCGGCTACGGGCCTCAATCGAACCAGCGTGGGATTGAAACGGGCGGCTTGAAGCGCCGATCCGGGGCCAGGATCTCGGGCCTCAATCGAACCAGCGTGGGATTGAAACCATCGGGCGGACGCCCAAAGGCACCATCCGCTACGAGAGCCTCAATCGAACCAGCGTGGGATTGAAACGATGTCGGTTGCGGCGGTTCATTCTTTACGTGGGAGGTGCCTCAATCGAACCAGCGTGGGATTGAAACCGTGGTTCTCGCGGTTCAGAAGGGCGAAAGGATTCCAAGCCTCAATCGAACCAGCGTGGGATTGAAACATCTACATCAAACGCCGTGGTCATCTGGCCTGCGGGCCTCAATCGAACCAGCGTGGGATTGAAACCCGCACCGGAGCCCGTGACCGGGCAGCTATAGTTCTCAGCCTCAATCGAACCAGCGTGGGATTGAAACCGTGGTTCTCGCGGTTCAGAAGGGCGAAAGGATTCCAAGCCTCAATCGAACCAGCGTGGGATTGAAACGAACTCGCTCCTGTCCAGGGAGGTCGAGGTCCACGTTGCCTCAATCGAACCAGCGTGGGATTGAAACGGGAGTCCCCGGTCCGTGGACAGGGGGCCGCCCCGAGGGCCTCAATCGAACCAGCGTGGGATTGAAACAGACCCCCACGGGCGGCTCGTGCCGCTACGGGACATGCGCCTCAATCGAACCAGCGTGGGATTGAAACGTATTCCACCTGTCCTGCGTAGGCCAGCCGGCGCACCGCCTCAATCGAACCAGCGTGGGATTGAAACGAGGAGGCCAGCATCTGGGCAAGCGTGTAGGGCTCCCGGCCTCAATCGAACCAGCGTGGGATTGAAACCCCGATCCGGGTCCCACCGCGGGCCCGGATCCTCCGCGCCTCAATCGAACCAGCGTGGGATTGAAACGGGCGAAGACGGTCTGGTCGCTGTAGCGGGCCACCGGCCTCAATCGAACCAGCGTGGGATTGAAACGGTCGATCAGATTCCCCGATGGGGGCGGCAGGTTGTAGGCCTCAATCGAACCAGCGTGGGATTGAAACATCCAGTCCAGGATGGGCTGCAAGATCCCCCACAGCCGCCTCAATCGAACCAGCGTGGGATTGAAAGACACAACCGGATCTGGGTGGGGAGCGGGGCGGTTTCGGCCTCAATCGAACCAGCGTGGGATTGAAAGTCTTGCGCCATTTATCTGGTCCAACCCAGAACCGAGCCTCAATCGAACCAGCGTGGGATTGAAAGTTGAGGGTCGTATGGCGGCGCTTCGGTGGGCGGTGGGGCCTCAATCGAACCAGCGTGGGATTGAAAGCGGGCGAGCGCTGGGAGGATTGGGCGTATCGGCCCTGGCCTCAATCGAACCAGCGTGGGATTGAAAGCCTGCACTCCGTTTTGCGCGGTCCTATCGCCCGCAGCCTCAATCGAACCAGCGTGGGATTGAAAGGCGCGTGTGCATCGGGTTCTTCGGAGAGATCGAGTTGCCTCAATCGAACCAGCGTGGGATTGAAAGGCAGCAGGAGACCGTCCTCCGTCTCGAAGCCCATGGGGCCTCAATCGAACCAGCGTGGGATTGAAAGCAGATCACGCGGCTGGGCGGGGAGATGGTCTTCAAACGCCTCAATCGAACCAGCGTGGGATTGAAAGGGAGGTCCCCCGCCACCCGTCTGGGCTGAAATAAAAGCCTCAATCGAACCAGCGTGGGATTGAAAGATACAGTAAGAATAACTGCTCCATCTTGACACAACGGCCTCAATCGAACCAGCGTGGGATTGAAAGTGCGAAAGAGCGAATACGTGATATGGCCATTGTCGCGGGCCTCAATCGAACCAGCGTGGGATTGAAAGATCCCTTCTGGTATGACGAGACCCCGATCGCGGTCGGCCTCAATCGAACCAGCGTGGGATTGAAAGGGTTGACCAGGATGGACACGGTGGCGGGATCGAGAAGGCCTCAATCGAACCAGCGTGGGATTGAAAGGCGCCAGGAGGCCGAGCTCTTCGGGCTTTACGAGAACGCCTCAATCGAACCAGCGTGGGATTGAAAGCGCGATCTCGCTGGAGCGCGACGGCGTCGAGCTCCTCGCCTCAATCGAACCAGCGTGGGATTGAAAGCCAGGATGCGAAGAACAGCGGACATGTGTGATGGGTCAAGCCTCAATCGAACCAGCGTGGGATTGAAAGCGTCTCCCTGGTCTCCTCGGCGGCCGCGGCCTTCGGGCCTCAATCGAACCAGCGTGGGATTGAAAGTTTCTGGATGGGCGCATTTGGGTCCAATCCACCAGCGCCTCAATCGAACCAGCGTGGGATTGAAAGCGAGGTCCCCGCCCGCCGCGGACCCCTTCAGCACGACGCCTCAATCGAACCAGCGTGGGATTGAAAGTCGACGGGACTGGAATCCATCCCAGCTTGGAGACCCTGCCTCAATCGAACCAGCGTGGGATTGAAAGGGGGCTCTCTCCCCTGGAGGCGATGACGGGCATTTACTGCCTCAATCGAACCAGCGTGGGATTGAAAGTCTGTCCAACTACGATGCCCATCTCCTTCGAGATCCCGCCTCAATCGAACCAGCGTGGGATTGAAAGCGTTGTGGAGCTCACGGAGGAGCGCTGCGTCATTCGGCCTCAATCGAACCAGCGTGGGATTGAAAGCTGGTGGGAGGCCAGGGTTTCGGCATACCGGGAGCCGGCCTCAATCGAACCAGCGTGGGATTGAAAGGGCCCATTCCGGAGCGCAGCTCGATCTCCAGTGCGATGCCTCAATCGAACCAGCGTGGGATTGAAAGAGCGCATTGGCGAGATCGCTTTCGCTCATGCTCCCGGCCTCAATCGAACCAGCGTGGGATTGAAAGGCTCATCTGGGAGCAGATAGCACAATGGGCCTTATTCGCCTCAATCGAACCAGCGTGGGATTGAAAGTTCGATGAACTCCTTAGCATCCATTTCGCACCTCCTCAGCCTCAATCGAACCAGCGTGGGATTGAAAGGCCAGAACCGCACGTGGTGCCAGCCCCAGCGGCCTGGGCCTCAATCGAACCAGCGTGGGATTGAAAGCCTGGATAATGGGGTCCCGAACCAGCAGAACTGCGGCCTCAATCGAACCAGCGTGGGATTGAAAGGACGGCGTGAACGTCCGCATCTGTAGGCATCACAACGCCTCAATCGAACCAGCGTGGGATTGAAAGCGTTCTGGTCGAGTAGCGACAACTCGGTCAAGCGCGGCCTCAATCGAACCAGCGTGGGATTGAAAGTAAGTGCGGAATACTTCATACTCGATGGCGTAAAATGCCTCAATCGAACCAGCGTGGGATTGAAAGCTGGAAGAGGTCGTGGAATACTGCAAGCGTGATGTGGCCTCAATCGAACCAGCGTGGGATTGAAAGTTGACAAAGTAGCCGGAGCGCCCGCATTGTGGGCATTGCCTCAATCGAACCAGCGTGGGATTGAAAGGATATTACTGAAATCCGGCGCACCGAACGGCATTATGTGCCTCAATCGAACCAGCGTGGGATTGAAAGTGGAGGCCGATGTCGTTGAGCTCCCGCCCGAGATCTGCCTCAATCGAACCAGCGTGGGATTGAAAGCCCTATTCCCGCGATGCCATTGCGCTCTACGAGAAGGCCTCAATCGAACCAGCGTGGGATTGAAAGACGCGCGGCGCTTCGTGCGGAGGAAGCGGAAGCGCTGCGCCTCAATCGAACCAGCGTGGGATTGAAAGGCTCCGCGAGCCGGGCGAGCTTCTCGTAGAGCGCAGCCTCAATCGAACCAGCGTGGGATTGAAAGGGAGGACGCGCGGGACAAGGCGCTGCGGGACGAGGTCGGCCTCAATCGAACCAGCGTGGGATTGAAAGGGCGGCCAGGTTGCGGGCCGCCGTCATCACCGAGGCGGGCCTCAATCGAACCAGCGTGGGATTGAAAGGGGGCTCCGGCAGGGTAGGCAGCAGGAGATCCACCCAGGCCTCAATCGAACCAGCGTGGGATTGAAAGTCGCCTCCCGATCGCCTGCCATCGCCCGCACCCACTCGGCCTCAATCGAACCAGCGTGGGATTGAAAGCTTCTACACCCGGCCGGGCGAGCTGGTGCTGGACCCGTGCCTCAATCGAACCAGCGTGGGATTGAAAGGAGAACAGCGGTAAGGGCACAGTAAAGTTCCCCCGGCGCCTCAATCGAACCAGCGTGGGATTGAAAGGGGATCCGTGTGCCGTTCATCAAACACAAAGACCTGGCGGGCCTCAATCGAACCAGCGTGGGATTGAAAGGAGGAGCTCCCCGATTTCGTTCGGGGATTCGTAACGGGCCTCAATCGAACCAGCGTGGGATTGAAAGTAGCGCTCCCGCATAACCTCGTAGAACGTAAAGTAGGCCTCAATCGAACCAGCGTGGGATTGAAACCCGCGTCCGGGCGGACGGATCGGCCACGGTCAAGATCGCCTCAATCGAACCAGCGTGGGATTGAAACTGAAAATTCCCCATTCCCCGGATGGAGCCTTCGCGACGGCCTCAATCGAACCAGCGTGGGATTGAAACCGTGGATGGGGAACGCGCGAAGAGCGATCTCAAGAATGCCTCAATCGAACCAGCGTGGGATTGAAACTCGCCACGGGCGTCAACGCGCGGGAGCTGCGGGTGGGGCCTCAATCGAACCAGCGTGGGATTGAAACATGGACAATCACTCCCGAAATGTCCACCCGGCACCCGCGCCTCAATCGAACCAGCGTGGGATTGAAACCGCGATGCGCATTGCGCGGACGGAGGCGCAGCGGGCGCCTCAATCGAACCAGCGTGGGATTGAAACGAAGATGCGCTGGTTGTAGCCCGTGAGCGCCCCGGAGCCTCAATCGAACCAGCGTGGGATTGAAACGGCTCACGGACCCAAACGAGGACGGCACCGGCTCATGCCTCAATCGAACCAGCGTGGGATTGAAACCTCATAGGCGCTGCGGCACACGGGGCTCATGCACGGCGGCCTCAATCGAACCAGCGTGGGATTGAAACTGGGATCAGCGTTTGGAACTCGAGGGCCTCTCCGTGGCCTCAATCGAACCAGCGTGGGATTGAAACCAGCCACTCGTTGCCTCCCCCGATCACGTAATCACCGGCCTCAATCGAACCAGCGTGGGATTGAAACGGCGGCCGGTGGCGGTCGTCTTGGTGGTCACCAGGACCCGGGCCTCAATCGAACCAGCGTGGGATTGAAACTCCCCTCCACCACGGCGATCAGGGACTCCGTGAGGGAGGCCTCAATCGAACCAGCGTGGGATTGAAACTTGCGGCGGGGAGGGGACAGTCTGAACGGCTGCACGCGCCTCAATCGAACCAGCGTGGGATTGAAACCACTGCCCGGTTGTGGGCAGCCTCGATCTCGGACTGGGCCTCAATCGAACCAGCGTGGGATTGAAACGGGGATACCAGTAGCCCAAGAGAGTATGATCTGCGTGGCCTCAATCGAACCAGCGTGGGATTGAAACGCTTCTTACCGTCGCGGCCATGCCATAGCGAGGAAGGGCCTCAATCGAACCAGCGTGGGATTGAAACATGGAACACCGGGACGCCCCGGGATCGCTCACGGCGAGGCCTCAATCGAACCAGCGTGGGATTGAAACTGAGCTCGGCGCGAGAGAACAGATGTCCAAATTTCTCGCCTCAATCGAACCGGCGTGGGATTGAAACGATGCTGGAACGTAGGGACGGCGCGCCTCCGGCGGGGCGCCTCAATCGAACCAGCGTGGGATTGAAACCGAGCTAGATCAAAGCGGGCAAGGGCGCGAGGAGGAATGCTCCGAGGACAGAGGGCGAGGATCGGAAGAGGCGCCGCATGCCGGAACCCCTTATCCGTCGTGCCCTCCGGCCCGGAAGCGCACCGGGAGAACGACGACCAAACCCGCCTCTAAGATACCACACGAACGATTCGGGACGGGCTCAGGGTTCGGGCTCCCCTTCCTCCTCGGGCGCCTCCGGGAGGCGAAGGGCAGGATGACGGCGG
>Ga0209670_101353_pt1 | contig 11143 bp, 8 predicted proteins | sample PerSpoBPS_BMetaG_FD_184741 | JGI IMG/M metagenome (GOLD analysis project Ga0209670, IMG submission 184741) | Thermal spring microbial communities from Yellowstone National Park, Wyoming, USA - Perpetual Spouter B (PS_B) MetaG (SPAdes) (version 3) | ecosystem: Environmental > Aquatic > Thermal...
GGCGTTCCCCTCGACAGGGCCCCATGCGGCTTGGGCGAAGCTGGTGATCCCAAGCCTAGGGCCAACCCCGCTAACGGAATTAAAGATATTCACAAGTATTTAGAAGTACCGTTAGCGGGGAAACGCTGAGGTTAAAACCTTAGGAGCTCCAGCTTAGAATTTAGCCCTAACACCCGCTTGTCCCCCGATGGTCATTGATTGTCGCTGGCATTCATTTGTTTGGGATTGCTTTGTCTCCTGATCCACAAGGATGTGATTACACCCCTGTGGCCATCGAGGTACCTCCACCTCCCCAAAGAGATCTTGGGATCTCTATGGGCTCGCCGGTGGCTATTGAGCCCAGCGGCACCGGGCTCCCATCTAGGGCTAGGATTGAGACCCCGAAGCCCTTCTGGGCAGATCCCTCATGCAGGGCTTCTGTCTCGGAGCTCAAGCATCATCGCATCCCGAGGTCTCCCAAGATCTAGCAGAGATATCACCTCATCATTTAAAAGAACTAAGGATTAGATGCTTATAATCTTAAGCCCAGACAACAAACGAATATAAAAGCATTCCCACTACCATGAAAAAGGATGCAGCCCCTCTAGGGATCTATGCTCAGAGCCTAGGTCGTCTAAGAGCTTTGAGAAGATCCTCGACCTGAGATACGAGAGAACTCTCCTCACTTTCTCTACATGCTGCGATCAAACTCTCTAAAAACCCTAAGAGCAATAGACCCACCCTAAGAAGCTTGAGGGAAACCCTCTTAAGCAAACTTAAAGTCCTCTCAACAATCTTATGCTACTCCACAAGCAAACTAAGGGATCTCATATGCATAACCATCATAAACTCAGGGATCCGCAGAGGTAATAGATCTATACGTAAAACACCATAGCTAAACACGCTATAGTTTAAAACCTATAAAGACAGCAACATACGCAAGGGCCTTTTCACCATAAGCCCTTATAGGAGCTTCAACTCTTAATACGTGGAGAAGTCAGGAGCACGAGAGCTCAGGTAGCACGGAGTTCCGCGAGATTAGAAACTCTCTCTTATCCCAGCAATGAGGTTTCTCAGAGGTCTGTATCCTTTTTCATGATAATGAAAATGTTTTTATATTGTTTATTATTAATTAACGGTTGGAGTGGAGTGTAGAGGCAAACTGGGTGCTGAGGTCTAGAGATGACAGCTAGGAGAAAGGGGAAAGAAGAGTGAGTGTGGACTGTCAAGCCAGGAGATAGGATCTTTGTTAGTAGAACTGCTGTTATATCCTCAAAGCAATTATCTAAGAGAGAGCTCAGAGCCCTAGAAGAGATCATGAACATATACACCAAGATGCATGGAGATGTGCTACCCCACGCATCTAGAAAAATTATCGAGAATCATCGAATTTTGAGGAATGAGAAGTACCATGAGCAAGGAATGTATACTCCAATATTCCGTCCCACTATATACATGATGTTTGCCAGGATGCAGCCGAAAGAATATCCTCCCTCAGGAGGAATAAGGCTAGGCAATACTCTAGAGAGATCTTCGATGAGCTTGTTAAGCATCTAGGTCTAAAGGAAAAGGATCTGAAGAATAAGAAACTTGTGAAACTTCTATAAAGGAAATCCCAGGAAATAGCTTGGCATCAAGTTGATCTAGAGATAAGCATTAGCCTATGGCTACTTGATGACCATGTATGGAAACCCTGTAAACTCTACAAAGATCAGAATCAACGGTGTTGAGAACACTTTCTTCACAAGCTTTGCCATTAATACCCATAGGGGCTGGGTGCACCTCGATCTAGAGCCTTCTAAGGAGTTCTACAAGCTACTGGCAAGAGGCTTTAAGCCAACATCCCACGCAAAGATCAAGCTTGATAGGAGGAATAGGAGAGTGCTTTTCCACCTATTCCTAGAGAAGGAGGTCGAGATCTATAGGCCTGAGAATATTAAGCCTGTCGATGTTAATGAGAGCTCAGTAGCAACAATCTACGAGGCATTAGCAATAATCCTCGAAACAGACCTTGCTAAGACTACTTTAGGCTATAGCTATAGGAGGGAGAGTATTCAGAGGAGAAATGGATCCGGTGGCAAAGAAGCTAGGAAGGCTATGGAGAAGCTTAGGGAGAGAAAGAAGAAGAGGGACTATAGGATGAAGACAGCAAATCTAGTAGTCAAGGATGCCATGATGACTAGGGGTGTTATAATTGTTAAGAGAATATCAGGGGATGATATAAGGGTTATGATCGCTAGATATAAGAATAAACAATTAAGGCGCAGGATATATCAGAGCGCATTGAAGGGAGGGCTGAACGCAATAATAGACAAGGCTAGGGAATACAGTGTGCCGGTATTGATTGTTGATCCTAGGAATACATCTAAGATCTGCCCGATACACAAGGCAACAATAGAGTATGGAGAGGATAGAATAGGTGTCTGTAGCAAAGGTGGCGAGAGATGGCATAGAGAGGTAGTCGCACTGATCAACATTTATCTTAAAACCCTTGAAGCCCTTTATGAGGGCTCTGCCCAGAGGGGCTTCGGGGTTTTAAGTATAGATGGGAGCCCCTTTCCGCTGGGCTCAACAGCCATCGGCGAGCCCACAGAGATCCCTAGATCTCTGTGGGGGGTGGAGATAATCGACGGTCACAGGGATGTTATAACATCCCTGTGGGTCAAGAAGCACAGCAATCCAAACAAAAGAAAATCAATAGCATCAACGATCATCATGGGAGCAAGCGGTTTACCACCAGCTAATTAAACAGCTTGAGCCGTAGCCGAAATCACCGTTCAGTCAATCCCGGAGTCAGCGGTGATAACAACCTCCTCGCCAGGCTTTACGTGCAGAATCCTATCATCAAGCTTTATAGAGGTAGCTCTGGAGTAATTAGTGGGATTTACTAGGTGGTGGACCGGCCGGGATTTGAACCCGGGACCTCTGCCGTGCGAGGGCAGCGCTCTTCCAGACTGAGCTACCGGCCCCGAATATTTTATTTATGACGCAGGGTTATAAGAGGCTAAATATGGATCTTCAATCGTTATCGCTTAGCTTCTTAGCTAATGATATTTAATCTAGGCAAACCTCGTCCCTTAAGGGTGGGGTAGCTTGTTTTGTTAAGAATCTTTTACTATAATCTTCCTTTCCTGAATTCCTCTAATAACTGGATGAATCTCTCAACGAAGGTTTTAACAATGACATCACCCTTATCGGTGGAATATTTTCCTGGATCTCCGAAAGCCCCTATCTCTAGGTATTCAGCTTCTCTGTAGAAGAAATAGAGCCTAGGCCTTTTCTCGAGGGAGAGGCTGTGCCATGTATCGCTATATGGTCTTCTAATATCTTGATAGGGTATATCCCTACCCCCTATCTTAATAGAGATCCCTAGAGAGCTTGCTATGGAGGTTTCAGCCTCGTCTGCATGGAAGAAAGGATTACTAAACACCCTATCTATTACATCGCCTACGAATTCCCAGTAGTTGATTAGATATGCTCTGTAACTAGATTCGAAATTACTTGTCGCAGCCCTAAGCGCGATCTTAAGAGGATCTGAGTTACCTCCGTGCGCATTAACTACCACAGCTCTCTTAACGCTATTCCTAAAGATTGAGGATATATAATCCCTCACATATGATATGAAGGAATCTATAGAGACCCAGAGAGTACCTGGATTTCCGGACCACATATCAGAAACACCTATTGGAATGGGTTCAGCAAGTAGAACCCTATAACCAGCTCTCCAAGCTTCACTAACAGCCCTTTCCGAGAGTGAAACAGCTATTCTTAGATCCGTTCCTAGAGGGAGGTGTAAACCATGCTGCTCGACAGAGCCGCAGGGTATTACCGCGACACAGTCCTTCTCCGCACAGAGGTCTCTGAACTCACGCCAGCTGAGATCTCTCCACACATAGCTTGGCATACTAACCACTAAATATTATCCCATGAGCTATTAATGACCTTCTCGCAGCCCTGAAGAGCGAGGCTTGCCCTTTTATTTAATTGCCAAAGAGACAGTCCCGAAGATGCATTAGCATGCGATCAGCTACTGGCTAGGAGGGGTGAGCTTTAGCATAGCTTCCTAGATCGTTCTTTAGAGACTCAGACGATCCTTATAAGGAGGTGGAAAGCTGCTGTGGGCAGCTGGATAACCGCTCTATATAGGTCCAAGGGCTGTGAGAGGAGCTCCCTATTCGATACAGTGCTCCGCCCACTCAGAGAGGTCAGGGATGCTGAGATACTCCTTCTGAGGGTTGTCGGAGACACCAATGGGATTAGTAGATCTGGAGTTAAAGATCTTACTCTTCAGATCAGAGGCTGCTGGTTCCAAATACCTAAATATAAAGTTATAAGGTTTAGAGGTATGGATAAATCTGGGGAAAGGGCCCGTAGCTCAGCCAGGATAGAGCGCCGGCCTTCTATTCCTGGTGTAGGGGAGAGCCGGCGGTCCGGGGTTCGAATCCCCGCGGGCCCGCCACTATTTAGAGCTCCTGATGATGCAGCCTTCTAAGATCTATAATTTTGACAAGCTTGTAATGTTTCTATTAGTTTTTAACCCCTCTAGAAAAATTTAGCCTGGGCTAAAAATTTTGGATGAGGCTAATAATGTGTTTAGGGGTAAAATATATAGTGTTATACGAGGCTCTAGGATTGCTGTGTTGCTGGGCCCTGCTACTATAGTATCCGTAGCTTATATAGATCCCGGGAATTTTGGGAGTAATATAGCTGCTGGTTCTAGGCATGCTCTCAATCTATTATGGGTGGTCTGGATCTCGGGTCTCTTAGCTATCATGTTTCAGTATCTCTCTGGGAAGATCGGGATAGCTACATCCAGATCTATTGTGGACATAGTCTCAGAGGCCATTTCCAATAGATTCCAAGGTATATTGTATTCCTTATTTAGACTTCTATATTTCTTGGCACTCTTAGCTATTATTATAGCTACTGATATGGCTGAGTTCCTCGGCATTGTGCTAGGCTTATTTCTTCTCTTTGACTTGCCTCTAAGCATCGCCATGTGGATCTCTGTAATCGACGTTCTGATCCTGATGGTGATAACTGATAAGAGAATAGGGTTCGAAACAGTGATCGGCTCTTTGGTTGGTGTAGTAGGATTCAGCTTTCTATATGAACTGGTAATTGTTAAGACCGATCTTGCTGAGATCGTGAGATCAAGCTTTATACCAGGGTCTCTAAACTCTGACGCCCTTCTCATAGCTATAAGCATCCTAGGCGCAACTGTGATGCCCCACGCTGTGACACTACACTCTTATTTAGCCGCAGATAGATGGGGATCTAAACCAGCTAGTGAGAGCCTAAGAAGACACTTATGGGAGACTGTAGCATATCTATCTATAGCAAGCTTGATCAACGCATCAATACAGATATTATCATACTACGCATTCTATAAAAACGGTTATCACGACGTGGATATGGAGTCTGCGCATCTAATACTGCAACCGCTCTATGGGTGGAGCTCAGCCACTATATTCGCGATAGCCCTCATGGCTTCCGGGATCTCTTCCTCAATGGTTAGCGTGTTAGCTGGTCAAAAGATCGTTGAGAGCTGGTGGGGAAAGAAGCTGGAAGCGTGGAAGCTAAGGTTATTGGTCAGGCTATTTAATATGATCCCCTTAGCGATAGCACTCCACTTAGGTGTTAAGCCTCTCGATGTACTCGTCTACTCCCAGGCAGTGCTATCCCTTCTCCTCCCCGTAGTAGTTATTCCTGTCGCGATTATCAGCTCGAGGAGTATTTTCATGGGATCTATAAAGAACTCGTTGTATATGAGCATAGCTGCATCCATAGGCGCCATATTCATAGTGGGCCTCAACATGAGCTTCCTAATATTCGGAATAGCTGGAGGCGGTTAATAAGCCAGCCCCCATCTTTAAAAGCGTGTTCCACAAATGACCTCCCAGCCCTGAAGAGCGAGGCTGTTACAAGGCAAGCAATAGATTTAAATGCCTCCAATCCTTAATTATATTTAATGATGAGGTGATACCTCTATGTGCTTGGCATATAAGTATCCTCGGAGAGCGATGATGCTTGAGCTCTCCCAGAGGAGAGCCCAATGGCGTTGGGCTCGACGGACACCCATGCAGCTCGGGCAAAGCTGGTGAACCCGGACCTAGGCCCAACCGCTAGCGGAAATACAAGTATTTAGAAATACCATCAAATACCGTTAGCGGGGAAACGCTTGTTCTTATATCTGATGTCGATTAGCTTCCTTACATCTATATCTTCCATCTTCATTGTTTCATAGTCTATAATTTCGTTATAGGTGTTTCCTATGTTAATGAACCAGTTTCTCCTGGAAGACACTATACCTTAGTAAGAGTAAGTAGTAAGTTACTTATTGTAGACAGCAAGTCCTCGGTTATATAGATAGCATAGATAGCTATATTGAGGCACTCGTTTTAAACCCTCAAAGCAATCATTATATTGATAGGGGTCGGAACTGGTACTAGATCATATAGCTTACGCTGAGGACAACATGGGTGATGAAGAGGTCATGGCACTTCTAAAACCATATATAGCTAGGTGGTTAAGGAATAAATACGGATCTCTTACCCCTCCTCAGAGAATGGCTATACCCAGGATAAAAGCTGGAGAGAATGTGCTGATCTCTAGCCCCACAGGCACAGGTAAGACGCTGGCAGCCTTCCTAGCTGTCATAGACACCATATACGAGATGTGGGAAAAGAAGGAGCTGGGTGATGGCGTCTATGCTCTCTACGTCTCTCCCTTAAGAGCTCTTAACAACGATATAAGAAGAAATCTCCTTGAACCCCTGGGTGAGATAAACACCCTGCTATTAGGAGACGGGGTAGACCCCCCTAGTATTAGGGTCTCTGTGAGAACTAGCGATACTCCTCCCCATGAGAAGCAGAAGATGTTGAGAAGCCCACCCCATATACTTATAACGACGCCTGAGAGCCTCGCTATATCGTTATCAGCCCCTAAGTTCAGAGAGCTTCTTAGAAGCATTAGATGGATAATAGTTGATGAGATCCACGAGCTAGCGTCTAGCAAGAGGGGCTCACATCTAATGCTGAGCCTTGAAAGGCTAGTAGATCTAGTGGGTAGAGAGCCCCAGAGAATAGGTTTGTCAGCTACAATCTATCCCTTAGAAACTGTTGCAGAGTTCCTCGTGGGGTTTGATGACAGCGGTAAGCATAGAAGATGCACCATCGTTGATGCAAGGTTCGCTAAGCCTGTTGATATAAGAGTTATATGTCCCATGGTAGATCTTGTAAGGGCGCCGGCCGACGAGATCAATAAGGCTATATATGATACGCTTGCGGATCTTATAAAAAGGCATAGAACTACGCTGGTATTCACCAATACTAGGCATTCTACTGAGAAAGTTGTTTATAGGCTTAAAAAGATCTTTGAGAAAGATCCTGAGATAGGTGTTGAAGAGATAGAAGCGCACCACAGCAGCCTTTCGAGGGAGGTTAGGCTCGATGTTGAAGAGAGGCTGAAAAGAGGGGATCTAAGGGTCGTTGTCTCATCAACAAGCTTAGAGCTGGGAATAGATATAGGGTATATAGATATAGTAGCTCTACTATCTAGCCCAAAAAGTGTGACGAGACTGCTTCAGAGAATTGGGAGGGCTGGACACCATATTAGACAGACGAGCCTTGGTAGGCTTATCGTAGTTGATAGAGACGACCTGGTTGAGTGCACTGTTCTAGCTAAGGCGGCTATGGAGAGGAGATTAGATAGGGTGAGGATCCCTAGGAACCCCCTCGATGTGCTAGCACAGCATATAGTGGGTATGTCTCTTGAAAAGAAACGGAGAGTTGAGGAAATATATAGGATCATGAGAAGATCATACCCATACAAGGATCTAGATTATCAGCTATTTGAGAGCGTGTTGAGATATCTTTCTGGGGGATACGAAGTTGATAGATATGCCAAAGTATACTCAAAGATCTGGATGGAAGACGGGATGATTGGGAGGAAAAGAAGTGCCAGGATGATCTATTATCTCAACTCAGGCGCAATACCCGATGAAGCTAAGATAAGAGTGATCTCAGAGGGGAGGGGATACGTTGGTGATCTGGACGAGGGCTTTGCAGAAATCCTTGAGCCCGAAGATATATTTGTGTTAGGGGGGAAAGCGTACCAGGTTATAAGGTCCGAGGGCGATAGGATCTACGTGAGACCGGCTGATGGACAGAGACCCACTGTCCCAAGCTGGTTCTCTGAAATGCTCCCCCTAGCCTTCGATTCGGCTCTGGAAATAGGTAGATTTAGAAGGGAGATCGCTGAAATGCTTAGAAACCATCTAGATGATCCAGAACCGGTTATTGAATATCTTATGAAGAACTACGTGCTAGAAAGACATGCAGCAGAAAACATAGTTGATTATTTCCTTGAGCACCTATACTACACAGGCTGGATCATGCCATCAGATAGGCTTATAATGGTAGAGAGATGGATAGACCCGGAGGTTGGGAGTGAACACATAATCTTCCACAGCCTCTTTGGAAGAAGAGTCAACGATGTTCTTGCAAGGGCATATGCCTACCTCCTTGGAGAGCATTTTGGCGAGAATATAAGGATAACCGTAACGGATAATGGTTTCATGCTCACACTATCAAATGTCGCTGGGGTTAATGAGGAACAGATTACGAAGATAGTCTATGCGGTAGCGCCTGAAAACCTAGAAGGGATGCTGAGAAAGGTTGTCAGGAGAACCGAGATGTTTAAGAAGAGATTTAGACACTGTGCAGAGAGAAGCTTCATGATACTGAAGAGGTTCAGGGGAAGGGAGATAAGTCTCCAGAGCAGGCAGATCAATGCTGAGACCCTTATAAAAATAGTGGAAGAGATGGATAGATTCCCTGTGATAGAGGAGACTTACAGAGAGATCCTAGAGGATCACATGGATATCGAAAATGCAAAGCTAATAATAAAAAGAATATTGGGAGGAGAAATAGAGATCAAGTACTTCAATAACCCGGAGGGCTCGAGAGCACCGTCACCCTTTGCACACTCAATAGTAGCTGCTGGAATAAGCGATATAGTACTTATGGAGGATAAGAGGAAGATCCTGGCGAAGTTCCACGAGAGCATAGTCGATATGCTGAGGGAAAGAGGGATAGTGCTTAGAAAAGCGATCTCGACACAAAAAGCCTTTCAAGCTAATCCATCACCTGAGCAATACAGCCCCTACTCACCATGAGAGGGCGAGGGCAAAGCACCATGCCTAGAAAGAGTGAAAGGCTTCTACTCGCAAGGGCCCTGGTAAATATAAGCATGTCCATCTCTAGACTCAGATTCCTCTCCGAGGTAATGGATAGAAGGATACTGAGGCATAGAGAAAAGGGTTTGGAGGATATAGCCAGAGATATAGAAGCCAAAAAGAAGATCGTGGCTAAAGCCTTAATAGAACTAGAAGCTGTATCTGAGAGACTACGAACCCTAATAGATCTTGGCATAGTCTCTAAAGACCTGACCGGGATAGCTTCCATAGTCAAGGATATAAGAATAGCCGTGAAAGATCTGCAGCCAGAAATTGCTGCCTCATTAGGAGAAGCAATATCCTATATAGAAGAAGCGCTGGAAGAAGCTCATCCCTAGCAGAGCGTTCCACATAATATTCTTCCTCAACAAGTTACTGATAACTATCGATACCGGTTTTCTTTTGTTCCAGGCTCGATAGTTTTCTCCTCAATAGAGGCTAAACCCATGTGCTATGTTTGGTTGATGCCCCACCGTAGGGTTTAAATATAGGGCATATACTGATAGGCAGCCATTGGGGGCTTTAAAAGCCCGCTGATGCTAGCATGTGAGATCTATAACACCCTGCGATGGGCAGACACATACTTCTACCAAAGAGATGGAAAGGGGCTAACACTAACAGAGATGAGGCAACTAGCACTAGATCTAAGAAAGCATGATAGGGATTATCAGCAGATCTATTCGCAGGCGGTGCAGCAGATCGGGGATCGTTTCTACAAGGTCGGGCAGAAGTTTCTCAACGGCTTAGCAAGGTTCCCCAGGGAGAAGAAGCCCCATAAATACCGCAGCCTAGTCTATCCGCAAAAGAGAGAACCCAGGGTCAGAGAAATAAGGACGAGGAATAAGAAGAATAGGAAGAAGCACGTGCTCCTGAGACTATCCAAGCTATGCAAGATATAGATATGTGAAGAAAGACCTATCTTTAGCAGACCACATACTCACATGCCCAAAATGTGGCTTGACCATGGATAGGGATTACAACGCTTCCCTAAACATTCTTAGGAGTACGGGGTTGGAGCCACCCTTGGTGCCTGTGGAGCTCCGCCCACTACCCGTAGCAACTGGCAACGGGCATAGCTGGGCTGTGATGCATGAAGCCCAGCCCTTAAGGGCGGGGTAAGCTCGCCTCTACATGCTTATTGGGCATGGTTTATATGAATCTAAATCTAGTGGAGAGTATGGGTTCCGAGACCTGCAGGGGGTTCGGGTTTCATCGGGCTTGATATAGCTTAATATCAAGCCCTCTTTCCTTGGCTTCATCGCCCTCAGGATCCCATTTCATCGGGATCCATATCACTGGGCTCCACCCGCTCGGGGTGACCCCAACCCACAGCTCCACCTTCATTGAGATCTCAGGTTCATTGCTGTGGGGAAACCCCCGCCTCCTGGCTCTCCTCTTCCTTCCCCTCTTGCCTTCTAGATATCTCCTCCTAATGTTTATAGATGCGACCTTATGCCTGTTCATTTTTAATCCACATCTAGGGCATTCGAAGACATGCCCCTCTTGGGTCTCCACAACATACCCGCATCTGGGGCACTCCCTAGATGTGTTGCTAGGATCTACAAAAGCTGTTAAAGCCACCTCTGACATCCTCTTATGTATTCTTTTCCAAGGTGTTCTAGCATTCCTCTTCCTCCTATTCTTCTCTCTTTTCTTCCTGCTAACAAGATCCTCCTTATCAAGATCCTCGAAAACATGAATAGTGTTTTGGAATAGCATCCTCAAGCCTGCTGAGAGCTTGTTTATAAAGTCCTTCTCCCTATTCCTCTCCCTAGCCTCGTACTTCTCATAAAGCTCCCTCTTACCCCTACTCTGTGCTATAGCCTTATTACGCCCATACAAGATCTTCATGCTCTGGAGAGGCTTTAGATCTACATGTATAAAGCCTATGCTAGGCTCGTAGCCATCCAATGAAAGCTCATAGCT